>JABAHS010004718.1_pt1 | contig 30412 bp, 22 predicted proteins | sample 7062111 | NCBI WGS metagenome assembly JABAHS01 (sample SAMN14534600, study PRJNA622989) | marine sediment metagenome | biome: marine biome [ENVO:00000428]; feature: marine pelagic biome [ENVO:01000023]; material: deep marine sediment [ENVO:00002113]; isolation source: pool of 4 deep marine... | reverse complement strand
GACGCCACGGCCGTCGCAATCCGGAACGGCGAGATCCTGTTCGTGGGCAGCAGCGTCGATGCCATGAATTTCGAGGGTGATTCGACCCGGGTCGTCAACCTGGCGGGCGCCACCGTGATCCCGGGTCTCGTCGATTCGCACACTCATGTATTCGGGCTGGGTGCCTTGCTGGACCAGGTCAACCTGGTCGACGTCGCGACCGAGGAAGACGCCGTGGACCTGATTGTCGAAAGCGCAAGGTCGGTGCCAGACGGCGAATGGATCGTCGGCCGCGGCTGGGACGAAGGCGCCTGGGCAAACCGCTACCCGGACAAGGCGTTGCTGACGGCGAAGGTCCCGGACCACCCGGTCTTCATGGACAGCCTGCACGGCTTTGCCGGCTGGGGTAACCAGATGGCGCTCGATGAAGCCGGCATCACCGCCGACTCGCCCGTGCCGGTCGGCGGGGAGATGCGCCTCGGTGCCGACGGCGAACCCACCGGCCTGTTCCTCAACCAGGCCGTGCAGATGCTGGGTTCTGCCGTGCCCGAACCATCACGCGAGAGCTTGGCAAAGCAGCTCCTGCTCGGCCTGGAACGCATGGCCGCCGATGGCTATACGGCAGTCCACGACGCCGGTCTCAGCGCGCGGCAGATGAGCGTTCTCGAAGAACTCGAAGCGGACGGCCGTTTGCCGATCAGGGTCTACGCGATGCTCTCGCTGCGCGACGAGGACCTGGTTCGCCAGTGGATCGCGAAAGGGCCCGACAGCGATAACGACAGCATGCTGGTCACGCGCACGGTCAAGGCCTACTACGATGGCGCGCTGGGTTCGCGCGGCGCGCGCCTGCTTTACGACTACGCCGACAAGCCCGGTCACCGCGGCGTGAGCGGCGACGATTACGGCTTCAACGAGGAACTGAACGCGCGAGCGATGAAAGCCGGCTTCCAGATCGCGATCCACGCGATCGGCGACGCCGGCAACCGCGAAGCGCTCGACATCCTCGAGGCGGTTTTTCGGGAACACCCCTCCGCTGCCTCGAACCGGCATCGCATCGAACACGCGCAAGTCATTAGCCCGGAAGACATTCCGCGCCTCGGCGAGCTCGGCATCATCGCGTCGATGGAGCCGCCACACGCCATGGAAGACAAGGCATGGGCCGAGCAGCGGCTCGGCGCGGAGCGGATTCGCGGCGCCTACGCCTGGCGGTCACTGCGCGAGACCGGCGCACGACTGACGTTCAACTCCGACAATCCCGGGTCCGACCACAACATCTTCTACGGCCTGCACTCGGCGGTCACACGGCAGGACAAGGATGGCGAGCCGGAGGGCGGCTGGTACCCCGAACAGCGCATGAGCATCGAGGAAGCGGTGCGCGCGTATACGTCGTGGTCCGCTTACGCCAGCTTCCGGGAAAACGAAACCGGCGTAATTGAACCCGGCCGATGGGCAGACCTTACCGTCATGGATATCGATCCGTTCAGCGCTGCAGACCATCGTCCGGGGCATATCCTGGACGGCGGGATCGTGATGACGATCGTCGGCGGCAATATCGTTTACGAGAAAGGGAGACAGTAACCCTGTAACAGAGTGACCAAGCTGCTCGAAGCCTATGACAAGCTGGTCTTGAAGCGGCCGGGCATCGCGCTGTCGGTCATTGCCGCCGTCGTCGCGTTCTTCGCGTATCATGCGCCCGATTTCAGGCTGGATGCATCCGCCGATTCGCTGGTGCTCGAGAATGACGAGGCGCTGAAATACTACCGCTCGATCCGGGCGCGCTACGGTTCCGACGACTACCTGATCGTCACGTATACCCCCAAAGAAGACCTGTTCAGCGAACTCGTACTGGCCGACCTGCGCGCGTTGCGCGATGAAATCGCCTCCGTCGAGCACGTCGAGTCCGTGACCAGCTTGCTGGACGTGCCCCTCATCCAGAGCCCGCCTGTCAGTCTCGACGATCTGACCAATGAAGTGCGCACGCTCGACAGCCCGCGAACGGACCGGGCACTGGCGCGGCAGGAGTTCCTCTCCAGCCCGATGTATCGCAACCTGATCATCAGCCCGGATGGAAGAACCACGGCGATCCAGGTCAATTTCCGCCGCGACGAAGCCTGGCACCGCCTGCTGAGACAGCGAAACGAGTTGCGTGAAGCGAGTCTCGAGCGCGAACTCACATTAGAGGAGCAGACAACACTCGACACCGTATCGGCGGAGTTCGATGCCCACAGCCGGCAACTGCAGGACCGGCAAAGCCGCGATATTGCCGAGATCCGGCGCATCATCGCCCGCCACCGGCACGTGGCCGAACTGCACGTCGGCGGCGTACCCATGATCGTTTCCGACTCGATCGACTTCATCCGGCATGACCTCATGACCTTCGGCGTCGGAGTACTGTGTTTCCTGGTCGTTATCCTCGCCGTGGCGTTCCGCAAACCGCGCTGGGTCATCCTGCCCATGCTGGCGTGCGGGGCGACCGGCACGATCATGGTCGGCTTCCTCGGTCTCGTGGACTGGCCGGTGACGGTCGTGTCCTCCAATTTCATGTCGTTGCTGCTGATCCTGACGCTGTCGCTCGCGATCCACCTGGTCGTCCGCTATCGCGAGGTGCACGAGGAATGTCCCGACGCGGAGCAGGAAATGCTTGTGCAGGAGATGGTCCGCGCCAAGACGGTGCCATGCCTCTACACCGCGCTCACGACGATGGTCGCCTTCGGCTCTCTGCTCGCGAGCGGTATCCGGCCGGTCATCGACTTCGGCTGGATGATGGCCACCGGTGTCGTGGTCGCATTCCTGCTGGTCTTCACGTTGATCCCGGCCGCGCTGATGTTCCTGGCACCGGGGGCAGCGCACCAGCGCAGCGACCTGACGGACCAGATCACCCACTTCTTCGCAAAGCAGATCCAGGCGCGCGGCAGCAGCATCCTCGCCTTCGCCGCAGCGCTCGCCCTGCTCAGCGTGGCCGGGATCGGTTCCCTCACGGTGGAGAACCGCTTTATCGATTACTTCAAGGAAACCACGGAGATCTACCGCGGCATGGAGATAATCGATCGCGAGCTCGGCGGCACCACCCCGCTCGACGTCATCATCGACGCCCCGGCCGAGTTCTTCGAGCGCCAGGAGGAGATGTGGGACGATCCGCTGCTCGCGGAATTCGGCATGGACGACGCCGATAGCGGCGGCATCGCGTCGACCAGCTACTGGTTCAACACCCGCGCACTGCCGGACGTATCGCGAGTGCACGAGTACCTGGATTCGTTGAACGAGACCGGCAAGGTTCTGTCCGTCGACACCGCGATCGAGATGCTCGGGCAGATCGATGAAGAAATCGTCTCGGACAACTTCGAGCTCTCAATCCTTTACAAGAAGCTGCCGGACGCCATCCGGGAGATACTGATCCGGCCGTACATGTCCACCGACGGCAACCAGGTCCGTTTCGCGATACGCGTCTTCGAGTCCGACCCGTCACTGCAGCGCGACGCACTGATGCAGGATATCCGTGGTCGCCTGACAGGCGAACTGGGGTACGAGGAAAGCCAGGTCCACCTGTCGGGGATGCTGGTGCTTTACAACAACATGCTGCAGAGCCTGTTTCGCTCGCAGATACTGACCATCGGCGTGGTCTTCCTCGCCATCCTGTTCATGTTCGCGATCCTGTTCCGCAATGCGAAAATGGCGTCGATCGCGATCGTTCCCAACGTGTTCGCGGCGCTGCTCGTGCTCGGCCTGATGGGCTGGCTGAGCATCCCGCTCGACCTGATGACGATCACCATTGCGGCCATCAGCATCGGCATCGCCGTCGACGATACGATCCATTACGTTCACCGATTCACCCGCGAGTTCGAGAAGGACCGGGACTATTGGGCGGCGGTGAATCGAAGCCACGCAAGCATCGGTCGCGCCATGTATTACACGTCGGTGACGGTGACGCTGGGCTTTTCGATCCTCGCGCTTTCGAACTTCGTGCCAACCATCTACTTCGGCTTGCTGACCGGCTTCGCCATGCTCGTCGCGCTGCTCGCCGACCTTACGCTGTTGCCGCTGCTGATCGTGCGCTTCAGGCCGTTGGGCGCGGAAAAGCACTGATAAAGGACGTTTCAAGCTTCACGCCGCAATGGTGATGACGGCAATGGTTTGCCCGATTCCTCGGAATGGCGGCAGCTTCGATGACGGTATTGGACATTCTGCCGGAAATTAGGCAGAAACATCATTCGGCTCAGTGACCCTCGGCAGGAGTGAGCGCATCGGGATGAATCAGGACCACGACAGGCCGCGGCGACTGTTGATCGGTGACTTGTTGCTCGACGTCAGCACGCAGACCCTGAGCCGGTCGGGCGAGACCATCGACCTGCCCAGGCTCAGTTATCGCCTGCTACTGGCGCTCGCCGACGCGGCACCCGCAGTCCTTACTCATGACGCCATCGTTGAACACGTCTGGGATGGCCGCGTCGTCAGCCCGGAGACTGTCACTCAGCGCATCAAACTACTGCGCAAGGCTCTCGGCGACGATGCAGTCCACCCACGTTACGTTGGCGTCGTTCGTGGCCAAGGTTATCGGCTGCTCACAGAGGTCGAGCAACTTCCCGCGGATGACGGAGGGACGGCGAGCGGCCTGTTCGCGGAGCTGAAACGGCGACGCGTACTCCAGGTGGCCCTTCTTTACGCGGCCGTCGCCTGGAGCATCACGGAAGTCGTCTCCTTCCTGCTCGATGCGTTGCCCGTCTTCCCGGCATGGTCGAAGACCCTCGTGGCAATAATCTTCGTCGTCGGTTTTCCCGTGGCGATGTTACTGGCGTGGCGGTTCGATATTGGCGCCGACGGGATCAAGCGCACACAAGCGTCCAGCCGTGAGGGCCGGCTGGTCATCGCCGCTGCACTCCTGCTGCTGATCGGGGCGACCGGCGGCTTGTTCTACCTGATCTATCCGAGCGTACTTGTACAATCGAGCCGCGATGCCGTCACGCGGCCCGGCGGTGGCGTCGAAGCCGCACCGAACACTATCGCCGTATTGCCCTTCGAAAACGCAAGTGGCAGCGATGAAAACCGTTTTATCAGCGAGGGACTGGGCGACGCGTTGAGGGACCAGCTCGGGCGACTTGGCGGCCTGCGGGTGGCGGCACGTTCATCATCTGTGATATTCGAGAATCGAACCGTCGACGCCATCGGTATCGCTGACCGGCTGGGAGTCGGCAGGCTGATCGAGGGCACCGTGCGACGCCAGGATGATCGGCTGGCGATCACGGTGTATATCATCGACGGGGAGACAGGTTTTCAGATCTGGTCGCAGCCTTACGATCGGTCGATGGCCGATTTGCTCGCGGTACAGCAGGATATCGCCCGGGATATCGTCGCGACGCTGCTGCCGGAGCGTGACGACTCGTTGGGCGCAGGCAAACCGGCGTCTCTCGATCCGACGGCGAACGAGCTGATGCTGCTTGCTCGTTATTACTATCAACAGGTGCGGGACCAGTCGATTGTCGACGTGGGCCTGCTCATGCGATCGATCGACCTTTACCGGCAGGCAATCGAGGCTGACCCGAACTCGGCATTGGCACACAGCCGGCTCGGGGCTGCGTTGCTCTATCTCGGCGACGTCGAGGCAGCCGAGCAGCCGATCTTCAGGGCGCTGTCGATCGATCCGGACATCTCCGAAGTCCAGTATACGCTTGGTCTTTATTACTGGCTGCGTTATCTGCCCGGCAGCGGAGACGCGCACCGGCGCGCAGTCGAGCTCAATCCCAACAGTCCGGACGCGAACGACGGCTACGCCAAGTGGCTCTGGCACCAACTGATTGTGGACGAGCCGGAGCAGTACTTCCTCAAGGCACTTGAAGTCGATCCCATGTCGCTGGCCCGGTACGCCGACCTCGGTACGTACTACGGCATGAACGGCATGGCCGAGAAAGCAAGAAACGTCGTCCCGTTGATCGAGGAGCGATTCTCGACTGCCAACGCATACATGGTGATCGCCAGGATTCTCGAAATCGTCGGCGAGGTCGATGAAGCAATCGCCTGGGCGTTACTCGCATACGAGCTCGAGCCGGACAATCAGGAGTCGGCGTGGCAGGTGGCCGAGCTGTATGCGCGCCTCGGCGACTTCGATAAAGCACGGGAGTACGAGAGTGATCCGGCTTTCAATTTGCTGTACTGGGAGCGCCGTTACGAGGAGATGATCCAGCTTGGCGAGGAGCTGGTCATCGATCATCCCAACCAGGTCCAGCTCTGGTACGGGCTTGCGCGGGCGTTATCTGCTACCGGCCAGTACGAGCAAGCAGTGTACGTATTGCGCAGCCAGGATCAGCCCGCACGAGCGAAGAGCGAGAATCGGAGGGCCAACGACGAGGAAGCAATGGTGACGCTGGCCGATTCTCTGAAAGAACTCGGCAAGTTCGAGGAGGCCAGGGAACTCGCAGAGTGGATCAGGCCCAAGTTCAGGCGCATGATCGATACCGGCGGCGATCGTGCATGGTGGGGCCACTTCTACCTCGCGTGCACGTTATCGATACTCGATAACGACGAGGCCGCTCTTGACGAACTGGGCCGGGTGGTGGACGCCGTCGGCCTTCCCTGGTACCCGGTGCTCACCGATGCACCCTGCTTCAGGCGGTTCGCTTCGGAGCCACGCTACCAGGCCGTAGTGCGGGCGATCGAAGAACGCAAACGAAAGTTGCGCGAGAAGCTGCCGCAAACGCTCGAACGCATGCGCAGTGAATTCAGGCAGTGAGAAGTGGCCGTCGGTTACTCAGAACGAGCGCGTCAACCCGAGCGTGACTGCATACCGGACCTTGTGAACTTGCTCCGCACGAATCATGGTCAGGACTGAGGACGTCAGGCTGTAATTGTCGCTCAGACTCCAGTCGAGGCCGACGCCGAAATTGGTGAAGTTGTGCTTGATCATGCGATCATGCTGATACCATTTTTCGTCGGTCCGCGGCGGCGGAAAGTCTTCCGGGAAGGTTAGCCCACCGCCCTGCTTGTGGAGAATGAAGGCACGCCCCGTGAGCTGCTTGCTGAAAAAATAGCCGGCCTCGGCGCGAATATTCCAGTGATCGATGTTCACGCCCAGGGTCTCTTCGACAAAAGCATAGCCCAGGTCCAGGCTGTACCAGGCATCAGAAATTGGCGGGATATAGGTAAACGTCGACCCTATCTCCAGTCGTTTCAGGTTCTGGCCGATGGCCGCGTGCCCGAAGAACGGATAGTCGTTACTCGGAATGCCGGAAATCGCGAAGGGCTCGATTTGCAGTGTGTCACTGTCCTTCAACAGGTAACGGACACCGAAATGGAAGTCCTGAAAGTCGGAGTTCCAGTCACCCTGATCAACGTTCTCGACCTCCGGCCGTGGCGGGTCCAGCGCGAGCGGATCGTGTGGGAACGGTCCCTTGTAACGCTCCCGGACGTACGGAATACCGGCGACCAGGGTAATACGGTCGGTCAGGTGGTAATCGACCTCGAAATACAGTGTGTGCGTATCGACGGTGCCGATGTCGATCTCGCCCTGGCTGGCCTCGAAACCGTCGACGCTGATGTATTGATACATGACGGATACGTTGCCGTGGCCGGCGCGCGAGCCATCCTCCGAATCCGCAGCGTGTGCAACAGTTGTCAGGCAATAGACTATCGACAGCAGCAGGCTCATGCCGCCCGGATAGCGAGCCATTATTGATCTCGGTGGGTCGTTACTGGCCATACGCGCCTTACCAGATTGTTATTATTTTCACACTGCGGAGCCCGTCGCGGGGCAGCACAACGGCGCCCTGATTCATGCATCAGCCGGACACCCATCGCGGTACCGTCCGGCGGCGATCGAATCAGCTGCTTGCTTTCAGCGTACGATGAATCGTCTTCAGGAACGTCTTGGTACTGTCCGTGTTCGACAGAGCGCGACCGTAAAGTGCCTTGGCTTCAGACTCCTGGGCGGTTCCATCCATTGCTACCGGCAGGTAGGCAATTGTCGTATCGGCGGTTTGCCTTGTAACCTCTTCGCGCTGGCTGAAATAGGCGAGAACGATGTCGAACTGACGTTCGTTCTTGTCTATTTCACTGCCGATCAGAGAGGGGTCAGCGACGACGTGGACATCGTGGCCCGCAGCGATGAGCTGCTGAACCATCTGCAGTTCCGCCTCGGTCTTGGCAACGGCCAGGATAGTTCCTGGAAGCGGTGCGGTGTACTGGCGGAACGCGACGCCCTTGCCAACACGGAACAGGCTCTCACCACAGGCAAGCGCGTTCCCGGCGAGCAAGGACAGGACAAGTCCGGAAATGAAAGCGGTCGAAACTCGATTGCGCATGTGTCTTCTCCCTCGGGCGCCTCTGCAACCCGAACAGGTGTACCTTAGAACCTGTACCTGTAACGGTTTGTACCTTAACTACACCGAGAATAGCAGAAAAGTTGGTTTACAGACGGCGCTGGCGACCTTATCTCTTCGTGCGATCGGTCAATAATCGCTACGACAGTGACTTCAGACCTTCCACGCGGGCGGCGCAGAACTTGAACTCGGGGATCTTGCCGAAGGGATCGAGCTCCGGGTTGGTCAGCAGGTTCGCGGCCGCTTCCGTGTAGCAGAACGGAACAAACACCATCCCTTCCGCCACCTCGCGGTCTAGGCGCACGCGCAGCGTGATTGCACCGCGCCGCGTTGCCACCCGCACGAAATCACCGGGCGACAGCTGCAGGCGCTCGATATCGCGCGGCGACAGCGAAGCCACGGCCTCGGGCTCGAGCTGCTCGAGCGTGCCCGCGCGCCGCGTCATCGCGCCGGTGTGCCAGTGCTCCAGCATGCGCCCGGTCGTCAGGATCATCGGGTAATCGTCGTCGGGCAATTCGTCCGGCGGAGTAAGCTCCGTCGGCACGATCCTCGCCCGGCCGCTCGTCGTCGGAAAGCCATCACCGAAAATGATCGCGTTGCCCGGCGCGTCGGGTGCGTCGCAGGGATACGTAACCGCGTCCTCGCGCTCGAGCCGCTCCCAGGTGATATTGGCGAGCGACGGCATGATCTCCGCCATCTCCGCGAATACGTCCCGTGGATGGCCGTAATTCCAGTCGAGACCGATGCGCCGCGCGATCTCCTGGGTGATCCACCAGTCCTGGCGCGCGTCGCCGGGCAGCGGCACGACCTCGCGGCCGAGCTGCACCTGGCGGTTGGTGTTGGTGAAGGTGCCGCTCTTCTCCGGGTGTGCCGACGCCGGCAGCACGACGTCGGCGTGCCAGGCCGTCTCGGTGAGGAAGATATCCTGCACGACGAGGTGTTCGAGTTTCGCCAGCGCCGCTCGCGCATGCGCCTGGTCCGGGTCCGACATCGCCGGGTTCTCACCGAGGATGTACATGGCCCGGATGTCGCCGGCGTGGATCGCGTTCATGATCTCGACGACCGTCAGGCCGCGCTTCGGATCGAGTTCCGTTCCCCAGAACGCCTCGTAGCGCCGGCGTGCCTCCTCGGACTCCACCGACTTGTAGTCGGGGTAGAACATCGGGATCAACCCGGCATCGGATGCGCCCTGCACATTATTCTGCCCGCGCAGCGGGTGCAGCCCGGTCCCGGGCCGTCCCACGTGCCCGGTCACCAGCGCGAGCGCGATGAGGCCGCGCGCATTGTCCGTGCCGTGCACCGACTGCGAGATGCCCATGCCCCAGAAGATGATCGACTTCTTCGACGTCGCATAGAGACGCGCTACCTCGCGGATCGTAGCGGCATCGATGCCGCAGACCTCGGCCATCGTTTCCGGCGGGAATGCCTTCACCTTCTCGGCGAGTTCGTCGAATCCCTCGGCGTGAGACCGCAGGTAGTCCGGGTGGTGCAGTTCCTCGTCGATGATCGTGTGGATCATCGCGTTCAAGAGCGCCACGTCCGTGCCGGCCTTGAACTGCAAATTGTACGCGGCATGACGGCCGAGCCCCTGCCCGCGCGGGTCAGCGACGATGAGCTTCGCGCCCTGTTTCGCCCTGTTCTTGAGATACGTCGCCGCGACCGGGTGGTTCTGCTCCGGGCGCGCGCCGATGACGATGATGCAGTCGGCGTCGTCGGCCGCCGTGAAGGGCGCGGTGACGGCGCCCGAGCCGATGCCTTCCATGAGCGCCGCAACGGACGACGCGTGGCACAGCCGCGTGCAGTGATCCACGTTATTGGTGCGAAAGCCGGTGCGGACGAGTTTCTGGAAGAGATAGGCTTCCTCGTTGGAACCTTTTGCGGAACCGAAGCCGGCCAGCCCCGACGGGCCGTATGCCTCGAGTGCCTGCGTCAGGCCGGCCGCCGCCCGGTCCAGCGCCTCGTCCCAGCTCGCTTCGCGGAAGTGCGTCCAGGGGTTCGCCGGGTCGAGCGAGAGACCGCCATCTTTCGGCGCATTGTCGCGGCGGATCATGGGCCTGGTCAGCCGGTGCGGATGGTGCGCGTAGTCGAAGCCGAAGCGCCCTTTGACACAGAGGCGCTGTTCGTTGGCCGGCCCGTTACGACCGTCGACGTAGAGCATCTTGTCGTCCTTGACGTAGACACGGGTCTGGCAGCCGACGCCGCAATAGGGACAGACCGTGTCGACGTGGCGATCCTCGAATTCGCGCCGCGTACCCGCCTCGTCGAGCAGGTTCGCTTCCATCAGCGCGCCGGTCGGGCAGGCCTGCACGCATTCGCCGCAGGCGACGCAGGTGGAGTCGCCCATCGGGTCGTCGAAGTCGAACACGATCTTCGCGCCGTGGCCGCGGTAGGCCATGCCGATGACGTCGTTCACCTGCACCTCGCGGCAGGCGCGGACGCAGAGATTGCAGTGGATGCAGGCGTCGAGGTTGACGGCGATCGCGACGTGGCTGGGATCGCTTTCGGTCTTCGCCCGCGCCGGGAAGCGGCTGTCCGTGACGCCCATCGCATCGGCCCAGGCCCAGAACTTCGACTCGGGGTCCGGCGCCGTCTCGCGCGCGGGCTGGTCGGCGACCAGCATCTCCATGACCAGGCGGCGCGCATTCTTCGCTGCATCCGAGGCGGTATTCACCACCATGTCCTGGACCGGTTTACGGACGCAGGACGCAGCGAGCATACGCTCACCCTTGATCTCCACCATGCAGGCCCGGCAGTTGCCGTCGGCGCGGTAGCCTGGTTCGGGCGAGTAACAGAGGTGCGGAATCCGGGTGCCCTGGCGCCGCGCCACCTGCCAGATGGTCTCGCCGGGCAGCGCCTCGACCTCCTTGCCGTCGAGGATGAAGGTGATTTTCTCGGTCACGACAGCTCCTCCGGGAAGTACTTGAGGAGACACAGGAGCGGGTTCGGCGCCGCCTGCCCGAGGCCGCAGATGGAGGCAGACGCCATCGCCGCGCTGAGTTCGGCCAGCAGGTCTTCATCCCATGCCTGTTCCGACATGAGCTGCACGGCTTTTTCGGTGCCGACGCGGCAGGGCGTGCACTGCCCGCAGCTCTCGTCCTCGAAAAAGCGCATCAGGTTGAGCGCAGCATCCCGGATGCTGTCCTTGTCGGAAAGCACGACAACGGCCGCGGAGCCGATAAAGCCTCCGTGCTCCTCGAGCGTGTCGAAGTCGAGGGGTATGTCCGCCATGCTCGCCGGCAATATGCCGCCCGATGCACCACCGGGCAGATAGGCCTTGAACGTATGCCCGTCCGCCATGCCGCCGCAGTATTCGTCGATCAGTTCCTGCGCGGTGATGCCGGCGGGGGCGAACTTGACGCCGGGCTCTTTGACCCGGCCCGAGACGGAGAAGCTGCGGCGCCCCTGGCGCCCGTTGCGGCCCTCGCCGGAGAACCAGGCGGGGCCTCGCTCGAGGATGTCGCGCACCCAGTACAGCGTCTCGACGTTGTGCACCAGCGTCGGCCGCCCGAACAGGCCCACCTGGCTCGGGTACGGCGGCTTGTGCCGCGGCAACCCGCGCTTGCCCTCGATGCTCTCGATCATCGCGGACTCCTCGCCGCAGATGTAGGCGCCCGCGCCGCGGCGCAGGTGGATCCCTCGATCTCCGTTGAGACCCGAGCGTTGCAGCTCTGCAATGGCCTCGAGCAGTATCAAGCGAATCGCCGGGTACTCGTCGCGCAGGTAAATATAGATCGCATCCGCATCGACGGCCCATGCCGCGATGAGCATGCCCTCGAGGAAGCGGTGCGGATCGCGTTCCAGGTGATAGCGGTCCTTGAAGGTACCGGGCTCGCCCTCGTCCGCGTTCACGGCCATCAGCCGGGGCCCGGTTTCCTGGCGCACGAAATGCCATTTGCGGCCCGCCGGGAAACCCGCGCCGCCGAGACCGCGCAGGCGCGAGTCCTCCATCGACCTGATCACCTCGTCGACCGATCGCACGCCGTCGAGGCAATTCCGGAGCAGCGTATAGCCACCGGTCTCGACATACGCGTCGAACCGCACGTGCTCGGGGACCTCGGGATGGCGCTTGCCGCTCTGCACCGTCGCAACAATCGAGTCGAGGCTGGCCGTATCGACATGCCGGTGCCCGATTTCGGCCACGGGCGCCGTGTCGCAGCGCCCCATGCACGGCGCACGGACCACGCGGACGCCGGCACCGAGCTTGTCAGGCAACGAGTCGAGCAGCGTGCCGGCACCGGATAACGCACACGTCAGGCTGTCGCAGACACGCACGGTGACGGGCGGTGGCGGTGCCTCGCCGTCCAGCACGATGTCGAAATGCGCGTAGAAGGACGCAACTTCGTAGACCTCGGCCATCGAGAGACGCATTTCCACCGCGAGCGCTTGCAGGTGCGCGGCGCTCAGGCAGCCGCAGGTGTCCTGCACGAGGTGCAGGTGCTCGATCAGCAGATCCCGATCGCGCGGCCGGTCGCCGAGCAGCGCGGCTATCTCGTCGCGCGCGGCCTCGTCGGGCTGCCGCCCCTTGTGAAACGCGGGCGAACGGCGCCGACCCGACCCGGGGGTTATTCGGCGCTGTTCTCCAGCATTTTCACCGGCATCATGCATCGCAACACTTTCCTGTGTTTCCTATTGTGCAGGTTACCATCGGCAAAGGCGCTGCGGGTCAGAGTTGAAGGTACTATGAAGCTCTCGCATTTCTCAGTGCAAGTCTGCTGTTTCTCGGCCGGCGGTTTTAACGGCGCTTGTATTTCTCTACCAATGCCAGGAATCGCGGATCGTCTCGGATCGGGTCGACGCGAGGATCGGCAAGGGTTCTCTCGATGGAGTTCCGGCCGGGCCTGGAGAAGTAGATATCCAGCTGTTCGATAGCGGCATCATGTTCCGGCAGAGCAACCAGAACTTTGTATATTGCTCCAGATCGGATGATCGAACTCCATACCGCGTCCTTCGATTCCGGCATTATCTCGATCGCTCGAAGCGCAAGGGCCTCGGCTTCCTCATAGCGCCCGAGGCCCGCCAGCGCCTCGGCTCGCGACGTCAGGAAAATCGCGTGCTTCTCGGGGACCGCGCTTTGGGGTCCGCCTTCGATGTCGGCGAGAGCCTCATTGCTCAGCAGCAGCACCTCTCGAAAATTTCTTTCGGCAAGTTCCCTCTGTCCTGCCAGCCGGTACGTCGTCCCCAGGAATGACTCCTTGTACAAGTAGTTAAAGAGCCGTCCATCATCACCAGCGTCCCAGTCTTCGAGGTACCTGACAGCTGCCGGATAGTCGCGCTTGTAAAATGCTGCTATCCAACCGAAGTAATGCCGTAATTCCTCGTCCGGAGGCTCTACCAATGGGTCTTCGAGTACCGACAGTACGGCCGCAAAATCACCATCGCGCATGAACGGAATAATGGCCTCCCGCATGAAATAGACCTCGCTCAGGTCCGGTCGCAGCTCGAGCACACGATCGTGGATTCGCTCGGCCTGCTCGTAATCCCGAAGAAAGATATACGTCCATGCCTGGCCCTGGAGGATGCTTACGTTCCTCGGATCCAGTTCGACAGCCCGCCGCCATGCCGCGATCGATTCGTGCCATCGCCCGGCACGCTCCAGCAAAGTCGCTCGGCGCCAGAAGATCCGCGAATCGCCCGGTACACCTTTCTCGGCCCTGTCGAAATCGGAAATCGCCTTGTCATAGGCGCCGATAGCATGGTGGTAGACACCGGAGGCAAAGAAGGCCTCCGGCGAGGTCGGTGACAGCGCGAGTGCTCGCCCGAGGGCCTCGCTGGCCATTTCGAGACGCGACGCTGTCCGATCCAGGAAGCGATCGCCATACATTGCCGTATGGGCTCGCGCCAGAGCAGCCCACGCCTCGGTGAACTCCGGATCCTCGGCAACCGCACGTTGATATTGTTCTACCGCGAACGGTAGGAATTTTCGCGAGTCCGTGTCTGCAAAGTACTCGTTTCCGGACAGGTAGAACTCATAAGCCAGCGTGTTGATCGTCGGAATCTCACTGATGCGAGCCTCGGCTTCTGGTGACAAGGTCGCTCTTAGCGCGTCGGCGATCGCTGTGGTTATTCTTCGCTGAATAGACAGAACGTTTTCCGCGGTAAAGTCACGATCGTATGCTTCCGCCCACAGGTGGTCGTCGGTCGCGGTGTCTATGAGCTGTACATTGACCCGTACCCTGCTTCCGGCNNCTGCTTCCGGCACGCTGAACGCTGCCCTCGAGAATCGCCGCCACGGCCAATTCTCTGCCTATATCGCTGATTTTCTTGTCACTGTCCCGATACTCGAGAACCGACGTCCGGGATATGACTTTGAGACCGTCGATCTTTGCAAGCTGCGTCAACAAGTCGTTATGAATGCCGTCTGCAATGTACGCATGGTTCGGGCTGCCGCTGATATTCTCGAACGGCAGTACCGCAACGGATTTACGATCGATCTCTGCGACGGCAGGGTCAGCAGGGTGCCGGGCAGTCACCCAGAATGTGATTGCTGTGACCAGCACCGGTGTGGCTACCAGAGCCAGTATCCATGTGGTCTTTCGCTCTGCGCCGACAGGCTCCGAGACTTCGTCGAGACCCTCGACTGGTGCGATCAGTCGATACCCTTTCTTCGGAATGGTATCGATATACTCTTGCCGGCCTTCATCGCCCGCGAGCGCTTCACGCAGTTCACCGATACATCGGTATACCGAACTGTCGGTGACGATCTTGCCAGCCCAGAGGTCGTCCAGTATTTCTTCCGAACTGGCGACCTGTCCGGGCCGGTTCGCCAGATACATCAGTAATTCCATGACCTTGGGGCGCAGATTCCTGGTGAAGGGCCCCTGCCTGATGCGATCCAGTTCTGGCTCCACGAGCCAGTCCCCAACCTTGAATGACGCTTCGCTGTTCATCCCGGTCGAATCTTTGTCGACGTACCTGGACGCCTCTTTCTCTAAGTTTAGAACAAATGCGCTTCGTTGCCTGACTCGATCCGCTCCACGGCCATTGCTGTGAGAAATATTTAAGAAAACTTTGCGTTTTACGTTCGGACCACTGGCACCTGGCTGATCTACGGTGATCAGCTATGGGAAACAAGCGACAGAATCGGTTCGGCCACCCGGGAATCGCCAGCTGCGCAAAGATTGCCACGGCAAGCGTCTTGGTACTCATCAGCGGATGCGCATCCTACCCATCACTTGGAAACCTGCCCATCGACCAAAGAGAACTGGGTGAACGATGCGGACCCACGACGACTAAAGTATGTAGGGTCGGATATTCAAGCAGAGTCAGGGGCGCTCAGCAGGTCTATAACTGCACTTGCAGTGCACAAATCTGAAGTCACCCGGGCCTACTCGAATCCGACCGTCATCGGGCGTCCAACTCCTCCCCACGGCCGGGGAACAGCGCAGTGATTTCAAGCGACGGCCGCAGCTCGCCCGGCACTCGTAGTCACTGTCCCCTCGTGGCGTGTATCTCGAATACGATCTCGATATCTTCGGCTACTCGCAGCAACCCGCCGGCGGCGCTGAAGGGCGCCAGGCCGAAGTCGGCGTGGCCGATGGTCATCGAACCGTTGACACGCAGCGTCTCTGAATCGACGGTCAGCTCGGCCGGCACGCGGTAGTCGAACGACGCTCCGTGCATCGTGACGCGGACGTCGAGCTCCGACTGTCCTTCCCCCATCGACAATACCCGCACCCGCGCCGTCACCCAGGGAAACCGGCCGGACTCCAGCACCTTTTCCTGCATGTTGCGGGTCGTGCCCTCGACGGCGGACTCGGCAAGTTCGGGTTCCAGGCCGAATCTTTCTCGATAGGCGGGGTCGTCGACGATGAGTTGCTGCAGCGGCAGCCGAAGATCGGCCCGCGACTCTCCCGGGTCGACGCCGACCAGCACCAGGCCCTCGACGTCGGCACTCGCGATCACATGATCGTGCCCCGCCGCCTTCATGGGCCCGTCGCGCCCGGTGCGCATGAAGATCCGCGATCGTTCCCGGTCGACGCGATACACCGCCTCGCCTTTGCGTTCGGCCTGCTGATAAACGCGTTCAGGCAGCGGCGGTGCCGCCGCGTCCGCCGGGGCCTGCGGCGGCGGCTGTGCACAGGCGGCGAGCAGCGCCACGGGCAGCAACGGCAAAGACACGTTGCGCATGCCGGGCATCTTCACTGTCGTTCGAGCATGACGCTGAAACGGACACTGACGGCGGTGCCGATAGGTTCGTCGCCGGCCCACTCCCCGCTACCGACGTCGAAGCGTGTGCGGTCGATCACGACCTCGCCACTCATCCCGGCACGATCGCCCGACTCGGTCCAATGGAACGGCACCGTTAACGGCAGCCGGGCGCCCTTGAGGTCGAGGTGACCCTCGGCAACATAGCCACCGTCCGGTCCTGCGCCTATCGACTCGCTCCAGTAGGTCGCAACGGGATACTCGCTGACCGCGAACCACTCGGCGCCGGCGATCGCCTCGTTGATGTCGGGGTCGTTCATGTCCGCGCTGTCGAGGTTCACGGTTACCCGGAGCTCGGCCCCGACGATACCGCCATCGCCAGTATCGACCTGCACGTCGAATACGCGAAATCGGCCGGGCACGGCCTCGCCTTCCCAGGTAGGCTCGAATACGATTTCACCGCCTTCCTGGATCCGCCACTCGTCCGCGAGCGCGCCGGGTGCGGCGAAGATCGATACCAGCAGGCTGGCGAGTGGTCTCATGACTGGTCCCTGTTGCGTCGCCCGGTCAGCATGCGGCGCAGCACGTCGTCGTGCAACAGGAAATGGTGCCGGAGCGCCGCGACGACGTGGCCGACGATAACGATCAGCAGGGTCATCGTCAGCACCTCGTGCACCTCGGCGGCGGCTTCCTGCAGGGAACGGTCCGTCGCGATGAAATCCGGCATCGGTACGAGGAAAAATGCCTTGAACGGCACCCTCGACGCGTCACTGACCCACCAGCCCGAGAGCGGCACGGCGAATATCAGCGCGTAGAGCACCCAGTGAGCGGTCGCTGCGAGCTTGCGCTCCCATTCCCGCGTCCCGTCCGGCAACGCCGGCGGCGGGTTGCCAAGGCGCCACGACAGCCTAATCACGGCAAGCAACAAGACGCTGACACCGATCGACTTGTGCCAGACGAAGAGATCGAGTTTCGCCGGCGTCAACGTCATCTCCTCGGCGACGCTACCGATGACGAACTGCACGAGGACCAGTGCGGCGATCAGCCAGTGCAGCCACCGGGCGGTGGCGCCCCAGCCATCGACGGTATTTCGGAGCCGGATTGTCACCCTGAATGGACGGCGACGGGCTCACCCAGCACGTCCAGGTCGGGTTCTATGCCGAGGCCCGGTTCGTCCGATGCCTGCATCCGGCCATCAACGCGCTGCGGTGCGCCCACCGCATTGCGAACCGTGACGTAACTATTGAAGTCGGTTGCCGAGAACCGCAGGGGTTCCGGCGTGGAATGTGCGAGGTGGGCGATCGCAGCGGTGATGACGTCGCCGCCCCAGCTGTCCTCGATGGTCATCGGGATATTCAGCGTCACGCAGAGATCGCGGATCTGGCAGGCCCTCGTCAGGCCGCCAACCTTCGAGATCTTCAGGTTAATGACGTCCATCGCGCCGTCGTTGTGGCCGCGCATGAGTGCCTGGATGTCCGTGATGGTCTCGTCGAGGATGAACGGCAAGGCCGTCTTTTGCCTGACGTTCAGGCAGTGTTCGTACGAGCGGCACGGCTGCTCGATATAGACATCGCGATCGCGCACCGCGTTGACGACTCGGAGCGCATCGTCGACCCGCCAGCCGGTGTTCGCATCCGCGACCAGCACTTCCCCGTGCGTCAGAACATCGGCGGCCGCGTGGATGCGCTCGATGTCGTCCGCGGGATCGCCGCCGACCTTGAGCTGGAACTTGGTGTAGCCGTCGGCGCGATGCGCGGCGACGTTCTCGGCCATTTCGTCCGCGGGCCGCTGGCTGATGGCCCTGTACAAGGCAACGCTCCGGCCGAATTTGCCGCCGAGCAGGTCGCAAACCGACTTCCCGCAAACCTTGCCGAGCAGGTCCCAGCACGCCATGTCGATGGCCGACTTGACGTACGGGTGCCCGAGCAGCGCCCGGTCCATCAGCCGGTTGATCGGGCCGATCGCGGTCGGGTCCTCCCCGACCAGCGACGAAGACAGTTCCGCGATGCCGGCGCGAGCGCCCGCCCCGAAGGCCGGCAGGTAGAACGGCCCGAGTGGACAGACCTCGCCGTAACCGGACACGCCCTCATCCGTGACCAGTTCGACGACGGTGCTGTCGAACACCTCGACGTACTTGCCTTCCGACCACGAATACCGACCCTCGACGAGAGGCAGATTCACCTGGTACACGCGGATTGCCGAGATCTTCACTATTCGAACTCGACCAGCAGGTCCTTGGCGTCGAACTGCTCGCCGATCCGCGCGACGATCCGCTTGATCGTCGCGTCGCGTTCCGCCTTGATGGACGTTTCCATCTTCATGGCTTCCATGGTCAGGAGCGTATCACCCCGTTGCACCTCCTGGCCGACTTCGACCGCGATCGTCGATATGACGCCGGGCATCGGTGCGCCGACATGCTTCGGATTACCGGTGTCGACTTTTTCGTTTTCGTGGTGCGCCGACTCGGAGCTGCGGTCCTGGATCAGCACCGAGCTCGGCTGGCCGTTGGCCTCGAAGAAAACGCGCCGGTAGCCGCGATCGTCGGTGTCGCCCATCGTCAGGTAACGGATCACGACCCTGCGCCCGTCCTTCATCGTCACGACGATCTCTTCTTCCGGCCGCATGCCGTAGAAATAGACGTGTGTCGGCAACACGCTAACGTCGCCAAATTCCTCGCGATGGCGGCGGAACTCGCTGAAGACTTTCGGATACATCAGGTAAGACGCAAGGTCGAAGTCGGTGACAGGGTGCTCGTGGCCCTCGTTGAGCTTGCGGCGCTCGTCTTCGAGATCGACCGCAGCGAGCAGCGAGCCCGGCCTCACGGTGATCGGCTCGCGATCCTCGAGCACCTTCTTCTGCAGCGCTTGAGGGAAGCCGCCCGGCGGCTGCCCGAGTTCACCCGCAAACAGCGAAACCACCGACTCGGGAAAAGCAATATCCGTATCGGGATCGAGGACGTCGTCGATACTGGTGTCCGAGGTCACCATCATCAGCGCCATGTCGCCCACGACTTTCGACGACGGCGTGACCTTGACGATGTCGCCGAAGGCCATGTTCACGTCGGCGTAGGCGCGCGCCACTTCGTGCCAGCGGCCGGCAAGTCCGAGCGAGGCTGCCTGCTCCTTGAGATTGGTGAACTGCCCGCCCGGCATCTCGTGCAGGTAGACCTCCGATGCGCCCGAGCGGATATCCGGCTCGAACGCCGCGTACTGCTCGCGAACCTGCTCCCAGTAATCGCTGATCAGGCGCACGCTCGCAATATCGATGCCGGGATCGCGATCCGTGTTTTCGAGCGCAGCGACGATCGCGCCGAGACAGGGCTGCGACGTCAGCCCGCTCATCGAATCCATCGCGGCGTCGAACGCATCGACGCCCTCCTCGACCGCCGCGAGCACGGTGGCTGCCGCGGCACCGCTGGTGTCGTGCGTGTGGAAGTGGATGGGGAGGCCGACTTCCTGCTTGAGCTCACGGATCAGCATGCGTGCCGCTGCCGGCTTCAGGAGCCCCGCCATATCCTTGATGCCGAGTATGTGCGCACCGGCCGCTTCGAGTTCCTTTGCCAGATCGACGTAGTAGCGGAGATCGTACTTCTTGCGCATGGGGTCGAGGATGTCACCGGTATAGCAGATGGCTGCCTCCGCGATCTTGCCCGTCTCACAGACGGCGTCGATCGCCACGCGCATGTTCTCTACCCAGTTGAGACAGTCGAAGATGCGGAACACGTCGACGCCGGCCTCGGCCGACTGCTGCACGAAAAAGCGCACTACATTGTCGGGATAGTTCGTGTAACCCACGCCGTTCGATGCGCGCAACAGCATCTGCTGCATCAGGTTGGGCATGGCCGCCGACAGGTCGGCAAGCCGCTGCCAGGGATCCTCGTTCAGGAAGCGCATCGCGACGTCGAACGTGGCGCCGCCCCAGGACTCGACGGAGAACAGCTGCGGCAGCAGCTGGGAATAGTGCGGGGCGATGCGCAACATGTCCGCCGAGCGCATGCGCGTCGCCATCAGCGACTGGTGCGCATCGCGGAACGTCGTGTCCGTGATCAAGGGGATCTTGCTGCCTTTCATGTACTCGGCGACGGCGTGTGGGCCGCCGGATTCGAGCATCTGACGCAGGCCGTCGGCGGGACGTTGCAGGTCCATTGGCGGCGCCTTCGGCTTCTTCATCACCTTCGGCAGCTTGCGCCCTGCAACCTGGGCGTTGCCGTTCACTACGACTTCGCCGATGTATTGCATGAGCTGTGCGCCGTGGCTGCTGTCGGCCTTCATCTGCAGCAGGTGCGGCGACTCGTCGACGAAGCGCGTGTTGTAGTCGCCGCGGATGAAGCGCGAGTCCGATATCAGGGCGCTCAGGAACGCGAGGTTCGTCTCGACGCCGCGCACCCGGAACTCGCTCAGCCCGCGCAGCATGCGGTCGGCCGCCTCCGTTTCCGACACCCCGGATGCAGTGATCTTGACGAGAAGGCTGTCGTAGTGCCGGCCGATGACGGCACCGGAATAGGCAGTCCCCGCATCCAGCCGGACGCCGGGGCCGGCCGGGCTGCGATACGCGACGATGTGCCCGTAGTCGGGAATGAAATTATTGCGCGGGTCCTCGGTCGTCACTCGACACTGGATCGCCGCGCCCCGCATCCCGATCTCTTCCTGCGCGGGAATGCCCGACGAATCGATATCACCGATTCGGCCGCCGGCGGCGATACGAATCTGCGACTTGACGAGATCGAGGCCGGTGATCTGCTCGGTCACCGTGTGCTCGACCTGGATGCGCGGATTGACCTCGATGAAGTAGAACTCACGCGTTTCCACGTCCTGCAGGAACTCGACGGTACCGGCATTGCAGTAATTCACCGACCTGGCGAGCCTGACGGCGGCCGCGCAGATTTCGTCACGCTCACCCTGCGACAGGTAGGGCGCAGGCGCTCGCTCGACAATCTTCTGGTGCCGTCGCTGCACGGTGCAGTCGCGCTCGAACAAGTGCACGACCTCACCGTGCAGGTCGCCCATGATCTGCACCTCGACGTGGCGGGCGTTGCGAACGAGCTTCTCGAGGTAGACCTCGTCATTGCCGAACGCGGCCCCGGCTTCGCGGCGCGCCGCGGCGACCTGCTCGAGCAGGCCGGATTCGTCCTCGATGACCCGCATGCCGCGGCCGCCGCCGCCCCAGCTCGCCTTGAGCATGAGCGGATAGCCGACCTCCGCGGCGAGCCGGGTGATCTCGGCGTCGTCGTCCGGCAGCGGTTCCGTTGCCGGCATCACCGGCACGTCCGCCTCGATCGCCAGCGCGCGTGCCTGGACCTTGTTGCCGAGCCGCCGCATGATCTCGGGCGACGGCCCGATGAAGGTGATGCCGGACTCCGCGCAGAGGTGCGCGAAGTCCGGGTTCTCGGAGAGGAAGCCGTAGCCGGGGTGGATCGCGTCCGCGCCGGACAGCTTCGCGATCCGGATGATGTCGTGCATGTCCAGGTAGGCCTCGATCGGCCCCTTGCCTTCGCCCACGCGGTACGCCTCCCGCGTGCTGAAGCGGTGCAGGGTCAGGCGGTCCTCGGCCGAGTAGATGCCGACGGACGGGATGTGCAGCTCGTGCGCCGCGCGGAACACGCGGATCGCTATCTCGCTGCGATTGGCGACGAGGATCTTGTTGAACATTGCTATTCTTTTCTGCGAGGCTTCGCAAGCCTCAGGGTGCCACACTCACCGCCGCTCGCAATAGTTACGGACGAGACGATCGCCTAGGGCAGTTGCGCGAGCATCTCCAGGGCCGCTTCGCGAATCGATGCGTTGCCACCGGTTTCCGTTGCCTTAGTCAGTGCCTCGCGGGCTTCCTGGGTATTGCCGAGCTGGCTGTTCACGTAGCCCAGCGTCAGCCAGATGCGCTGGTGCCCGGGGTCTTTCGCGACGCCTTCGCCGAGACGCGCGAGCGCCTCGTCGGCGCGCCCGAGATAGAACAGGGTCAGGCCCAGGTTGTTGTATATCTCCGCATCGTTCGGGCTGAAGGGCAACAGCTGCTCATACAGCTGCGCAGCCTGTGCGTACTGCCTGGCCGCAAAAAACTCCTCGGCACGCCGGTAGATCTCGGCCGGGTCGCTCGGCGCCGATTCGACGAGTCCCGGCGAAGTCAGTCGGGCGATGTCTGTCGCCGTCATGCCCCGGGACCAGCCCGATGCTGCTGGCGCTGCCGTCAGAGTGTGGCCCGGGGGAGCGCTTTCGTCCGGCAGATAGTATTCGCGCGTGATCGCAAAGACCGCCAGCCCGAAAAACACCTGGAATACCAGGAGCAAGGTCCAGAACTTCTTGTCGCGTTTCATGGTGTCTGCAGGTATCCGATCGTGACCAGCGCGAAATATACTATTCACGAGGAGGATTTTCCCGGTCGGGATGTACGAATATACGAATACGTCGGCCCGGTCACGCATCGTGCAACCGGACCCTCGGGGCGTTGCGCTCGCCGGCGGCGTCTACCGGCCCCGGGCTTTGTGAGGCAACGCCGCTCTTGTCATGCCCGCTTCAGGGCCTGCCGGCCCGCTAGTGAATCTCCGCGGGCTCGTGCCGATTCAGAATCTCCATGATCTCGGATCTGGTCGCTTCCGGGACCATGACCCGGATCTTCCGGTGATCCCTGTCAACCTTGATTTTCTCATTGGGGATACCGGTCGAGAGAAGATCGTCTTCGACATTCCTGACCGTTCTGAAGTCCTTGTAGGTTGCTACAACTGCTGCGGTCATTTCACTTTCTCCCGTTCTGATCAAAGCGCAATCGCTCGATTGCGCGCACTGCATGGACGTAATAGCTGTGTCCTCCAGTACGTTGCAGATATTGATGCGACACGGTACTTTTCAAGGTGTTGCGGCGATCCGCAACCGACGGTCCGGCTGCCAGGCCGGCCATCCGGTTATATCTCGGGACGCTAGGGGTTTGCCGCTATAGCAGTATTCCGCCGGTTTCCCGACCATTTGCTTAAAGGCACTTCGCGGGAGCAGCTGGTGAGCAAGCTCGTGTATTCCTTCGCCGAAGGCGACGGAAAGAACAAGAAACTGTTGGGTGGCAAGGGCGCCAATCTCTGCGAAATGACGCAGATCGGCATCAACGTGCCGCCAGGCTTCGTCATCACGACGGAGGCCTGCCTGGAGTATCTCGAGGGCAGAACGCTGCCCTCTGAACTCATGGCCGAAGTCCAGGCACAACTGGCCGCACTCGAGACGACGACCGGGAAAACCTTCGGCAGGGGGCCGGACCCCTTGCTCGTCTCGGTGCGCTCGGGATCGGCGCTGTCGATGCCGGGTATGATGGACACGATACTCAACCTCGGGCTCAATCCCGAGACGCTGCAATGCCTGATCGAGCAGACCGGCGACGAGCGCTTCGCCTACGACGCCTACCGCCGCTTCATCCAGCTGTTCGGCAAGGTTGCGCTGGGCATCGATGACGAGCATTTCGACGAGCACTTCGAGGCCGTCAAGAAGCGCGTTGGCGTCAAGGCCGACATCGGTCTCGACGCCGAGAACCTCAGGGAAATCAGCGGACTCTTCCTGCAGGTGGTGCGCGAACAGGCGGGTCGCGAGTTTCCCGAGGACGTCGTCGAGCAGCTGCAGCTGGCCATCGAAGCCGTTTTCCGTTCCTGGATGGGCAAGCGCGCCGTCGACTACCGGCGCGAGTTCAACATCACGCCCGACATGGCGAACGGCACGGCGGTGAATGTCTGCACGATGGTATTCGGCAACAAGGGCGACGATTGCGCCACCGGCGTCGGCTTCACCCGCAACCCGGGTACGGGCGAGAACGAGATGTTCGGCGAATATCTCACGAATGCGCAGGGTGAGGACGTCGTGGCCGGCATCCGGACGCCGAAGCCGATCGCCGAACTCGAAGACGAGATGCCGGAGCAGTACGCGCAGCTCGTCGATCTGCGCAACACGCTGGAGGCCCACTACAAGGAAGTACAGGACTACGAATTCACCATCGAGAAGGGGACCCTGTACTGCCTGCAGACGCGAAACGGCAAGATGAATGCTGCGGCGAACGTCAGGACATCGGTCGAAATGCTCCGCGAGGGGTTGCTTTCACGGGATGAAGCGTTGATGCGGGTTCCGCCTGAGCTCCTCGAGCAGTTGCTGCACCCGCGCCTCGACCCGTCGGCCAATGCCAGGGCAGTCGCTTTCGGATTGCCCGCCTCACCCGGGGCGGCATCGGGCAAATGCGTATTCGATGCCGATGTTGCCGAGAAACTCGGCAATGATGGCGAGAAGATCATACTCGTCCGCGAGGAAACCCGTCCTGAGGACATTCACGGCTTTTTTGCGGCGCAAGGCATACTGACCAGCCGCGGTGGCAAGACCTCGCACGCTGCGGTCGTCGCGCGCGGCATGGGCAAGCCCTGCGTGGCCGGCGCCGAGGGCATCGTCGTCGACGTCGCGGCGCGGCTCGCCTACGTCGGCGAGCACATCCTTCACGAGGGCGACGTCATAACCCTCGACGGCGCCACGGGCGAGGTCTACCTGGGCCCGATCCCGACGATACCGGCGCATTTTTCCGACTCCCTCGCCGAACTCCTGCAGTGGGCCGACGAAACGGCGGACTTGAAGGTCATGGCTAACGCGGATACGCCTGAAGCTGCGCGTCAGGCGCGCGAGTACGGCGCAATGGGCATCGGTCTGTGCCGAACCGAACGCATGTTCAACGCCGCCGATCGACTGCCGATAGTGATCGACATGATCCTCGCCAACGACGAGGCCGAGAGAAAAGAGGCACTTGAACGGCTCCTGCCGATACAGCGCGGCGATTTCGTGCAGCTGTTCACGGAGATGGCGCCGTACCCGGTGACGGTGCGCCTGCTCGACCCGCCGATGCACGAATTCCTGCCCACGGAGCACGACCTGCTGGAGCAAATCGGGGACCTAAAGACGTACCGGAAGATCGTACGTGGCCGGCAGACCGCGCTGGCGATGCTCGATCATGCGGTGGAACTGCCCGAGGCGCTCGAGGAGCTGAGCGAAGAACACATCAATCACGCACTCGTTCGCAAGGAGCGCATGCTGCGCAAGGTCAGGGATCTACAGGAAGTCAACCCGATGCTGGGCCACCGCGGCGTGCGGCTGGGGATCACCTACCCCGAGATCTACGAGATGCAGATCCGGGCGATTCTCGAAGCGGCGATGCAGTGCGCCGAGGACGGCATCGACGTGCACCCCGAGATCATGGTGCCGCAGGTCATCACGCTGCAGGAACTCATGCACGTGAAGCGCACTGCGGACGAGATCGTGGCACGACTCGAGCAGGAACACGACAAGGAGCTCCACTTCAAGTTCGGCACGATGATCGAGACCGTGCGCGCTTGCACGCGCGCATGGCACCTGGCCGAAATCGCCGAGTTCTTCTCCTTCGGCACCAACGACCTGACCCAGGCCACGTTCTCGTTCTCGCGCGAGGACGCCGAGAACAAGTTCCTGCCGATGTACAACGAAACCGGCGTTCTGCAGGACAATCCGTTCGAAGTGCTCGACACCAAGGGCGTCGGCAAGCTGATCAAGATGGCGGTCAAGGGCGGCCGGGAGCAGCGCGACGACCTGAAGATCGGCATCTGCGGCGAGCAGGGCGGCCACCCCGAGTCGATCCGCTTCTGCCACGACGTCGGGCTGAACTACGTGTCCTGCTCGGGGCCGCGCGTCCCGGTCGCGAGGCTGGCGGCGGCACAGGCGAAGCTCCGCACCTAGGCCAACGCCCGAGAGTGTCAGTCGGCCTGCTGGTAGACGCGCACCCAGTCTACGTACATGTGCAGGGGAAAATCGGTGGTGTCGTCGGGGCGGCCTGCAGACCTGCCGCCGACTGCGATATTCAGCAGGATAAAGAAATCCTCGTGAAATTCCGAGAACTCATCGCCTGCTATCGATGTTGACGCAAATCGCTCGCCGTCAACGTACCAGGTGAGAGCTTCCGCGTTCCACTCCAGCTCGAACACGTGGAAACCGTCGGCGAACCTGCCTTCCGGCAACGTGTAGCGGACAGCCCCCATGTTCGCGTGCGAACCCGATGCGTCGGCGTAATGGATGTTGGCCTCGACAGCGCCGTCATCTTTCGACCCGTAAAACTCGAGGATGTCGATTTCACCGGACTGCGGCCACGGCGTATCGCCACCATTCTCGTCGATATTCGCGCCGAGCATCCAGAACGCCGGCCACGTGCCCTCGCCGTAAGGGAGCTGGATGCGCGCTGCTATCTTGCCATAGGTCCAGACGCGCTTATTGGCGGTGTTCAGCCGAGCCGACGTGTACTGATCCATGCCGTGCGTGTCGCTCTCGTGGATCGCCCTGATCACCAGGCAGCCGTTATCGATGTAGGCATTCTGGTTGCTGTCGGTGTAACGCTGCCATTCGTCGTTGAAGCGCCCGGCTTCGACGACCTGGAAACTCCAGCTCGTTGCATCGATCGTGTCGCCTTCGAACTCNNGTTCGGACCGGGCTGATAGGTATCGTCACCGAGGTTGGGGGCCGGGTACTGCACGACCTCGCCGGCGTTGGCGCAGCCGGCAGACAGTACCGTGGTCAATAACACGCCGGCAGTCGGGGTCTTCATTCGCAGTGTTCCGCTCCGCACGGTTTCCTCTCAGGCGTTGCTTGCATTTGGCTACGGCCACTCGCAATACTACCGCAATGAAAGGGGGGATACGGACCCTGCGATGACGACCGGAACGGTACCTTACGAAGCGCCTGCCTGGGCTCGGGCGATGCGCCGTATCACCGACGATCTCGTCATCGATTTCCTGGGCGGTCCGCGGCCATGGAAATTCGCGTGGGTGATCAACTTCCAGAAGGCGGGCACTTTCGTGTTCCTGCTCGCCCTGATCGCTTACTACGGTAACACCTCCATTGCGGCATGGGTGTATACGGCCATGCATGGCAGCTACGGCCTGGTGTGGATTCTCAAGGACACCGCATTCCCCGATCCCAACTGGCAGCGGCGCATCACGATCGGCGGCGGCATCAATGCGTTCCTCGGCGTGCTGGGCTGGTACTGGGTGTTCGGCTGGCTGCTGATTTCCGGCGTATCGCAACCCGATTATCCGCTGCCCGACTACGCCTGGTACTGCCTGTGTATCAGCCTGTGCATCGCGGGCTCGGCCATCATGATCGCGGCGGACGCACAGAAATACTTCACGCTGCGCGTGCAGAAAGGCCTGATCACCGACGGCATGCACCGCTACGTGCGTCATCCGAACTACCTGGGCGAGATCATGATCTACGGCAGCTTCGCGATGATGATCTGGCACTGGCTGCCCGTCGTGGTGCTCGCGTGGGTCTGGATCGGGCTGTTTGCGGTCAACATGATCATGAAAGAAGCCAGCATGTCGCGTTACCCGGAGTGGGCGGCGTACAAGAAGCGAACCTGGTGGCTGATACCGTTCGTGCTCTAGGAATTCCGTCACTAGGTAGACCTCCGAATACCCTGTCGTCACATATTCTGGGAGGCTTGCTAGCGGAGGTAGTGTGCAATTGTGCCACCGCCTCAATTTGCGACGAGGCTTTCGCAGCAAATGCCCAGGGGCCAGCACAGAGAGGAGGCAACTCTTCTTTTCCTGGCTGCGCTTCTGCTGGTCGTCGGCGTAATCGTCTATGCGGTTGACCGCGGCGGCGCTGCCTATTTCCTGATTGGCTGGACTCCCAGTCACGGCAAAGCTGAACTCTTCGGGCCACTCGGCGACCATCTCCCCTCCTTTGTTCACTCGATGGCCGTGATCCTGGTAACCGCGGCTGTGCTCCGGCCGTGGGCGAACCTGCTGCCGGCGATCGTCATTGGCTGGGTCACGGTCGAGTGCCTGTTCGAGATCGGCCAGATTTCTCCGCTCGATGCCCACGTCGCTGCCGGCTTGCCGGCATGGTTCGACGACGTTCCTGTTCTCGAAGCCAGTGCCGATTACTTCGTAAATGGTACCTGCGACCCCCTTGATCTCCTCTCGATCGGGCTCGGCGCGGCCGCAGCGTACTGGGTCGTTCGAACGATAGAACGAGGAGACTTGCGATGATTAGAACTGATGACCATGCTGCGCCTTGGCGCACGCTATGGCTTATTCCTGTGTCGGTATTCGCCGTCCTGACCATCGTTGCCACGGGTGGCGGCGGTGACGATGGCGGTGGATCGATCGACGACATCGATCCCGGTCCCGTGAACCTGCTACCGACCTACAACTTCTTCCTCACGAACCTGTCGGATGACAACCTGTTGACGGTGCAGAGACCCGGCGGTGCCATCGGAGTAGCCTTTACCGTGTCGATCGACATCGACGGGCTGCTGGCAAACACCGTAGATATTTCGGTCAACGCCGGCAACGAAGTGACTTTCCTGTCATACGTCGCTCGCGCGACCTCGCGATTCGACCTGATCGTAGCGAGCGGTGCCGTGAATCCACTGGAGGGAACCATCGCGGTTACCCTCACCGAGGATCTCGTCTTCAGCGCATTTGGCGAACCGCCGACGAGCGGTGCCTTCAATGTCCGTATACCGACTGAAGCAATAAATGTGACCGTGGTCACCGGTGGTGTGCAGCTCAGCCTGAACGGCGGCGAGGCAGTTTCCTACACGTGGGAAGAATTCGGGGATCTGTTCGACGATGACACCCAGGAAGTGTGGCTGCGTCGTGCCTCGCTTGCCGGTGGCTCGATCGAGTTTCTCTACGAGTACTTCTTCAACGTCGCTGACATTCTGGACGAACTCGAGATCGTTACGCTGAGCAACCCGCTCGTGGAGAGCTGCGACATGTTCACCGGGTCGCCACCCGACGGTGTCCTGGCGCAGGGTGAACTCACCGTGACCTGGACCGGCTCGGGCGAGTTGTCCGATGGCGATGACTTCAGCTGGGAGTTCAACCAATGCTGGCTTGACGAGCCGAACAGCAACATCGACGATTTGCTCGACGGCACGGTATTTCTGGAGAACTATACGGAGACCGTGGATTTTGACACGAACACCTTGTTCGAGATCGGGTTTGGCGGGCTGAGCGGTCAGCCGGGCGGCGTGATGTTCGACCTCTCCGTATCGGAGACCATTGAAGATAACGGCGTATTCATGATCAATGATTCAGCCAATATCTCCGGCGGCTTCACGATGATCATCCAGTCACCATAACCTTCGGCAGTCGTTATTCANNGAAGTTCTTCGCGAACCAGGTTGGCCAGCTGCTCCTGGCCGAAGCTGGGCAGCGGCCGGCCGTTGACGAAGTACTCCGGCGTCGCGACGACTTGCAGGACCTTCGAATCCTGCACATCCTTCTCCATCCGCTCACGCACCTCGGGTGAATCCATGTCGGCCTCGAGTTGCTCCAGGTCCAGCCCCACGCTCGCGATCGCGGGCAACACCCGGTCCTGCTGCACGACATGGTTGTGCACCCACTCGCGCTGCGAGGCGAGCAGCGTTTCCAGCGTTTCCCAGTATTTGCCCTGGTTCCTGCTCGCTTCGAGGACCTTTACCGCGTACTCGACGCCGTCATGGAACGGCACGTGGCGAATCGACAGGCGGATCTGGCCGGGCACCTCGGCCATCCAGCCCTTGACCATGGGATAGAACAGCGCGCAGGTCCCGCAGGCCGGATCGAGGAACTCGACGATGTGCACCTTGGCACCGGGATCGCCGACTGTCGGCGCATGGTCGCTCGCCAGTGCTGCTTCCCGTGCCTGGTCCTCGCCTTTCGATGACTGTGAATCCCCGCAACCGGACAGGGATATCGCTGCCACGAGGGCAGCGCCGATTGCAACAGTGAGTTTCTTACGAGTGCTCTGGTTTGCCTTGCTCATGGCGGCTCCGCAGTCCTCGCCGCCAGTGACGGCTCGTTGATGAGCTTGCGATTTTGGCAGATCGGCCGCGCCGGTTACACCTTTCTGAAGAAGCGCCGCATTCCGGCGGGGTGCCCCGCAAGCGGAACCGGCAGTGCGTGTCGGGCTCTAATCCAGAGTCATGAACGCACTCCGCCTGCCAACGATCCTCGCCACCCTGAT
>JABAHS010119714.1_pt1 | contig 30417 bp, 25 predicted proteins | sample 7062111 | NCBI WGS metagenome assembly JABAHS01 (sample SAMN14534600, study PRJNA622989) | marine sediment metagenome | biome: marine biome [ENVO:00000428]; feature: marine pelagic biome [ENVO:01000023]; material: deep marine sediment [ENVO:00002113]; isolation source: pool of 4 deep marine... | reverse complement strand
AAGCAGGTGTCGACATTTCAGATCACGCATCCAAGCACATCGATGATCTTGCCGGCGTCGATTTTGATTATGTTGTTACGGTTTGTGATAATGCCCGGGAGCAGTGCCCTGTTTTTCCCGGACGAGCAAAACTACTCCATAAGGCATTTAGTGATCCTTATTTCGCAACCGGCAGCGATGAAGAGATTATGGCGGAATTTCGGATGGTTCGAGATCAAATAAAAGCCTTTGTGAAGGAATTTCCGCAAATTTTAGCAAATAGCAAGTAAGGAGATAAGTTGAGATGATGGATATTAAAGTAAAAGAGCTTGTAGCGATAAGTGCTTCAGTATCTGTAAATTGTCACCCTTGTTTCAAATTTCATGTTAACAAAGCACTTGAGAATGGTGTCAGTGAAAATGAAATACAGGAAGCTGTTTCTATCGGCATAATGGTTAGGAAAGGTGTTGCCGATGAGATGGATAAACTTATATCCGCGCTGATTAAGTGATATAGAAAGCTTAATATCCGTTTTTTAGGTGTTTCAACATATGTTTATGCTTAAAATTTGCAATTTATATGAATATGGATAAAATATGTTCTTAAATTTGTGGCATACAGTAATTCTGACTAAGAGAAAATGGACTCAAAGCAACTAGAAAAATATACCTCTGCGATAACGCTTTCGGACATGGAAATCTTTGTGTTTCCGGAACTGATGTACAGCCTTGTTCTGGCTAATATTATGAGCCCGATTATCTGGCAGTGGCGTCAGCTGGATTGCTTCAAAAAGCTCGAGGGCAAAAGCAGCTATAGAAAACTGATGCGGCTCAAACAATTCGTAATGGATGAATTCGATTTCAATCTCGACCTCGAAACCTGGGGACTCACAAGTAAGGCCAATGAACTCAAACGGTTTGAGAGGCATATTTCCCCCGATGATATTGCCAAAAGCAATGCTCTGTTTGGCTACCACGGTGACAAATATTATTTTGACGTGGATATTCGCAGACACTTCGGCCTGGATAAATATGATAGTGACATCATTCCATATTGGAAGACCGAAACCATTGAGGCCATGAATGCCTTTCGTCTCAAGAAGGGCTACATGACTGCGGCCGGCGAATGTGTATCGCTTGCAGCTTTATATGTAGCGGCGGCGTTTATCGTATGCCGTATACCTCTGGAAGATATCTATATGATACTTACCCCGCTTCACTCACAGAACTTCATCGATATGCAGGATGGCGTTCTGACAAATAACAGAAGGCTCGTTACGAAAACAATGTGGTTTAATGGAACTGCTATCTCAAATAAAGCCCAGCGGGCTCTGCGCAACGAAAACGTTACAATCGTAGCGCACCCATCCGGCTATGTGCACTGTCTGTATGATGACGCAACGATAGACAGGAAAACCTATGAGCACTTTACCATGCGGCTTAATTCGTACCTGTCAACAGGATTGACGCTGCAGATCTTCGCAAATTTCCTGCGATCTCATCACGAGTATCAAAAATTCTTCCAACTTTGCCGTGACTGTCACGGACAGCCGCAGTTCTTAAAAGCCGAAACACTTTTCCATTACGAGCACTCAAGCAATTTTCGAATAGCCGACGCAACGCATGAAAAATTGCTCGCCGAGGTTTCGGATGAGGATTTTATCCATTATGAACTGCCTGGCAGGATTCGATGCGATGAGCTTGAAAAGTTGATACGAAAGAAAAAAGTCGATGTAAGAAGGCAGGAAGACAGAGATATTTTGCGAAAATATTTTGAGCCGGTTATCACGGATGCGCGACAGTTCGTAGAAGAATTGGCTGATTTTATTCACATAGAGGCAAAGCTGCCGGCCTCGGATAAACATTTTATACCTGTCAATCCCATCGAAATCTCGATTGACCATAGTAGAGAGCAGATAATTCATTATTTACAGCAGATTCGACAAGGTAATACTACCGCTGACCTTGCCTTCTACGCATATCGAGATATGGAGACCTGTGATTGGGCCCCGTTCATCAAAGCCGCTGTGGAACGCAATCCCGTCTCATTAAAAATGGTGGAATCAAAGTCGGACGATGAGGTATATGCCTGCCTTGAACAAATGAACGACACGTCGATTTACGATGCAAAGCGTCTTGCTCAGCCCGACGAAGTTGTCAACTATAAGACCGGTGACGGACTTGAAAAAGCCTTTTTGCTGGCCAATGTGATCCGCCAAAGAAATTCTCAACACGATATTGAAATAGTGGTGGACGAGGACGATGTGATATTGAATGGGCCTGGCAAATACCGTTTTCTATCCGCTAAAGACCTTAAAAAGCAAATTCGCATCTCTTCCGACGGTGCTATTACCGTAGTTGGCTGAAGAAAGGTATTAAAAGGCTGGATGGATTTTCCCTTTTTCAGCCATTGCCGAGAAATATTTTTCAAAAAATCTTATTTTTTATTTTAAAATTGCGAACAAATAGGACTATTTTAGTCATATATAGTAACAAATAGGGATTTGAGAGCTTTTTTACTGTTTTTTATAGGTTGAAGATGGATGTTTTGAGACGAAATACTGATTACGCACTACGGGCAGTGGTGCATCTGACTTCACATTATGGAAATGAACCTGTATCGACCAGGACCATAGCGTTTGAAGAAGATATTTCTTATCAATTAGCTTGTAAACTGATGCAGAAACTCCAAAAAGCCGGATTAGTAAAAAGCTGTATGGGGCCTCAAGGTGGATTTCGATTGTCCAGAGAGCCGGCCGAGATAAGTTTAATTGAAGTGGTAGAAGCAATTCAAGGGCCGATAAGGCTGAATCGATGTCTGCTGGGTGTTGACGCCTGTACAAAACAAAAGGAATGTACATTAAGGGCAAGGCTTGTTGGGCTGCAGGAGTCTATTAGCGGCTATCTAACGGATATTACACTGGATGAACTGTCGAGCCACCGGCATACGAAAAGAACAAAGAACGTAAAAAATCTGAAGAGGACAAATAAATGAGCGACGAAAAGCGAAAAGCAACCGTACTGCAGGAATGTCTGGGTAAAGGGCAAAGATTGGCGAACATGGTGGAATACGCAGAAAACTCGATTGTCAGCAAGACAATATTGGATAAACCGGCAGGCACACTTACGCTTTTTGCATTTGACAAGAATCAGAAACTAAGTGAGCATACAGCTCCTTTTGACGCAGTCGTTCAGATTATTGACGGAGCGGCAAAGCTGACCNNGCATACAGCTCCTTTTGACGCAGTTGTTCAGATTATTGACGGAGCGGCGCAGTTGACCATAGGCGGTGAAGATGTAAATGTATCGGCCGGCCAGGTCATTATTATGCCCGGTAATGTGCCGCATGCGGTTACCGCAGAAGAAAAATTCAAGATGCTTCTAACGATGATTCGCACATAAGTAACCGTGGTTTAATGTAAGGAAATGAGGTTATATTATGGTTAGATGCCCCGGACAAGACCAGAGATTTTGGAAGCCTGAAGACATTTTTGAGGTTAAATGTCCTGCCTGTGGTGGCAGTGTAGAGTTTTTCAAGGATGAACCTAAATTAAAATGTCGCAAGTGCGGCCGGTCGGTGGCTAATCCCAAAATTGATCTTGGTTGTGCAGAATGGTGTCAATATGCCGAACAGTGCCTTGGTGTAACTCCCGGAGGTGAGTTGAATGTTATTGCCGACAAACTTAAAGATGAAATGAAGGAGGTCTTTGCAGTGGATGAAAATCGAATTAAACATACACTTAGCGTCTTGAACTACGCTGAACAGATTCGTGAGGTTGAAGGAGGCGACCCGATGGTGATTAAAGCAGCAGCGATTTTACATGATATCGGGATTGCTGAAGCCGAACGCAAGTATGGAACCTCCGAGGGAAAGTACCAGCAAAAAGAAGGACCGGTTATTGCAAGGGGAATTTTAGAAAAGTATGGCCTGGAAGAGGCGACGATAGAACATATCTGTCGAATTATTGCAAATCATCACAGTGCAAAAGATATAGATACCACTGAGTTCAGGATTGTGTGGGATGCAGACTGGCTCGTTAATATTCCAACGGATTTCCCGGAAGCAAGCGAAGAAAAACTACAGGAGATTATCGATAAAACATTTAAGACCTGTAAGGGTCGTCAGATAGCAGTTAATACTTTTTTAAAAGGCCAATGAAGGAGTGTTGAATTATTCCAGTATGGTTTACTTCAGTTAGAAACTTTAGTTTACACGAAAGCAGGGAATGTAGTCAGTTTATGTAAGCCAACCGAAATCTCAGTGAATAAACACATTATGAACAAGAGTATGCATCCGGATGCTAAAATAATTCGGCAGGAAAGCAGGCTGGTAACAGATATAAAGGTAAAAGTACAATGTTCTCGCCGGTTAATGTGAATATCGTAACAATATTGACCTTGCTGGCAATGCCTGTTACCGCACTTGCCGGAAAGGGTACAGCAATGGTAACCGAGACGAAAAAACACAGATATACGAATAGACTCGCAGATGAAACCAGCCCGTATCTTCTGCAGCACGCGCATAATCCGGTGGATTGGTATCCATGGTCGAAAGAGGCATTTGAGATTGCCAAAAAACTTGACAAACCTGTCTTTCTTTCGATAGGATACTCAACCTGCCACTGGTGTCACGTAATGGAGCGGGAAAGTTTTACTAATGAGCGAATCTCGAAGATAATGAACGAGCACTTTGTGTCCATTAAGGTTGACAGGGAGCAGCGACCGGATGTAGATAACGTATATATGACTGCTGTTCAAATGATGACAGGCAGTGGAGGCTGGCCCCTATCAGTGTTCCTGACACCTGAAGGCAAGCCTTTCTACGGGGGCACATATTTTCCGCCCAAGGGTATGTATGGTCGCCCGGGTTTTGATACTCTGCTTTTGGCTATTGCTGATGCATGGAAAAACAAACGCTCTGAATTGCTTGAGTCGGCGGAGAAAGTAAGCTCAATACTCCGGCAAGCAAGTGAAGTGACCGGCAAAGAAGCACTGTCCATTGACATATTGAATAAGTCGTATCTGTATCTTAAGCAGATCTTTGACAGCACTTATCGCGGATTTGGCAGTGCTCCCAAGTTTCCACAACCGACGAACCTTTCAATGCTGTTGAGCTATTGGCACAGGACCGGCGACAAAGCGGCCCTTGCAATGGTTGAGAATACTCTTGAGGCTATGGCCAACGGCGGTATATACGACCATCTTGGCGGGGGTTTCCATCGATATTCCACCGATTCACGCTGGCTGGTTCCACACTTTGAAAAAATGCTGTACGACCAGGCACTGTTGAGCAAAGTTTATGTACAGGCATACCAGATTTCAGGTAAAGAAGATTATGCCGAAGTCGCCCGCGAAATATTTGACTACGTGCTTCGCGATATGACAGATTCCAAAGGAGGTTTTTATAGCGCAGAGGATGCAGACAGCGAGGGGAAGGAAGGTTTGTTTTATGTATGGGAGCCAAAGGAAATAGACAAGGTTTTGGGAGCAAAAAACGCCAGGATTTTCAATGAGTACTATGGGATTACCAGTGAAGGCAACTTTGAAGATAACAAAAGCATCCTCAACATCAAAAAATCGGTTGGAGAATTGGCGAAGCAATTCAAACAAGACACCAAAGCCATAGAAACTGTTTTAGCACAAGGGCGCTCAAAACTTTTGGGGCATCGGTCCAAAAGGATTCGGCCGCATTTGGATGATAAGGTGATTGCCGGCTGGAATGGATTGATGATTTCTGCCCTTGCTTATGGCGGAGCAGCATTGGATGAGAAAAAATATATCGATGCTGCAGCGAGAGCAGCGGACTTTACATTAACGACATTGCAACTTGACGGGCGTCTGATGCGGTACTATCGCGACGGCAAAGTAGTTAATCTTGCTTACTTGGATGATTACGCATTTGTAATAATGGGTTTGCTGGATTTATATGAGGCGACTTTTGATGCCCGCCGGCTTGCAGAAGCAAAAGAATTGGCTGAGCAGATGATAGAGCTGTTCGGTGATAAAAGCCGCGGTTGTTTCTACCTGACCGGTAATGACGCCGAACGTTTGATTGTACGCAGCAAGCCGGACTATGATGGGGCTATCCCCACAGGCAACTCAGTCGCTGCTCTTGTCTTATATAAAATCGGTCGGTTGACTATGGATTCGAACTTTACTGAGAAGGCAGAACGTGTGCTAAAAGCATTTTCCGGCCAAATACAGCAGTCGCCGACATCGCTCAGCGCCATGTTAATTGCTCTCAATTTCTCGATTGGCCCTGCACGAGAGATAGTTATCGCCGCAGATGCAAGCAGACCGGATACAAAAGAAATGTTGAAACTCATTCACAGAAGATTCCTGCCGAATACAGTTGTTCTTTTGCACCAGACAGGTAAGGCCGGTGAAGCTATTGAAAAGATTGCTCCATTTGTAAAGTTCCAGGTGGCAATCAACAACAAGGCTACGGCTTACGTCTGCGAAAATTATGTCTGCAAACAACCGGTAACAGAAATTGACTTGCTCAAAAATTTACTGGAAAATTCAAACGACGGGCAAAAAGCCAAATAGGATAAATGTAACTTAATAGTATACGTGGAGTTTAAAGTAATTCAATAATTGTAATTTTTGGTTAAAATAGAAAAAAAACAATTTAATGACGAAAGGAAGAGAATTATGTTTTGTTATCAATGTGAACAGGCAGCTGGTGGTACCGGATGTACCAAAGTGGGTGTATGCGGCAAAAACGAAGACATCCAAAGTTTACAGGAAATACTGATATTCGGGCTGAAAGGTATCGCGGCTTATGCCTATCACGCTCGTCAACTCGGTGAAAGTGATGAGCAGGTTGACGCATTTATGCACGAGGCGATGTTCGCAACCCTGACGAATGTGGACTTTGATCTGGACCGGCATCTTGCTCTGGTGCTGAAAGCAGGCGAGATGAATCTTCGCGTTATGGAGATGCTTGACAGAGCCCATACTTCGAGGTTCGGCAGTCCCGAGCCTGCGACAGTACAGAGAGGCACAAAAGCCGGACCGGGTATCGTTGTTACCGGCCACGATTTACTTGACCTTTACGAGTTATTAAAACAGACCGAAGGTAAGGGTATCAACGTTTATACTCACGGGGAAATGCTGCCGGCTCATGGTTATCCGGAGCTTAGAAAATTCAAGCATCTTGTCGGTAATTATGGTACGGCATGGCAAAATCAGAAGAAAGAGTTTGACGAATTCTCAGGTGTGATTTTAATAACAACAAATTGTGTTATGATCCCGAAAGAGTCTTACAAGGACAGGATGTTTACATGTGGAGTAGCCGGCGTTGCAGGCGTCAGGCACATTACCAACAGAGACTTCAGTGCGGTGATTGAAAAAGCATTGTCGCTGCCTCCGCTTCCGGAGAATGCACAGGGGACTCTCAGCACAGGATTCCATCATTCGGCTGTTCTCGGTCTGGCGGACAAGGTTATCGAGGCTGTTAAGGCCGGTAAGATTAGACATTTCTTCTTCATCGGCGGGTGCGACGGCGCCAAACCAGGTCGAAACTACTACACCGAACTGGCTGAGAAAGTGCCGGAAGACTGTGTGATATTAACGGCTGCCTGCGGCAAGTATCGAATAAACGCAGGTGACTATGGCGACATCGATGGAATACCGCGTTTGATCGATACCGGCCAGTGCAACGATTGCTACTCGGCCATCAAAATCGCAGCAGCGCTGGCTGAGGCATTTGATTGCACTGTGAACGAACTGCCCCTCTCGCTCGTAGTTTCATGGTATGAGCAGAAGGCCGTAGCGATTCTGCTGACCCTGCTGCATCTGGGCATCAGGAACATAAAGCTTGGCCCAAGCCTGCCCGCATTTGTCAGCCCGAATGTTTTGAACGTTCTTGTAGAGAAGTTCAATATTGGCGCGATTGGTAATGTTGACGAAGATTTAGCTGAAATGCTAAAATAGGTTAAAAACAATAATTATGAAAATACCAGGAATAGTTCGCAGGCACATTGTGGCATTCTCTACTGGTATAATCTTTGCCATATTGTGCTTTGTTGGGTTTAATGCGGCGATGGAACCCACCTCGAAATCAGAGTTTTGTGGCGGTAAATGTCATGAAATGAAAGCTGCTTATCGAAGCTGGGAACTTTCGCCGCACGGGGCTAACAAATACGGGCTCCGGGTTGAATGCATAGACTGTCACCTTCCCCCGAAAGACGAGTATTTTCGACATATTACCGCAAAGGCATACGATGGTGGTAAGGACGTCTTCAAACATTATTTCGGCGGCGGCTACGATGTTGAAAAGACCCGAACAAAAGTACTGGAGCACTTTCCTAATAAAAGGTGTATGCATTGTCATAACAACCTGCTGACCAAGCCGGGAAGTTCAGCGTCGAGGAAGGCACACATGAAAGTACTGAATCCTTCAGATAAGCAAGAATTCAGATGTGTTGAGTGTCATGAGGATGTTGCCCATCAGCGTGAAAACAAATTATTCTCACTATAACTGTATTAAGGACAAGGCCATGGAATCACAAAGGAAAACAATTTTAATCATTGTATTTTTTGTTTGGTTTATTATGTCCACAACTACCGCAGTTACCCGGGCAAATGAGCCGTCGCAACCGGATGCACCCCAGCTAAAAGTATATCGCATCGACAGAAATATTTCTGAAGATGCAAAAGGGTGTATCGAATGCCACGCTCAACAAAACAGAGGTATCGTTGCTGACTGGGCAGCCAGCAGACATGCCCATGCTAATATCACCTGTGTGGATTGTCACGCCGCAGGACCCGGCGATTTAGATGTAAACAAGGACCACCTCGGATACATCAAAACCAGAATTAGCCCAATTGTTTCACCGAAGGACTGTTCACGATGTCATCCGAGCGAAGCGGCCGAGTACGCCCGGAGCAAACACGCCAATACCCGCGAGATTATGTGGAAAATCGATCCATGGCTCAATTATGGAATGAACAATAGTATTGAGCGAGTAACCGGTTGCTACTATTGCCACGGCACAGATGTAAAAATCAAAGAAGGTGAATTTGTAAAAGATACATGGCCAAATGTTGGCGTCGGAAGGATAAATCCTGACGGCAGCAAAGGAAGCTGCTCCAGTTGCCATACCAGACACAGGTTCTCAACAGCAGAGGCAAGAAAGCCCGAAGCCTGCGGTCAGTGTCATTTGGGCCCCGACCATCCGCAAATCGAAATATATGAGGAATCCAAACACGGGGCGATTTATCATGCCGAGGGACATACCTGGAATTGGAATGCCGCTCCCGGTATGTGGACACCCGGCGTCGACTATCGCGCACCGACTTGTTCGGTCTGCCATATGTCCGGCATAAACGGCGTGCAGACCACACATGATGTTACTGAAAGACTTGCATGGGAAACACAGGCCCCATTGACGGTCAGGCCTGATAAGTTTAAGCCATGGCCGGCAAAAACAAACTACAATGAGGAACGTCAAAAGATGAAAAAGGTTTGTCTGGCCTGCCACTCTGAAGACTGGGCTGATGGACATTTCGCAAATCTGGATGCTTCAGTGGAAAATTACAACGAAGTATACTACAAGCCAATGAAAAAACTTGTCGACCAGCTTTATGAACAAAAGCTGCTCAGCAAGGAAAAGCCCCTGGACGAAAAAATCGAGATCGAGATGTATGAGCTGTGGCACCATGAAGGCAGACGGGCGCGTTTCGGGGCAGCTATGATGGCACCCGATTATGCATGGTGGCATGGATTTTATGACTTGAAGAAAAGGTGCATGACTATCGAAGAACAGGCCGAGCAGTTACTAAAAAGCAACAAACCTGCAAAAGTATTCAAGGTCAAAGGTGCAACCGGCGATACAACAAAACCTGATTTTAATAAATGATTCGTTAAATTGTGGGATATACAGATGGTCTTAAGAAATATTGTAAAGATAGATGAAGAAAAATGTGATGGCTGCGGTCAGTGTGTAAACGCCTGTGCCGAAGGTGCTATAGAAATAATCGATGGCAAGGCAAAACTCATCAGTGAAATTTACTGTGACGGCCTGGGTGCCTGCATCGGCCACTGCCCTCAGGATGCTATAACCATTGAAAAGCGGGAAGCTGACGAGTTCGATGAAGACGCAACTGAGGCGCATCTGGCTAAAGAGAAAAAGGCTCGGGCCCAAACTGATTTTATGTGCCCGGGGATAATGGATAAAAAGCTGCGTGAAAAGTCTGATACCGCTGATTCTGATGCGACAGTGGTTCCGTCACAGTTGACTCACTGGCCGGTCCAGTTGAAGCTGGTCTCACCGCAGGCATCGTGTTTTGCCGCTGCTGACCTGCTGCTGGTGGCGGATTGCGTCCCGTTTGCTATGGGTGATTTTCACAATAAGTTCCTGAAAGAGCACAGTGTCGTGGTTGGCTGTCCGAAACTGGACAACGTGGATTTTTACATTGAAAAGCTGGCGACAATATTAAAATCCAATAAACTCAACAGCTTGACTGTGCTCCATATGGAAGTGCCCTGCTGCTTCGGCCTCACCCATATCGCACGTCAGGCAGTTGCCGATAGCGGTGTTGATATTGGTTTCGAAGATGTGACTATCGCCCTTGATGGTAGTGTAAACAAAAGAGAAACAATATCTCAGCCTCTAAAATGATACAAAGAAAGGATGGATGTATTTAGATGAGAGACTATGGAATTGATGCCTATACTCCGGCTCAAATGGCTGCTCGGGTGGAAAAGGCGGGTATTGTTAAGGGTAATCTCGATTTTCTATCGATGTTCACTCTTTCCGTACTGGCCGGCGCCTTCATCGCGTTTGGTGCGGTATTGTATACTTATGTAATTCATGATTCGTCTTTGAGTATGGGCCTGACAAAACTACTTGGTGGCATGGTTTTTTGCCTTGGGCTGATTCTGGTTATTGTTGCTGGCGCCGAACTGTTCACGGGAAATAACCTGATTGTCATGGCTTGTGTCAGCAGAAGAATCACAATCCAAAGGCTCCTCCGAAACTGGATTATTGTGTTTTGCGGTAATTTTTTCGGCTCACTGGTTGTGGTGTCTTTAGTTTCACAGAGCGGACAATGGACTTCATCCGGGGCTGCGGTGGGTGTCAAGGCACTTATGATTGCAAACAGTAAGGTTAACCTGACGTTTGTAGAAGCACTGTCACGGGGTATATTATGTAACATACTCGTATGTCTTGCGGTGTGGCTTTGTTTCAGTTGTCGTTCCGTAGCCGACAAAGTGCTGGCTATAATATTTCCTATAACAGCTTTTGTAGCCCTGGGCTTCGAACACTCTGTTGCAAATATGTACTTTGTTCCAGCCGGTCTTCTCCTGAAACAAGATCCACAGGTCTTGTCCGCGGCGGAAAGAATACTCGGTCAGGCTCCTGAGCTATCGAGACTGACAGTTTATGGATTTCTCGTTAGGAATCTTCTGCCCGTTACTATCGGCAACATTATTGGAGGTGGCCTGTTAGTAGGTATTATATATTGGTTCGTATATCTTAGGCGTGCGGCTGCCGAACCGGTCCGGAAACTTATGACTAAAGGTCCGCCTGTGATCACGCCGGACAAAACGGTGGTTGAGGCTGTTGAGGCAATGAAACGGCATAGTGTCGGTAGTATTCTTGTGGGGGAATCTGATGATAGAGCCGTGGGTATCGTCAGCGAAGCTGATATAGTACGAAAGGTTCTTGCTGAAGGTGCAAAACCGGATACGGTCATGGTCGAAGAGATTATGAGTTCTCCGCTGATTTCCGTAGACGTTAAGACTCCTATTTATAGCATCTATAACACCATGACCGAAAATCGTATCCGGCATCTGGTTATAACAGACCAGGGCCAAAAGGTTGGTTTTGTGTCCGTGAAAGATTTACTTCGGGGACCAGCGTCCTGATGAAAGCGGTTGGTTTAGATAGTGGTGAATAATGGCTGATTTTTTTAAATCGTTGATCATGGATTTTTGGGCAACCATCGCCGAGATGTCACCCTATTTGTTGTTTGGTTTTTTCGTGGCAGGTATTCTTTCGATACTTGTGTCACAACGAATTGTAGAAAGACATCTTGGCGGAAGAGGAATATGGCCATTGGTAAAGGCATCGCTTTTTGGTGTTCCGCTGCCTTTGTGTTCGTGTGGTGTTATTCCGGTTTCAATGTCTCTTCATAAGCATGGAGCAAGCAAAGGCTCGACAATATCATTTTTGCTGTCGACGCCACAAACCGGAGTCGACAGTATTTTCGTAACTTTAANNCCTGTTTTTGCCGTTTTCAGGCCATTAGCGGCATTCCTGACCGGTATCATCGGCGGTACTTTCGTGGATACCATTGAACGTAAGAGAGAGGATGATATTCAGAGCCCACAGAAGTGTACGGATGAGTGCTGCGACACAACCGGAATCCAGTCTAAAATAACTAAGGGCTTGAAATATGGTTTTGTCATCTTACCACGAGATATCGGCAAGGCGTTGATGGTCGGATTGATTATCGCTGCGGTTATCTCTGCACTTGTGCCCGAGGGCTATTTTGCAGGCAAACTGGGGCCGGGGATTTTGCAAATGGTAGTCATGATGGTTTTGGGCATACCGGTTTATGTATGCGCAACGGCCTCGGTACCGGTAGCGGCTGTTCTGATTTCAACTGGATTAAGCCCGGGTGCGGCACTGGTCTTTCTTATGACCGGCCCGGCCACAAACGCCGCATCATTTGCAACTATCTGGAAAGTCCTGGGCAAGGTAACGGCAATTACCTATCTCGCTACCGTAGCGGGATGTGCCCTCTTAGGCGGTATCTTGCTCGATTATATAGCTGCCGGCTTTGATTTTGAAATAGGCACTCGGCCTCATTGGATGCTGCCCCCTATTGTCAAATACATATCAGCCATAGCACTTTTGGCCGTCCTGGCATTTGCTATCATCACCAAAAACAAAAAGACCGACTAATCTTGCGGTTTCAGAAGGTATCGAATATAGTGTTGTTCAGCTATGTTACCCGAATCCGCAAAAAACCTCTTAACAGGCCTGCCGCGTTCCGGCAAAACAACTGCCGTAATGCAAATTATAAACAATATTAACTGTGGAAAGGTAGCGGGTTTTTACACTCAGGAGATACGCGAAGGAGGTATTCGCAAAGGTTTTAGCTGGCGGCGGCTTGATGGTACCACAGGCACGCTTGCTCATATCGATATAAAGGGACCTTTCAGAGTTGGCAAATATGGAGTGGACGTTGCAGGCTTTGAGAAGTCTGTAGTGCCAATTTTAGATGCTGAAGAAAGTGGTGCTCAATTATTTGTCATCGATGAGATAGGTAAGATGGAATGCTTTTCTGAAAAGTTTGTTATTGCAATACGCTGCCTATTTAAATCCGACAAATCAATATTGGCCACCGTGGCACTGAAAGGCTCCGGCCTTATTTCTGAGGTAAAAAATTACTCAAACATCAGGCTATTTAATTTGACACGTCATAATCGTGATAAGACAATAATGGAAATTTTGCAGGCTTTATCGTTTCTGAAAAATAGTGGTGAAGTTGAAAATGATTGAGATAATAAAACTTTCCGAACCGAATAAATCCGGCCCAATGTCGTTGGAGCAGGCTATAACCGTCCGACGCTCACGCCGGCAATTCCTGCCAAAGCCTCTTACGCTTGAGCAAATAAGCCAGTTGTCCTGGGCGGCCCAGGGACAGGATGCGGGCAGCAGGTATCGCACAACACCTTCAGCCGGGGCGACGTATCCTCTTGAACTCTTTATCATTAACGATAAAGGCATGTTTCATTACTTGCCTGACAAACACTCACTTGAGAAAATGACAGAACGGGACCTTCGTGCCCCTCTTACTTCCGCTGCCTGGGGGCAGGAATTTATCCAGGCTGCGCCGTTGACACTGCTCTTTGCTGCCCAGTTCACCAGAACCACCGGACGTTACGGCAAACGCGGTATTCGATACGTGTATATGGAGGCCGGACACGCCGCCCAGAATATCCACCTTCAAGCCGAGGCACTGGGACTTGGCTCTGTAGCTGTTGGTGCGTTTGACGATGCCGCTGTCAGCACAGTCTTATCACTGCCGGATACCCTTGAGCCTCTCTATATGGTTACAGTAGGCTATTGTCGTTAGTAAAAACGCTGTCTTGGGATTATAATATAGTATACACACTACCGGATTAGTAAAATGGATACCGTTTTTATCGATGGCAGCACAGGCGAAGGAGGAGGCCAAATTTTGCGAACGTCCCTGACCCTGTCCTGCATCACCGGCAGGAATTTGCATATTGAAAACATCCGTGCCGCTCGCCGTAATCCCGGCCTGGCCAATCAGCATTTAAGCTGCGTTCGGGCTGCCTGTCAAATCTGCAACGGCCAATCACAGGGAGCCACCAAAGGCTCCCAGGTCCTGGACTTTCAACCCGGCCCTATCAGAAGCGGTGATTATCATTTTGACATTGGCTCGGCCGGTTCCGCGTCTTTGGTAATTCAGACCCTCCTGCCCGCATTGTTTTTGACCGGTAAGCCCTCTACTGTTACCGTTATAGGAGGAACGCATAACCCTATGGCGCCGCCATTTGACTTTCTTGATGAAACATTTTTGCCCGCTATAGTAAACGCCGGCTTCAATGGAATTTGCACGCTGTTAAGGCATGGCTTCTTCCCCGCAGGAGGTGGTAAAATAACTTTTAATGTCCTGCCCTGGCAAAAAAGTACGGATCAAATAATCAACCTTTGCCAACCGGTTAGGAATTTTCGGGTTAAAGGCCGAATTTACACAGCAAGACTTCCTGTACGCATCGCTCAACGTCAGCGTAAATTATTGCTCCAGAGTAAGCTTAACATCAAGAACACCGATCACATCGAGGTAGAGGATTCCGATGGGCCGGGAAATTGCGTGATGATTCGACTTTGTGGCAGCGAACGCACGACAGTATTTACTGCATTTGGACAACGCGGCAAGCCCTCCGAAGAGGTGATAAATGAGGTTGTCAATTTAGCTGAGAACTTCCTGGCTTGCGAAGCTGCAGTTGACCGTTTTCTGGCTGACCAGCTTCTAATCTATATGGCCCTCGCGCAGGCTGGCTCATTCACAACCAACGAACTTTCCAGCCACCTGCAAACAAACATGGAAGTCATCAAGGAGTTTCTACCTGTTGATTTTAACGTAGAGCACCAAGAGAAGGCCTATAGAATTACCTGCAAAAGTCTTTAGGATCTCATATCCTTTCGAACTGACCGTTCAAGCTATAGCATTTACCGGCCTTCGTTTTGATTTCAACGACCTTATCACCATATCGTACCTTATAGGTATTGCCAATTAGTGATTGGATTCTGACTTTTGTTAGTTTGCCATCTTTCCATTCGATATCCACTTCAAAGCCGCCTCGGGCACGCAGGCCTTTTACATGCCCTGTCGGCCAGACCTTGGGCAAAGCCGGTAACAGATGCACCTCGCCGGCATGGCTTTGCAGTAACATTTCCGCTATTCCTGCTGTGCCGCCGTAGTTACCGTCTACCTGGAACACCCTGCCTGGCCAGCAGCCATTCAGTAGGTTTGGAAAGGCATTTCGACCGACGAGTCGGCTAAGATACCAGTGGGCCTGTTCTCCATCGTGCATGCGTGCAAAAAAGCACGTCTTCCATCCGTTGCTCCAACCCACGTCACCGCCGAAACCGCGCCGCTCGAGGCTCTTACGAGCCGCATTGAGCATCTCCGGTTTGTGTTGGGTGGTATATTGCCGGCCCGGATGCACAGCGAACAGATGCGAGATGTGACGGTGATGCGGATCCGGTTCTTTGAACTCTTCGTTCCACTCCATCAATCGCCCGTCTGAGCCAATCTTGGGCAGTGCAAGTTTTGAACGGGCGGAGATAACCTCTCTCACGAAACCGTCATTGATACCAAGAATTTCTGCCGCTTCGATAAGGTTCATTAAAGTATCCCAGATTATTTCCTGGTCCATCGACGGGCCCATCGATAAATTTACCCTCTTCCCATCGGGAGCAAAGAAGCTGTTTTCCGGTGAGTTTGACGGCCCTGAGACCAGTTTACCTGTTTTTGGATGTTCCACGAGCCAGTCAAGAAAGAACAAACAGGCCTCTTTCAATACAGGATAGGCCCTGTTTTTAAGAAACTTCTTGTCACCGGTAAAGCGGTAATGCTCCATAAAGTGCTGCGTACACCATGCAGCTCCCATAGGCCACATCCCATACCCAACGCTGCCGAATGGGGGTGTGTGCCACCATACATCGGTTGTATGATGGGCAACGAATCCCCGACAATTGTACACATCTCGCGCGGTCTTTTGCCCGGAAGGTACAAGCGCCTCTGTCAGCCTGAAAAACGGCTCATGACATTCCGAAAGATTACATACCTCGGCCGGCCAATAGTTCATCTGGATGTTGATGTTGATGTGATAGTCGGCGTTCCACGGTGCGGCAATGTGCTCGTTCCACAAACCCTGCAAATTGCTCGGCAAGCATCCCGGCCGCGAGCATGAAATCAAAAGGTATCTACCGAACTGAAAGTATAAAGCAGCTAAGGCCGGGTCGTTGGCTCCTTCACGGAGTGCCTTAAGTCGTTCATCCGTTGGTTTTGCTGCTGCAGGTGTCCTACCAAGGTACAGGTTTACCCGCCTGAATAAGCTGCGGTGTTCGGCGATGTGGTCGGCTTTGATTCGTTCATAACTTTTCTTCTCGACCGCAGTAAGCTGTCTGGCACACACTTTCGACAAATCATTCTCAAGTGGTTTATAGGGCTCGTCGAAATTATAGTCCGTCGTCACCACTAGCAGCAGCGTCACAGAATCGGCCTTGTCTACTGCGGAGAACTTGGGTATCAGCTTTCCGCCCTCTGTGATAATCCGTAACTGGGCCTCAAATTTAACTCCTTTGTGCTTGCCTTCCTGCGTCGCCTGGCCTTTCATCACGATAAGATCCGGCTCCAAACCGCTAACAATGACGTCTGCAGATCGAGAAAGGCTTACATCGAAATTAATCTTACCGGGTTTGTCGCACGATAAACGGATAATAATACACTGGTCCACGGCGCTGGCAAAAACCTCGCGAGTGAACGTAGCATCGCCATCACTATAGGTGACTCGTGCTATACCCGTGTCAAGATCAAGCTCGCGTCGGTATTCTGTTATCTTCTGGCTGGGTGGGAATCTAAGCCGCAAATCGCCCAGCGTCTGGTGACTACGTGGTGATATCCGCTGCCCCATAACCTCCTTTTGCATAATCCTCTGAGCTTCGGAGTATTTCCCTTCGAAGATGAGTTTCCTCGCTTCCGCAATATGTTTATATGCGCCCACACGATCCTGTGGCACAGGCGGACCCGCCCAAATTGTATCTTCGTTGAGTTGAATTCGCTCATGTGTAGTTCCGCCGAAGACCATCGCCCCCAGGCGGCCATTGCCGATAGGCAGCGCCTCAGTCCATTTTCGTGCCGGCTGGTTATACCACAATCGCAACCCACTCCAGTCTGCAGTAATATCATCACTGCTTTGTAAATTACCTTTAGCACATCCGACAAAAAATATAATTCCCGCAGGAAATGCCAAAAGAATCACGGCCATCTTCATTGTAAGATCTTTCATCTTAACCTCCTTCTTTATACCGTAAATGAACGAAATTCTTCGATGAGCAATTTCGTGTATTTTCCTGGCTTGCCGTCCCCGATAGTCTTGCCGTCAAATCTGATTACCGGGACAATATCTTTAGTAGTAACGGCAATAAAAAGTTCATCAGAATCGCACGCTTGTTGTGGAGTTAAAGACTTTTCGATAATTTTCAATCCGATATTTTTACCCGCTTTGATTGCAAATATTCGCGTGATGGAGGGCAAAATATTGACGGTGAGAGGTGCGGTTTGAAGTGTCTGTTCATTGATTGCAAAAAACGCCGAATGAGATCCTTCAGTTATAAAGCCTGAATCATCGACGAATATCGCCTCGATGCAGCCCTTTTGCGCAGCGTCATGGCGGGCAAGAACATTTGGCAGAAGATTCAGCGACTTGATGTAACATCGTTTCCATCGCCAGTCCGGATGTGTCGATACGGCGATACCCTTGCTTTTTTCTTCTTTGTCATCAGGTGCTTCCGTAACGGTTAGAAAGAAATTTGGCTCCGCATTGACATCCCAATCATGCTCCCTGATTGCCGAACCCCGAGTGATATGAAAATATATCTTGGCGTCTGGGATATCGGCGGCTTCGAAGGCCTTCAGGATCCGGGTGCGAATCTGGTCAATATCTACGCCGGCTATGTCGATTGCCGCCATACTATTAGCAAATCTTTGCAGGTGTTCTTCAAGTGCGAAAATCCTGCCCTCGTAGCTTCGCACCACCTCATAAACACCGTCACCGAAGTAAATTCCACGGTCGAGATAAATAGGTTCAAGTTCATCTACAGGCACAATTTTGTCCTTTATCATGGCTACCTGCATAAAATCACTCCAAAAAATGCTATTGTCAGAATTTTTTCACTTCATATTGGATAAGTAGGATACAAAAATATTTAATAATTTGCTTTACAAAAAGGATTAAGTACGTAAAATATCTCGTTTATTCAACTTTTTGAACATAAAAGTAAGGTTTTTAGAATGTATGCTGTAATTGAACAAGGCGGAAAGCAATATAAAGTCGCCCAGGGCGATTGTATTAATATCGATCTGACCGATGTTTCACCTGACGCAAAGACAATGGAACTGGACAAGGTCCTGTTGATAAATGACGACAAAAAGGTCAAAGTCGGCACTCCCTACCTCAAGGGAGCAAAGGTTGTCGTCTCATTTAAAACCACTGCAGAAAAATCGGTAATTAAAGGCAAAAAGCTCTATCCCATGCACCTTCGCAGGCGCAAAAACAGTAGAAGACGTATTGGCCACCGTCAAAAGTATTTACAGGTTGTCGTCGACAAGATAAAGGCCTGAGCTAATTGCGGTTCCGACAACATATATCACAAAACATCTCGATTACGATTTTTGGCCTTTATTTTCCCCTGCTATGAACTTATCGGCATAGGTATGCCACCTGGCGGGACCGTTTTTAATAAAATATTCAAACGATTTATCGTCAACTATTTGACCCAAAATGGCCTTGCGGTCGGCCTCGTCCGGTACATCTTGAATAATACGTTTTCGAAGCGTTTCCAGCTCAGCCAAAAATTGCCCGTGCTGGTCGGTAAAGGTTTGCTCCAGTTTTTTTCTTAGATGACCGGCGTATGCGGGACAGTACCCCTCGGTACCGATAGCTATCTGCAGGTCACCGCGTTTCACAACCGCAGGTACGAAAAAATCACATAGCTCGGGATCATCAACAACGTTACATAGAATCTCCAGTTCCTGACAATCCTTATAAACCTGCTTGTTTACCGGCCGGTTATTCGTCGCGGCAATAGCAAGCACAGCACCTGCCAGATAATTCTTGGAATATTTGGATCTTATTAATTTAACGTCGCCGCGTGCGCAAAGATCCGTCAGCATATCATCCACATGCTCAGCCACTACAACCAGCCGGGCTCCGGCCGCCAGCAGAACCTGGGCCTTCCGTACAGCTACGGCACCACCGCCTATCACAACCGCACGGCGACCGTCCAATTCAAGATATATGGGATATTTAGCCATTATAGTATTATTGTATTTGTTCAGCCCATTGATAGCAACGTGAATTTAAAAAGAAATAAACTGCTGAATATAAAGGTCATGTCATCTCTGAGAATTATATGGCAAAAGAATTATCTCACAAGCAGGTTCGATTTCATTCTTTGCAGCCATTCGGGCAGTTGCTCCCGCGTTACCTTTTCCCACAATCCTTTCTTTCGTCTGCGGGCGCTTGACTCCAGTTGCTTGTATTTCTGATAAAGGCTGTGTCGAAATCGCAGGTCCGCATAGGCAAAACCCTCGGTTATCAGAACCTCGTTTAAAAATCTACTATCCGGCAGTTGAACATAAGCCAACAATCTGCCGTAATTGCCTCTGGTTCGTGTAGCGTCGAGGTAAACATAAATTTGTTTGTTCAAAACCATTTTCGTTGTAAATTCGGCGGCCTCTGGGCCAAAATACATAGCACCGATATCCGGGTTTTTAGTCTCCGGTGTATCAATTCCCCAAAGCCGTATTCTCGTGTAATTTTTTTCGGCATCGCCGATGCCTATATCAATAGTGTCTCCGTCTACGACATTAACTACGGTAAAAGTCTTTTTGTGATATTTTTCAAGGTCATAGGCTTTTGCCTGTTTGTCGGATTTTGGCCGCTGATGCCATCTGGGTGAAAGCAGATCGTGGTCAAGTCGGATTAAAACGACCATCGCCAGCAGACACATGGCTGTTATTCCGGCTTTCCAGCGCCTGCTCATCGCATAGGTAGGTTTGTCTGCTTTACGCGGCATTTAGCTGTTATAAACAAGCGAATCGTCAATCATAGACAACTTCCCCCGGAATAGCCATAAGTTAAGAAGCCTGGCTCCGTTCTTCGGTCGGTTTGTCTAACTCGAAAGCGATGCACACGGCCTCAAGGGCTTCCTTGGCCTGGTCTTTATCAACAATACAACTGATGCGTATTTCACTGGTGGTTATTGAATCTATATTGACTTTGGCCTTAGCCAGAGCACTGAACATCTTATCTGCGACGCCATAATGGGTTCGCATGCCAACACCCACTACGGAAATCTCGGCAATATCCTCCCGTACGAATATTCGTTCGCAATTAACATCATCTTTGATTCTTTCCACGGCCGCCTGTGCAGCCCCCAAGTCAGATGCACTGATCATAAAAGCCAGGTTGGCCTTTTCGGTACTGACCTCGGTTTGAACGATGTCGTTGACTACAACTTTGGCATTTGCCAGACAGGCGAAAATTTTCGCGGCATTACCCGGAACATTATCAACACCAACAAGACCTATCTTGGCCATATCTTTTTGTACTGTTGCTCCTGAAACTACTACACCTTCCATTTCTGGCACCTCATGAGTTATTATTGTTCCCTCTTGTTCTTCGCTGCTGCTTCTTATGTGCATCTTAACGTCATATTTTTTACCGAATCCAACTGCCCGGGGATGTATTACACCGGCCCCAAGGCTTGCCAGTTCCAGTATTTCATCATAACTAATCTCTTTTATTTTCGCTGCGTTCTTGTACATTCGTGGATCGGTCGTATGGATTCCATCAACATCGGTATATATTTCACATTCCTCGGCCCCAAGGGCCGCGGCAAGTGCTACTGCGGTAGTGTCGGAGCCCCCTCTGCCCAGCGTTGTTATATTTTCATATTCATCCACACCCTGGAAGCCTGCCACAATAACGATTTTACCTTTATCCAATTGTTTATGAATTCGCTCGGCTCCGATGCTTTTTATCCTCGCATTGGTATGAGAACTGTCTGTGAGCATTCGAATCTGTCCACCCGTGAAGCTGATGGCATCGTGCCCCATGGCATCAAGGGCCATAGCCATAAGTGAAACTGTTTGTTGCTCACCGGTACTTAGCAGTTGATCCATCTCACGTTTGGGCGGATTTGGATTGAGTTCCAGTGCGTCCGAAACAAGCTGGTCCGTTTGTTTCCCGCGGGCTGAAGCCACCACGACGACCTGATAACCCTCCTTTACCGTCCTGATTACACGCTCAGCGGCATGGCGAATCTTTGCCGCATCAGCAACCGAAGTTCCACCAAACTTTTGTACAATTATTGCCATTGCTTATCCTTAAATGCCAATTGTCTGTTGATTTTGGATTTTGTACAAGTCACTTTTAACTTTTTAGGAAATATTCCATAATTTCAAAGCCATTGTCTATTCTAAATCCTGACTCAGCGGCATTGCTCTCACTGAAAGTTTTATGCAAAATACCGCTAATATTATCGCCCGCCATAGCGAACGGAACCGGTTCAGATGAATGTGCTTTACTTGAGACAGGCGTAGGATGGTCCGGCATTACCAGTATTCGCCAGCTTTTGTACTCCTGAAGCGCCTCAAGAACAGGACCGACAATATACTTATCAATTTGTTCAATGGCTTTTTTCTTCATCTCGGCATTGCCGTTATGAGATGCTTCATCCGGAGCTTCGATGTGCACGAAAATAAGGTCGTATTTTTCGAGTCCTTCTATTGCAGCCAGGCCTTTGCCCTCATAATTTGTGTCGACAAACCCGGTGGCGCCGGGCACATCTATCACGTCAAAGCCAATCAGCTTCGATAGCCCCCTCGCTAAATCGACAGCCGTGATGGTAGCACCTTTAAGACCAAATCGCTTTTGAAAACTTTCCATTAGAGTTTTCTTACCCTCACCCCAAAGCCATATGGAACTGACCTGATTTTCGCCGAGGTCTTTTCTGACCTTATTAATGTCGTGATTGCTGAAAAGTTGCTGTGAACGGGCCATCAAATCAATGAGCATTTCGGCGCCTTTGCCGCGGGGCAAAATCTTTTCTATTTTCTGTCCGACGAAATCGTGCGGAGGATATGTCTGAATGTCAAAATCCAGACCTTTGAAGACCAGCAAATGCCGGTAGCTTACTCCTGGATAAAGCTGAAACTTCTCTTCGCTTAATTGCTCATTTAGTTCCTTTATCAACGCCCTGGCTTCTTCAGTGGAAATATGTCCGGCACTGTGGTCCGCCATTTTACCGTCGGCAATCGTAATCAGATTACATCGGAAAACCCAGTCATCAGCGGATAATTTGATATTACGTGCCGCCGCCTCTATTGGTGCCCTGCCGCTGTAGAATTTGCGAGGATCATAGCCCAGAAGGCTCATTTGAGCAATATCGCTGCCGGCTTCCATTCCATCAGGAATTGTCTTGGCAAGACCTTGTCTTCCATGCGTGCTGATTTTGTCGATATTCGGTGTTTCAGACGCTTCCAGGACGGTTCTTCCATCGAACTGCTCCAGTGGTTTGTCCGCCGCCCCGTCTGGTACTATTATCACATATTTTGTCATTAGTTGTTATCCTCTGGGATATCTACGATTCTAATACAGACAGGTTTGCCGCTGAGAACATCCAATTCTGCAAGTTCGCCTAATGCGGCTGTGACATTCTTCTGCTGTGTTGGATGTGTTGCAATGACCACTGGAACAGTATTGTCGGGCCCGCTGCCTTCATGCTGTAGAGCGCCGGATATACTTATCTGGTGGTCGCCGAGTATCTTGCCGTAGCTGGCAACTACGCCGGGTTGGTCCTTTGCCAGGACCCTGATATAGAATCTGCTGACACAATTATCGATGTTCTCTATCAGTGATTCTATTTCGCTTCTCGGCTTGAGATGCAGATGCCGAAAAGTGGTAGCTGAATTGCCGGTAGCCACATCTATAATATCTGCAACAACCGCACTTGCCGTAGGCATCATTCCCGCACCTCGCCCGTAGTACATTACCTGACCGACCGCGTTGCCAAAGATACTGATAGCATTAAATGGCCCGGACACACGCGCAAGTGGACTGTCCTTGGCAATAAATGAAGGATGGACCCGCAGTGAAACTCTGCCATCTTTGTCTCTTTGCCCTATTGCAAGTAATTTCAGCAGATATCCCATTTCTCCGCCGTAGCGAATATCATTTTTTGAGATTGACTCAATCCCCTCAACGAAAATATCGTCGAGGGTGATTTCGTATCCGAAAGCAATAGAAGCCAGGATAGTCAGCTTGTGGGCGCTGTCGCCACCGTTGATATCGAGTGTAGGATCCGCCTCCGCATAACCTTTGTTCTGGGCCTGCGCCAGTGCCTCGGAGAAATCTTCGTCTTTACTGGTCATCTCGGATAGGATATAGTTGCAGGTTCCATTCACGATGCCGTACATCGCCGTGATATTATTTGCGGACAAGCCCGTTCGGATAGCTGAAACAATCGGAATACCTCCTGCGCAACTGCCCTCAAAAGCAATACAGCGATTATTCTTATGAGCAGCTTCGTAGAGTTCGTTTCCGTGCTCCGCCAACAGGGCTTTGTTGGCTGTGACCACATCTTTACCAGACTGGAGCATCTTTAACTGAACTTCCTTTGCCGCCTCGGTTCCGCCGATAAGTTCGACACCTATTTGAATGGTATCGTCATTTAGGAGCTTGTTGATATCGTTGGTCAGGATACCGTTCGGCAGCTTTACAGATCGTTTGGACTCGATGTCGGTATCGACTACGCAGGCAAGTTCCAGGCGAAGGCCGGTTTTAGCCGCTATCGAATCTGCTTCTTCGAGTATCAGTTTAGCAACACCGCAGCCAACAGTACCGAAGCCTGCGAGCCCGACTTTTACATGTTTTTCAGCCATATAAGTACCTATTGTAATTCCCGCCTTTTTCGACATCCTTCAGCCAGGAGTCTAACACGTGGAATCCTAATCTAATTGAATGTTCCTTTTGCCCTGCATTACAGCCAGGGGCTGCTAATAATTACCAACTATGAATCAAATCGTCAATAATCAATAATCAATTAATTGAGGTCAAGTAAAAACTGCCAAATAAATATTATAAGATTAAGATATAATCAGGAAAATCTCTGGGCGTTCACGATCCTTGAGAAATCCTCGGCGTTGGTGAAGGCGTTGAGCCCTTTAGGATTGTGCTTAGTAAGCATTTTTATGGTTGCAGAGAATTTCTTGTCGAGACCGGCGACAAAACAATCCGGGATGTTTTCCTCGGGCTTTATGAGTTCGATTTGGTATGCATGCAGTGTCAGTCGCTCGATAAGCGGTTTTTCCGTCTGGTCCCGGGCAAGCCGGTAATCTGTTTTGAAATCGGATAAAAATAGTGGTCGGCTGCTACCGTAAAACGGGTCAATTGCCAGGGGCAGTCCGATGTGAGGCAGATGTACACGAATTTGATGTGTTCGCCCCGTTATGGGCATAACAGCCAATAGCGATACAGCCCCGAAATCAGCAAGCAGTTTCCAATTTGTCACTGCCTCTTTGCCTTTCTTGTGGCCGATGCGCATAAGGTTTCCCTTCTTATAACTTTGAACCAAAGGTGCATCGATTCTGCCTTGCTTGCCCGGCACTATTCCCGTTACAAGGGTTAGGTATGTCTTTTTAACAAGTCTTCTACTGAAATAACCTGTGAAACGGGTTTGCGCCTCAATGTTCCTGGCGAAAATCATTACGCCTGAGGTGGCTTTGTCCAGACGGTGCACCAGCCGCAACTCGCTGTGAATCTGCTGGGGCAACTGCTCACCGAGTATATCGGCAAGCTTGGCGTTGCCGCTGCGGTCCTTGGTAACCGATATCCCGCTCGGTTTATTGACAACGACAATATCGTTGTCCTGATATATTATTTCGATTGGTGCTTTTGCTATCTTACCTTCCTTGGCCAATAAAAATGCTAAGGTTGTTCTTAAATGTGCATATCTACTCTTTTTGCTAAGACTCTATGGATTAGCGACGCCGGGCGAAGGTGTTGCCGCTTCCCAATTTGCCACGTCATTGCCATAGTCACTTGACACCTTGCGGGAAAGCGATTTGCCGGCCCCATCCGCCTCTCTCGGCCAGAGATCAACACCGCCGGGACAATCCTCAGGATGCAGGCCGTCGCTATAAGTCACCCTGTCAATCCGGATATAATATCGTTTGAGAGTCTCGTCAATATCGCCGGGCATTCCAATCTGCACCCTCTCACCGGAATTGCTTAACCTGCCGATATAACCATCAATAACCTGAACGCCGGGCGGCATACTGCCGTATCTGACCGTAAAGGCTGTCACGTCTTTCACTACCATTAGATAACCATAAGCGGGTATCGTCACAACCGGGGCGGCCGAGAAGGTATAATCAATACCATCGGTGAACTTCCACGGTGTGGATTTGTCGTAGCGGTATAATGTCACCAGTGCTCCGGTTATGTTGTGAAGCTCGATATATTCCTCCTCCTGGTTGCCGGATGGTGGATTGTACATAATTTCGTTGATAACAACCGGGCCGACTTTGGGATAGGCGTTATTCGCATCCGGCGTATTATAGTCCATCGCAACAAAGTTATAATTGCCCGTACTGATTTTGTAGTAACGGCCAAACGATACATTGGTCTGCGAGGCCCCAAAATTCTCCACGTCACGGTAACCGGTCAGGAAACCATTGGGATCCAGACCTGAGGATAGACATGCCTTCTCGCCGTTCTCGCTTAAGGCAAAAGGTACAAGACATCCGGGATCACCCGGATTGTTGAAATCTGTGTCCTGGTAGAAAACCAAATAATCGTTCGCGTCGATAGTTGTTCCATCGGCAATCCTGTATTTCATAAGGTTTGGCTCACTTTTATCATTGTCACTGAGGAACCAGCCACCGATGTTAATAGGTTCGTCGGTGGTATTGTACAGCTCAATCCAGTCCGGCCCGGCATTTGAATGCGACATCAATTCGTTGATTACTACGGCCCCGGGATTGGGTAAAATCCCGCTGTCATCCCAGCCGGGAGAGCCGTTGCGATATACACTCGCACGCCACGAGCTTTTCTTGCCCCAGCGTGCAGTCGGATTTTCTATATTCTCAAATTCACTTTCACTAACTGCCCGATTGTATATTCGAACATCGTCGATTAAGCCGTTATAGTAGAGTTGAGAAGTAGGTTCGCAGCCAATAAAAGCGTTGCTGCTAACCCCTAAAAAACCGCTGGAAGATTCACTGTCCTTCAGTTGGCCGTCTATATACAGTTTCAAATAGGAACCATCATTGGTACCGGCGATATGGTACCATTGGTTTGCGTTAATTGTTTGGGTTGAGACCGCCTCGACAAAACTCGCGCCTACGACAACATAAAATGCAGGCCTGCCGCTGGAAACATAGAAATAGTAACCATCACCTGCGTTTTGAGTCAGTATAGGATTCCATATTCCTGCGGATTCGCTCGTGCGTATCCACGTCTGAGCAGTTAAACTATCCCCAATTAAAGGAGCAATAGTAGCAACAGCCACATAATCGTCAACACCGTCAAAACTCAGGGCCCCGTTCATTCGGCCGGTTACCCATGTCGGATCTCCATTCAGGGTCCCGTTGTTGGTCCCGGCGCTGTCTATCGCTGTAACACCTGAGCCGTCATCGAACTTCCAGTGTGCGACCAAACCTTCGTCAGAACCATACAGGGCGCTGTAAGCTGGATCTATTATAGTCAGAGAGAAACCCTTGCCGTCTGTTATTGGATACCAGCCGTCCTTGTACTCAAAGTCAAGAATCGTCTGACCATTGGCATCTTCCAGTTTAATCCTTTCTCCATTATTGGCAAGGCTTCCGGTATATGAACCTGCCGTATAAACTCCTGTTCCGTATTTGGCTTCGAAGGCACTCTGATCTTCCACGACTACGACGCATTCGTCGGGATCAAGTTCCATGTTCGGGAAGGTGAAATGGATTCCCTCGGTGAATTTTACAAGGTTCAGATTCAGTGTATCTGGTCCTATGTTTTTCAGCTCAATGAATTCAGTGTTGGGATCAATTGGATTGTTGGTATCCTGTGGATGGTACATAATCTCGGTGATACGAAGGTCCTGCGCGAGCGGGCCGACGGCAAATACAGCGTCGCTCAAGGCACTCCATTCGCCGCTATTCAGTACGCGGGCCTTGACTCGTATGCTGTGAGTCAGCGGGATCGCTGAACCGTAAGCCAAAGCGCCGCCGGCCGTATTCACCGTGCCGCCAAAGGCGCGGGGATCGTTGCCGTTCAGCGTGTAATATACTATCCCGGAACCGTTCGGATTCGTTATAGTTAAAACATCCCCGGAAGAAACATATCCGCCGTACATAGGTGAGCCATTAATTGCAAAGTCCGACGGGTCCGTGTTCGGATACAGACTGCTCAGATAGCCAAAAACGTTACTGGAGCGATTGGTAAAGTAACTGCCATCCTGCGTATTAACGCCAAGCCATTCAAGTCGATTGTGGGGAGAACTGCGACGGTAATCTCCCCATCGGGCGGACTCGCCGCGAATCGCCTCATTCGCCTGGGCCACCCGTGCCTTATAGAGTTCAAAGCAGCGGGGGTAATCATCCAACGGACCATTATGGTGAAAGTGCTTGTGAATATGGTCCGCCCAGCGCATTTTATATTCAGGGTGACTGTCCAGTCTGGCATGAACGCCTTCAGGACTTTGGCCTGTATTGTTATACGCTTCAAAGGAATGTTCGGCATCCCACGTATGAAACCGCCACTGTCCGCCGACTCGATGCGTGGCGTACCAGTTTTTGCCGGGCCAGTCATGCAGGCCGGCAAACCAGTGGGCTAATAAGTACGTTATCAGGTTATCGACATCTAAATGCTGTTCAAGTGTTTGCCATTTCGCAAGATTGCTCGGATCACTCTCGGCGGCACTGGCAGCGACCTCCATCGTTGAGAAATTCGACGATGCTCCCGATCCGCCGACGCCGTTGTTAATCACGTTGCCGCTATTGTGCTTGATAGCATCATACTCTTCCTTTTCGCCTCCGAACGTCTCCGCCGCCCACGAATGGTCCGGACGCTCATGCAGATAATACATGCCCCAATATAACGTGTTAATATACATATGCACATACGAACCATGAGGGGAATGTCCCGGCAGCATCGCGTTATGAAAGTCCGCCACGCCCTGATCCTGGAGGTACTTTACCGTATCACGCTGACTGCTGCTGGAATGGTGCCAGGAATGGTTCAGCACCGCATCAANNAACCGGCGAATCCGGGAATATACTGGCACGCAGTTTCGTTGGGCCACCCGTCAATGTCCCATTATCAGTTTGGGTCTTAAATCGTGGGCGATTTGACAATTTGGGCGTCTTCCAGCGATTTAAACTGGTTCCCCCGCCGCTGATACCGCCCTGCATGCTCATCGCACAGTTCTGCTGTAAAATCAGACCGTTGCCGTTTGGATCGATGTATTCAAACGAACAGACGTACTCTGTACCATCCAGAGCCTGCGTCACATAGAGTCCATGACCTGATTGAAACCAATCGTTTATGGGCATACTTACCACAATCGTAGGTACTGCCTGCATATCAACTTTGGTCAGCTGGTTCTCTGCATTGGTATGATTCACAATATCCGGATCCACCTGATAATCGCCGGTTATAACACTACCGCCCGAAATCCACTGACTGGGATAACCGGCAGGATTCGTGGGTTGCTGTAGTACGTCGTCCAGGAAAATATAGGTCTGCGTATCAGTGTTCGTCGGCAGGTTTCCTGATTTCACGGCTGCGGCACGCAGGTTCGTCGTCGTAGTAATGTAAGGCTTGTTCGTCGATCCATTATATTCCTGGGCCGTAGCAGTCGGATTCCCGTTCTCGTCGATAGGCCAGGTACAATCGGTAGTATAATAGATTGTCGCGCCCGGTGTCTCCGTCGTGATTGTTACATAGAACGGTGAAGTATAAAAACCGCGATCCGGTGTAAATTCTGTATCAGCGACTCGATTGGCGATACCGGCCTGATTATTATACATGCCTTCTGTAGGATCAGTGAAATAATATAAGTTATTTGAACCATCCGGGTAACGGCCGTAAGAAACATTCGCCATCTGACTGCCAAAAACGACGCTGTCAATAACTGTTGTGCCGTCGGTATCATATAAGGTAATTTCGTCACCATCCCCATCCAATTCAAAGGCCAAATGGAGCGGACCTTCCGTTTCTTCCTCATCATCCGCCCAGAGCAGCAGGTAGTCTTTCGCGCCAACAGTCGTCTGCCCCTGATAACCGGTCGGAATCTGCCAGATGTCCTGCCCGTCCGCAATATACATACCCCCCATATCGATTGGACTATCGGTGGTATTGTAGATTTCTATCCAGTCATCGTAATCGCCGTGCTCATCCCTGATACCGCTATGACTGGTATTTATAGCCATGAATTCGTTGATCCGAAGGGAAATATCGGCCCACAACGTATATGACGCATTAAGGACATATAGCGTATTTTGTTCAACGAAAACCTCTTTGATACCCGGCGACAGCCAGTCGCTTACGATGTTGAACTCCACATTATGAGGCCCGACCGGCACACCTGTTTCCGTAGTGCCACTGTCGCGCCACTGGCTTTCGCCTACCCGTCGCCACTTGGCATCCGGCAATACACCCGGCGGTGATATATTCACCTGCAAAGAGCCGGTGTGTGATATGTAGGTTCCGCTGGCCTCAACAAGCTGACCGTACACAATATCCACTTCCACATCAGCCGGTTTGGACCAATCCATTATCGATCTGAACTCGACTGTATGAGTGCCGATCGACAGGTCTTGTTCTGTATCCCCGTGATTGTGCCATGTTCCACCGTCGACACGCCATTGGGCGCCGTCGCCTCTCGCCTCATCCGGGTAGATAAATACACGCAATGAGCTTTTCTGCCAGTTTTCCTGCCAGCTGCCTGCCAGCCATGTGTAATCGGTCAAATCGACATTACCATCGCCGCTAAGGTCCGCATTGCCGGCGGGACTCACCAGCCACTGGCTGCCAAGAATCTCGAGGTCATTGAAATCGGTCACACAATCACCATTTAAATCCCCCAACGGGCAGTCGGGTGAAAGAACTGTT
>JABAHS010146929.1_pt1 | contig 30424 bp, 22 predicted proteins | sample 7062111 | NCBI WGS metagenome assembly JABAHS01 (sample SAMN14534600, study PRJNA622989) | marine sediment metagenome | biome: marine biome [ENVO:00000428]; feature: marine pelagic biome [ENVO:01000023]; material: deep marine sediment [ENVO:00002113]; isolation source: pool of 4 deep marine... | reverse complement strand
CACGACATGCATGATTCCGACCATCCAGAGCACACCGAGCGCGAGCGGCGTCAAGACAAACAGCGCCGCCTTCACGCTACGCAGGTCTGTCATCACAATCAGAAAAACTACCAAAAACGTCAGGATAACCGCCAATCGGCCCTCCTGAATCATAATGATAAGCATCTCGGCCAGGATGATATTTGAGCTGGAGGCGTAATACGTCTTTCCCGAACCGGTAGTAATTTTGCCGATGTCTTCACGAAACTCGATGGCATTTTTACCGTGGCGGAGCGGAACACTCGGGTAAATGAACACAAAGTTACCGATTTCGCCTTCTTTGTTGATAAACTGGCGCTTGTCTTTTTGCGGAAACTCCTCCCAGGTGAACGGCTCATCCACTTGCAGGTATTGCATGAGCTGATCCAGCCGTTCCTTGTCCTTGCCCGTCACAACACCTTCAGCTTCTTCCTTTATCAGTTGACGAATTTCTCTGATCTTCGCCAGTCTTTCCGGCTGATTTTTCGGCACCAATGAGAACACAGATCGGACCGCATCAATGGTGGGCGACGAGGTGTCCTGGCGAGCAATTTTTCTTGCGGCTTCAACGACTTCTTGAACCTCCGCTCTCGAATCGGCTAACACCACCGCCGGAGATTCGGAGAGTTCAAAGACGCCTTTGGTTTTCTTGCTTACCACCTCGCGTTCCTCTGTTATCGCGCGCAGATTGGTGAAGTCGTACTCAAACTCAACCTGGAACACGCTGTAAAACGCATAGCCTGTAACCAGAAATGTTGCGACGAGAATGGCCCTCGAAAAACGAAAATCCCGTCTCTGAAAAACCTGACTTTTGTCGGCTTGCCGCTGGAAGTTAAGAAGCCCCAATTTATGAAACAGGGTGAGAAAGGCCGGCAAAACCACGACCATGGCAATCAGGGCAAACAGCATCCCGATCCCGGCAATAAATCCCAGGTCAGAAAAGCCCTTGAAATCCATTAACATGAGCGAAAAAAATGCCGCTGAAGTTGTGATGGCGGTGGTGGTCAGCGCCTTGCCTGTTTGACAGACGACCTTTTCGATGGAACTTTCGAAGCTCATGCCGCTTCTTCGGCACTCTGCATATCTCGCAAAGGCGTGAATGCCATAGTCAATGCCCAGCCCAAATAAAATGACAAACATGAAACCGGTAATTGTGTTTAGATTTCCGATCACAAAGTAAGTAACTCCGAAAGTCCAGGCCAGGGCACAGAGCAGTGTCAACGTGATAAGAATTGCGCCGCTCAACCTTCGAAAATAAAGCACGATTAAAAGGAATACACCGCTGAAGCCATAGATGGCGGTGCCTAAAATGTCATCTTTCACGACCTTATATTCGTCCAGACGGTTTTTGAAATTTCCGCCATAAAGGATGTTCATGTCGGCAGCGTACTCTTTGGGATTTGTCGCCTGCACAATGCTCTTTACTTCATCGAACATCTTCTGCACGAAACTCAAGCTGCTGTTGTCTTCGGACGGGAAGACTTTCATTATGAGGATGGTGCTGTCCTCGTTGGTGTAGTAATTCTTCGGTTCCTTATCCTGGTATTTTTCTTCCCAGGCAGCGAGATCCGCGTCGGCGGATTCATCCGTCTGATCGCCAAAAAGATCGTCCACAAGCAGCGGATTCAGTTGCTGTTTTTCTTCGTCAATTTTATTCTGAACCGTGGCGTGCAATGAGTCCAACTCACTCATTTCCAGGAACAAAAGCGCGTTCTTTTTGTAGAAAGCGACATCGTTTTTGTAATCTACATAATTGACGATGGGACTTTGCAAGAGCCTCTGTTCTAAGTCCTCAGCAAATTTTTTTGCCGCTTCAAAATTCTGGGTATCAAGAATGACGCGCAGGTGCCCAACGCCACCGATTTCATCCCGAATTCGATTCAGGGTTTGAACGCTTTGGAAGCGGTCAGGGAGCAGCTCAGCCAGGTCGCTTTCTAAAGGTAACTTGGCCGCGAAATAGCCGCCAACGGCGCTCAGCACGAGCGCAGCAATTAAGATTGGAATGTAGTGGGTATAAACCAGATGATGTTTTTCACGCAAATCAATCATTAGTCGGACAAAGTTAAGTTATGTTCCAGTGAATGACAAAACACGTGAACCGGTTCCAAGGGCTCAAATTTTGCCAAACAATAATTATAGATAATTTATTGCACACTTTCAACAGAATTTTGCCGGACCGGAGTTTTTGGAAACATTGACGCACGGCTGCGTTCCGATCATACTTTGCACACATTCTCCGCACTTGGCAAGGTCTCTTTAAACGAGTTTTTGGGTTGAAAACAATGCAATTCTTTTTTATTTTTTGAAAAGCGTTTCGATAGTTAACCCTGCAAAGGATGTCCTATCCTAAAAAACCGAGCAAGTTTCTATGCAAAAAGCAGACCAACAAGTCAAATGACCGTCCTCGTCAACATTAGCATCAGTCTGCTGCCCGTCTTCATTTTTCTGGGTGCTCTGATCGTTTTCGACAGCTACAAGCTGGTGAAACTACGTTCGGTGTTGCGCACCATCCTGATTGGCTGCGTCGTGGCCCTCATTTGTATGTTGGTGAACAGTCGGTTGTTAGAATTGTTTTCGATCGAATTCAGCACGTTCACCAAATATGTTTCTCCTTTCACAGAAGAGCTCCTGAAGGCCGCCTTTATTGTTTATTTGATCAAGTCGAAGAAAGTCGGCTTTATGGTGGACGCCGCTATTTATGGATTTGCAGTCGGTGCGGGATTCGCTTTCGTTGAAAACATCTTCTATCTGCAAAGACTCGAAACCGCGAGTCTTCTGGTTTGGATTGTGCGCGGGTTTGGCACGGCGGTCATGCACGGTGCCGCCACCGCGATTTTCGCTATTATCTCAAAAAATATCTCGGATCGCAAATCTTCGGAGAAAAGCACGGTGTTCCTACCCGGCTTCGTTGCTGCACTTCTCGTCCATTCGCTCTACAATCATTTCATTTTGCCGCCCATCTTGATCACCTTGAGCTTTCTCATTGTGCTGCCATTGCTAGTGATCATCGTTTTTGAACGCAGCGAGAAGGCCACTCAAAAATGGCTGGGAGTGGGATTCGACTCCGATGTGGATTTACTGACGATGATCACCAGCGGGAACATCTCGGAGACGCGCATTGGCAGATATCTGCAATCGTTGCAAAGCACCTTTCCCGGCGAAGTGGTCGCCGACATGTTGTGCTTCTTGCGGATTCATTTGGAATTGGCGGTTCGGGCCAAAGGCACTCTGCTCATGCGTGAAAGTGGATTCAAAGTCTCAAACGACCCCGAGATCAAAGCCAAATTCGAAGAGATGAAATACCTGGAAAAAAGCATTGGCAAAACCGGCAAGCTCGCCATCCTGCCATTTCTGCACACGACCAGTCGCGATCTATGGCAGATTTATATGATAAGCTGACCCCGGCGTTTGGTGATCATTTCAAATCTGGTGATAAGGTTCTGAAAGCTGGCCTACCGCACGGAAATGTTGAGCGTAGAGCGATAGTCCTCAATCTTGGGTGGAAATTACCACTATATCTGAGGTTTTACGAGCTATGTCACAAAACAGTTGACAAACGATTGTGAATTGATTAATTTTGCGAAATTAGCAGCCACGGCATTTCCATAATCCAATCTAAACTTTCCCATGATGAAAGCGAACTCCAAAGAACAGCGAATAGAACAACTGGAGGGCGAAGTCCAGCGGTTGAAGTCGGCGGTTGAGGAATTAACCGTCCTGAACGATCTCGCGGTGGCCGCCAGCCTTTCTCTGGAAGTGGATCAGACGCTGGACATCATCGTCGAAAAATCCATTCGGGCGGTGAAGGCAGAGCAAGGCTCCATCCTGCTGGTCACCGAACAAAAGGATGCCCCGCTGAAAACTCTGATCCGCCAGGCAGACGAAAGAAGTCGGCTCCTGACCTACCGAGTTGGTACACACATTACCGGCTGGGTTCTGAAGCATCAACAACCTTTAATGATCGAGGATCTGTCAACGGACGAGCGATTTCATCCGACCGAACAGGAACGCAAGGAAATTCGTTCCGTCTTGTGCGTCCCGATTCGCTACAAGGCGAAAATCATCGGTATTTTGATGGTCACCAATAAGAAGACGTTCGAGCCTTTCAGCCCAAACGATCTTCGACTCCTCTCCATCATCGCCGCACAATCGGGGCAACTCATTCGCAATTCGCAACTGCAAGAGGAAGCCCTTCAGCGCAAGCGGCTGCAGCAGGAACTCGATATGGCGCGCAAGATTCAACTGAATCTCGTCCCCAAAACAAGTCCCTCCAACCAGGCCATCAAAGTGTCGAGTTATTTCAATCCTGCAGATGAGGTGGGAGGCGATTATTTCGACTACTTCCCACTGGAGGACGACAAAATTGGCATTGTGCTGGCGGATGTTTCCGGACACGGCGCGTCTGCCGCACTCATCATGACCATGGCGAAAGGCATTTTGCATTCCATCACCCACACATATGAATCGAGCGAGAAGATTCTTTCCGAGATTAACGCCATTTTGACTCCCATCATCCCGAAAGAGATGTTTATCACGATGATTTTTTTGGTCTGTGATTTTAAGAACAAGACTCTGCAGTTTTCTAACGCCGGACACAATCCGCTTGTGTTCTATGATAGCAAAAAGAAGAGCTGCGACATGCGGGAGTTGCGAGGATCGGCGCTTGGGCTCACAAATCAATCGGTTTACCAGCAGAAAGAGATTCCTCTGAATTCCGGTGACTCTTTCATGATTTACACAGATGGGGTGACCGAAGCGTTTAACGAACAAGGGGATATGTTTGAAGAGAATCGACTGATAACGGCAGTCCTGGAAAAAGCAGAGGCCGATCCCGGTGAAATCATCGAACATGTCAAGAGCAAAGTTCTGGCGTTCACGGGAAACGCCACCCAGAATGACGATATGGCGATGATTGCGGTCAAGGTTAGCTGATGCTTTAGCTGCCCTTTGGAGTATCCATCCCGAGCTCGTCGATGAAAGTAAGCAGCTGATAATCTGCTGTTTTTTCTTGCGACTGAATGGAGTTTTTCATATATTTTGGTGAAATCATTTTGAATTGAAATAAGTTGCTAGAATTACGCGAAGAGATATTAGAGATTTTTAAGGAGGTATTTGGTGCTGACAAAGCCTATAAGGTGTTGGAATTTATTGAATCCAGAGTCAGAACGGACGTGGCCACTCAGGAAGATATTTATGAGTTGAGACTTGAAATCGAGAAGACCCGTGCTGATGTCAGTACTAGAATCGAAGAAGTTCGTGCTGAGCTCAGTACTAGAATTGAAGAAGTTCGCGCTGGGCTCAGTTCCAAAATCGAAAAAGTACGTGCCGATTTGCTAAAATGGACATTTGCATTTTGGCTTACTCAAATGGCATTTTTGGCTGGAATCTTATTCAAGTTGCTAAGTTAATTCTGGCTTAACTCTCCCCTCTTTGAAAGTGATTTCAAACGAGGATCAAAAATCACACCTGAACCTACAGACACTTTTATTCATTCAGAATTGGTCCGTAGTAGTTGAACATGTCACCGTGCAAAGAATTGAGCCTGATTTGTGAATTTGAGGGGAAAGAGATTCGGATGGAGTAAATGGAGTAATACTCCCCCTGCTCCTTGAAAACCCTTTCTCGCTCAGTAAGAGTGGAATTAAAGGGGGCGTTCCAGCTTGTTTCAATAGATCAACCGGTTAATAGAAAGCGACAGCCATGTTTTGTGAATCGTGAATTACAAAGTCTTCTTTTAACCGTGTAAATCCTCATCCCAGAATTCTAATGGAAGACATCAACAAACTCAAAAAAGAAAACGCCCGCCTGAAAAAGACCGTCGAGGATCTTTGGACCATCAATAATCTGGCGCGCATCATCAGCTCCACCATGCCGGTGAAAGAGATTTTGGACAAGGTAGTCGCCGCCTCTCTGAAAGCTGTGAATGCGCAACAGGGTACAATTTCGCTCCTGAATTACGACCAAGATGAGAAGAAGGGGGATCAATTCAAGACCTTGATCCGTAAGGTGGATACGATCAGCCCGGTTGGCAAATTGCGCTTGAACGAAGAACTGAGCGACCGGATGATCAAAGATCGGCAGCCATTGATTATCAACGACGTAGCCGAGGACAAGACCTTCAGAGATGCCCAACCCCTGAGTCAAAATATTCGTTCTATTTTGAGCGTGCCCCTGCTGTGTAAAGGCGAGTTGATCGGTGTGGTCAACGTGTTTAATAAAAAGGAAGATGGATTCTCAAAAGAGGATCAGCGGCTGCTTTCCATCATTGCATCTCAATCGGCACAAGTAATCGAAAATGCGCGATTGTATGAAGAAGAGAAACGCCTCCGACGAATTCAGCACGAGCTGGAAATGGCCCGCGACATCCAACAGGGCCTTATTCCAAAAGTGCTGCCAGCGACCGAGCATCTCGATATCGCGAGCTATTTTAACCCGGCCGAACAAGTGGGCGGCGATTATTTCGACTATTTCAACATTGACACCAACAAGACAGGTTTCGTGATGGCGGATGTCTCCGGTCACGGCACATCGGCAGCTCTCGTGATGACTATGGTTAAGGGCATCGTGCATGCCATTGTGCATGAATTTGATTCACCGCATCAGATCTTAGCCGAAATCAATTCCATCCTGACTCACATCGGGCCAAAGGATAAGTTCATCACCATGATGTTCATGATGATCGATTGGAAGAAAAAGAAGCTGTACTACTCCAATGCCGGTCACAATCCCTTACTTTTCCATGACCACCGATCTAAGAAAAGCGAGCTGATCGTCTTAAAAGGACCGGCCTTGGGCATCGCTCCGGACCCGAAATACCAAGACAAGGAAATGTCAGTGAACTCAGGAGACTTGATTTTTATCTACACTGACGGCATCATCGAAGCCTTTGACGGCCGGGGAGACATGTTTGAAGAAAAACGTTTGCTTAAAGCTGTAAATGACAGCGGCTCGAAAGATGCAGCCGCCGTTATCGAGCACGTGAGGTCGACGCTCCTCAAGTTCACCGAGAAAGCGCCCCAAAGTGATGACATTGCGATGATTGCAGTCAAAATGAAATAAACGATTCTGGAGCAACCTCGCTGGTCATCTCCGTGAACATGGAGGCCAAAAGCAGGAGGCATACGATGTATATGCGAATTGTCCAAATAAATATTGAACCTCAACAGATTGGGGAAGTTCGCAAGCTCTACAATCAAGAAATCATCCCGGCGCTGCAAAATGTTCAGGGTTGTTATTGCGCCCGATTGATGCAGAGCGATGATCATGGAGACGAGTTGATTTCGATGACCCTTTGGGATAAACAAGAGGATGCCCAGGCGTATGAAAAAAGCGGCTTGTTTCAGAAGCTGCATGCGCAGGTGAAACCGTTCCTCAACGCTTCATCCGAGTGGAAGATTCAACTTTCGGAGGATTTTACTCTGGAATTCGATGACAACGATGAGGAGCCTGTGGTCATTTCTTATCCGATTGTGGAAGTCTCTAATCCCGATATTTGTGGTGAAGAATCTCAGCGCATGTACACGCGAATCGTGTCGGCAAAAATTCAGCCTGGCAAGCTGGAGGAGTTCAAGAAGCTGTATCGGGAAGAGATCCTGCCGACCCTGCGAGGGGTAGAGGGGTGTCGCTATGCGTATCTGACCGAGAGCGACAAGGAAAAAAACGAGGTGTTCTCGGTGACCATCTGGAATAGCAAAAAACATGCAGACGATTATGAGAACAGCGGTCAGTTCGATGACCTCACTGACCGGGTCAAGCACACGCTCTCGGAGCTTTATCAATGGAAGATGGCACTTGAAAAAGATCTCGGCAAAAAACTGGCCACGAGTGCAGATTTAAAAGTCGATCATTATAGCATGGTCGCCGGAAAGCGATTTTATTAGCGACAACAAGCTGTACATCTTACCCTCGAATCCCACATCACTTTAAATTAACATCTAATGATTCTCTAAGCTAAGATGGTGTAGTATATTCATGCTGCACGGACAACGGTTTTTGGATATTTTCCCGCCAATGCTGTTGCAGTGTGAGGCCAGAGTGCCCGTTTTAGCCATTTGTTGTGGGGACAGATATCCGGATTGATTTTGGGCAGCCGACAACAATATCCAGCGCAATCTTACGGTCCTGATGACCGACGTTTGCCGAAACCGACTTTTCATAGGTATCCTTGATTGCGAAGACGCTAAATTGCAATGGCTTTTCTATTGCATTTTTCACAATTATCTATTAGAATAGATAAATGTTTTCCACAAAGAAAAAGCATCGTAGAGCTGTTCCGGCAGGCAAAGTCGTTCTTCTGTTTTGCTTATGCTCGCCAGGCTGCCTCGACAGCCCCGAACGTAGCAATCCCATCGACCCCAACTCAGACAACTTCGAGAATGTGGGACGTATTTCGGGGACCACCCTGAGCTTTTATCAGCCTTTCACCGCAATCGCGGATGTGGAGGTTCGACTTGAGCCGGGCTCAATTGTAACGCAAACCGACCAAAATGGCGACTTCTTCTTTGACAAGATACCCGTGGGTGAATATCAGATCGCTGCCAGTAAAAAAGGATTCGCCGCGGTTCCCGATACCTTGAAAGTGGAACTGGGCCAAACTACCAACATCCAGTTAAATTTGGACGGCCTGCCGCTCATCTCTTCGTTTGTCGTTAATTCGGGTCATATTAGCCGCTGGTGGCCGCAAACGGATTTGTTTTTACTGGAAGTAAGAACGCAATTAGATGATCCGGATGGTCTCAACGACATCGAAATGGTTAAGTTGGAAATCCCGGAAATGGGGTTTGCCGATACGCTGCAAGCACTTCAATCTCGCGGAACGTACACGAAAACGATACGTGAATCGAGTTTACCTGAGAAAAATTTGCAGCGAGTTCTTGGCCGGGAAATCAGGCTGCAAGTGCAAGACCGGGTGGGTTTTGGAACCCGTTCCGAACCAAAGTTTCTGGTCAGAATCATCGATTCCGTACCGGATTTTGAGTCTCCCATCGGCGATACTTTGGTGACCGCAAATCCTGTTCTGAGATGGAAAGCCATTTCGCTGCCATTCGATTTTACGTTCAGAGTGGAAGTGGTAAGAGTCGATTTCGAGATCAGCAACTTGGTCTGGTCGTCCTCCGGGTTGCCGCCATCGACCACTTCGGTTACCGTGCCGGATGCGCTGCCATCAGGAACCTATTTTTGGACCGTGGCCGCGGTGGACGACTTTGGCAACTGCAGCCGTTCTAAAGAAGCTTCTTTTACCATAGAAATAAATTAAGCAGCTATGGACTTTCAGAAACAAAGCCAAACAGATGAATCTCTGCAGGCACTTTCAGAAATAGCCCAGGTGATTAACACCATTCAAGAAATTGACCCGCTGCTGGAAAAAGTTCTGGAAATCGCCATGGAAACCCTGGCAGCAGAGCGGGGATTTGTGTTGCTGAAGTCTGCTAAAGCCTCGCTGGGTTTTGAGGTCAAAAGCAGCCGAAATTTTTCCGACAATCAGTTAGGTGATCTGACCCGGATTTCCACTAGCGTCGTGCATGAAGTACTGGCGAATGGTGAGCCACTGCTGTTGTTCGAAGCCCAGAAGGATCCCAAATACCGCGAGCAAGAAAGCATCGTTCTGCAAAAAATCCAGTCCATTGCGTGCGTACCACTGCGAATCAAACACCGGCAGATCGGGGTAATTTATCTGGACAGCCTGACCAAACGAAGTCTGTTCACCCGCGAAAACATGCCTTTTTTGACGACCTTTGCCAACCTGGCGGCCATCGCCATTGAAAATGCCCAGTTCTATCAACGCCTGCGAGATGAAAACAGGCGTTTAAGGACCGAGGTGCAACGCATCCATGGGTTTGACGAGATCATCGGACAGAGCCCCAAAATGCGCCAGGTTTTCGATACCATGTCTCGCGTGTTGGATTCCGATGCCTCCGTTCTTATCGAGGGTGAGAGCGGCACCGGCAAAGAATTGGTTGCTCGAGCCATCCATTTTAACGGGTATCGCAAAGACAAGCCGTTCATGGCGTTCTTTTGCGGCTCCCTCCCGGAAAGCCTATTGGAGAGCGAGCTGTTCGGCCATAAAAAAGGTGCCTTTACCGGAGCCGTTACTGACAAGCGCGGCTTGTTTGAAGCGGCCGATGACGGCACCTTCTTTTTGGACGAAATCGGCGATTTGAGTCCACAGATTCAAACCAAGCTGCTGCGTGTCTTGCAGGGGGGCGAAGTCAAGCGAGTTGGCGAAAATCAGATTCGGAAGGTTGACGTGCGCATCATTTCTGCCACCAACAAAGTCTTGTTGGAACTGGTGAAACAGGGCAGCTTCCGAGAAGATTTGTACTATCGCCTCAACACCATAAATATTCAATTGCCATCACTCCGTGAACGTCAATCGGATATTCACATTTTAGCCCATCATTTTCTCGATAAGTTTACCGCGCAAAAAAATCAGCATATAAGAGGTTTTGACAAACGGGCCATCGAATGCCTCAAAAGGTACGCCTGGCCGGGAAACGTGCGCGAATTGGAAAACACCGTTGAGCGGGCAGTGGTGATGACCAAAGGAGAATGGATCACACCGGAGGATTTGCAACTCCCCCAGGACTCAACCGAACTCGTTCAAACCGGACTGACTTTGGAGGAGTTCGAAAAACGACTTGTCCAGAAAACGCTCGAGGAAAACACCGGAAACATCTCGGAAACCGCCCGCGGACTAGGCGTTTCCAGAAGGTGGCTTCATTATAAAATTAAAGAATGGCAATTACCAACCAAATAGGCGGCATCCAAATCTTCGCTGAGATCTATCAGGGTGCGACCACTTACGTTTACAAGGGCTATCAATCCTCCCTGGAACGTTTCGTCTTGTTAAAAGTATTGCGCCCGGAATTCAGCGAGGATCAATGGTTGAGCCAGCGCTTCGAAGAAGAAGCCAAGCTCGTTGGACGTATTCAACACCCCAACGTAGTCGCTATCTACGATTACGGTCGTGAAGATGATGTGAGCTTTATCGCGGCAGAATTCGTCGAAGGCCTTACACTTCATGATTTAGTGGAACGCTCCCAACTTCCTGTTGAGTTAGCTTGCTTCATTGTTGTTGAAGCTGCCAAAGGATTGCAGGCGGCACACAACCAGGCCGTGCTTCATCAGGATATCAAACCTTCAAACATTCTGATTTCAAACACCGGCCAGGTGAAACTTACCGATTTTGGCATGGCCTCGGTTCAAGCAGCATCTCAAGACCAGGGCGTTCAAGAAGTGCGGGGCACCCTCGCCTATATGTCCCCGGAGCAGATTCTTGGTGACGACCTCGGGACTTATTCGGACATCTTCTCGCTGGGTGCCACCTTCTATGAGATGTTGATGGGCTCCCCCGCCTTCCTCGGGCAAGAAGAACGGGATTATTTGAATGCTATTCTGAATACAAATCCGGTTGAACTATTGAGAAGGCGCCGAGACCTGCCTGCACACGTGACCCGTATTTGCCAGACTATGGTGGCCAAAGATCCGAGCCAGCGCTACCAGACATGTGGCGCGTTGATCGAAGATCTGCAGTCCTTTCAAAGCGGCTGGCAGTTTTCAGCAGATTCTGCACAGCTTGTGGTTTATCTTCAAAAACCCGAAAGCTACGCACCTCTGACATCTCCTGCCCCTCCTGAAGAAGATCGTGTTCGGTCACCAAAGAAGTTGAACCCTGCTGCGCGAATCGGGTTGGCGGTGATTTTGATGGCAGGCCTGGCCTTCACCGGTTGGTTTTACATCACAAACCGAAGTGAAGAACTCACTAACAAAGATTCTGATCTGGCAAATGAAGCCGATAGCCAATCCACCACACAATTCCAAAACTTAGAACCACCTCATGAGATTAACGGCAAGCTCGAACCGCAGGTTAGCTCAAGCGAAAAAAACATGAGCGCAGAGAGCAACGAACCTCAGGACGATTTGAGTGGGCCCGATGTGACGCGCCCACAAGCGCAAACAACTCATGAAACGGCTACAGATACCTCCGGCTACCTACAAATTACTTGTATCCCCTGGGCAGGTGTGTTCATAAACGGCGATTCTTTGGGAACCACACCGCTGAAACAGCCCATCCGGTTGCCGGTCGGAGCGCATAAATTGCTTTTAAAAAACCCACAGTTTCCAGTTTTTACCGATTCGGTGGCCATCGAAGAGAATGAGACCACCAAGTTTGAGCTGTCGTTGTGGGGTACAGTAGGCAGACTAAATCTTGAGGTCAGTCCCTGGGCAGAGGTCTACATTGATGACGAATACCGCGATACCGTACCGCCGCAAGATCGCCCTTTGGTCTTAACGCCCGGGACGCATGCTTTAGCCTTAAAACATCCAGCGCTTGGAACGTGGCAAACGTCCGTTGAAGTATCTGCCGGTGAGACTGTAAGATTAAGATTCAACCTTAGAAATTTACTCGCCAAATAGGATGGTATGCAAATTGCCTATCTAATCAGGGCATAGGCTCAAAACGTGGTCTGCTTGTGAATAATTTGCACAGTAGAATATTTCGAGGCACATTTTTTATGATCAACATGAAGGGCTTGCTACTGGTTTTGGTTTTGGGGATAGTATCGCCGACATTAGCCCAGGGAAATGACGGATGGATGTTTAAGTCCCCAATGCCGACGCCGAGGTTGGGTTTTTCTGCCGTGCTGTTTAACGGTAAAATATATGTGATGGGCGGCCAGGGGGCAAACGGCAAGGTTCTCAACGTTGTGGAACGTTACGATCCGGCCACCGATATTTGGGAAACCGATTTGCCGGACCTGCGGGACAATCGCGTACATGGCGCGGCCGTGGTCTTTGATGGTAAGATCTTTGTGATGGGTGGACGCAGCGATGGCGACCAAGATGAAGAGGAGCACGAGGACGATAATTCCGGAATCCTGAAAAAGGTCGAGTTTTTCGATCCCGAAGAAGAAAAGTGGGAGTCGTTTCAGGATCTGGTCACGCGGCGCGAGGGACTTTCAGCCGTCGTGTTGCAGGATACCATGTACGCAATCGGCGGCTCCGATTCCATTAACAAAATTCTAAAGTCGGTTGAATATTACGACGGCAATGAAGACGAATGGAAAATTTTCGATCGCTGGCGGCTCATCTTTCCGAGTGCTGCCTTGCAAACGGTGGTGGTAAATGATTCCGCATTCTCAATAGGGGGGTTCTTCACCGGTCCCGTTGGCTCCATACAGCGTTACCACCCGAAAACGGGGATATCGCTGCGCGCTAACCTGCGAACGCCGAGAGGAAGTCTGGCGGCTACCAGCAGGCACGAGACCATCTACATCCTGGGAGGTCAGGGCGTCACCCAGGTGTTGAAGTCAATGGAAGTTTACGTCCCGAGCTCAAATAGATTAGAAGAGTCTGTGCCGCTAAACACGGCCCGGCAAAATTTTGCGGCGATCACGGTTAACAACACCATTTATGCCATCGGCGGGCAGGATGCCGATGGTAAGGTGCTGGATTCGGTAGAGGCATTCGATATTGTGACATCGGTCACAGTCAAGGGTCCTTCGGTACCGGAAGAATTTGATTTACAACAGAATTACCCTAATCCGTTTAACGCCGGAACCAGAATCAATTTCAGTGTGCCAAGGCAGGCAAAATCTGCACCACTTAAATTGCAGATCTACAATTTACGTGGGCAGGTTGTGCAAACGCTTGTGAATAGGAAGGTTGCACCCGGAGAATATGAGGTTTTCTGGGATGGTACGGACCATCGCGGTTCACCGGTACCCTCCGGAATTCATGTGTACACCTTGGAACTTGGCTCGATGAAGATTTCGAAAAAGATGACACTCATCCGATAACTTATGGAGATTTGGCAGGTAATTTCCATTCCGGTTTTACTCATCCCGTATTTGGCCTTTGGCCAAACGTCGGAGGAACAGCTCTTGCAGGAGATTCGCAAAGCTTATCAGGAGCTGAATTATGCCGAAGCCGAGATTAAAGCAACCACGGCTTTAGATCAATACCAGAGATTTACACCGGTGCACTTAACGGAAATCCATAAAATCCTCGGCATCATTTATTATTCGCAGAACAAACCGGAGCAGGCCCGTGTGCATTTTCAAAACGCGCTCTCCCTCACCCCCACCCTGACTCTTGATCCACTCTATGTTTCTCCGAAAATATTAGATTTTTTCAAGAAGGTCAAGGCGAGGCATGCGGAAGACGGACGTGACACCGACGAGGTCAGAACCAACGTGCGTTATGTGCTGGTCGAGGATCCGCGTCCTGCTGCCGCCATCCGTTCCATGCTGCTGCCGGGTTGGGGTCAACTCTACAAGGGTGAGACAACCAAGGGACGGGTCTTGATTGCGCTTTGGGGAGTAGGTGTAATCGGGTCGGTGACCGCACATTTCAAGCGAGAGCAAGCCCAGGATAGCTATCTCTCCGAGACCGATCCGCAACGCATAGAATCGCGCTTCAACACGTTCGATTCCTTTCACAAATTGCGAAACAATCTGCTGCTATTTTCCGCCGGAGTCTGGCTTTACAGCTACCTCGATGCGATCTTAAAAGAACGCCCTCACCAATTTGAGCAAAGCCAACGGATCGACCAATCCCTTTTGGTCGCACCATGCATCACTCCAGAGTCGGCCAGACTGATCCTATCGGTTAATTTCTAAACACTGCATACAAAGCGCGTTGCACTTTTTCATAGTCGTATGGGTTCTCTATATTACAGCGCTAAAGCCGAACTGCTTGAAATGTCACATGGCAGGATCAGCGACATCACCGCTGGCAGCGATGACTTTCACCTGAGGGTCTAATTTACGTAATTTGTCGATGGTTTGTCGGTCTCCCATGTACGCACAAATCCACGATCACCAAGTCGTACCCGTTCCCGGCTTCCCTGGCTTTTTCATAGAGTCGAACTGCTTGCTCGCCTTCTTCAGCGCAAGCCACCTCGTAACCCAGCCGGGACAACATCCTCACGGCGCAGTCTCGCACCGCTTTAACGTTGTCCATGATCAAGATGCGTCCCTCTCGGTGCAACTGTTCTGAATCATTGCGATTGGCTGCCGTCGAATTGCTCTAAATTAAATCTTCAAAATTACGGCCGCCCATTCTCTGGTGCCGGTCACCGCAAATGCAGGTTGATGCCGAGAAAGGCTCGACCTCGTATCGATTTTAAATCTCAAAACAACATCTCCAAACAATGCAGCCAAGGCACATGGCAAGGTGGTTGTATATTCAACATAAACATACCTTTTAGTTCATGATCGAACCGAAAAGTGGCAAGGTGACATTTTGACTCCGAAACTTCTTTAAAGCTTCCTATTAAAAACAGTAGCTTAGAGCCGGCAGGCATGTAATTGATTTATCATTACAGCGCTTCTCTTCTCGGTCTATCACTGCTTAGCTTCTGGGTTTCGGGATAGAAACGCTGATACAAACCGGACCGCTTTAGGGCATACATTTCACAGGACTGCGCACAATTTGCACATTCTCCCAGCCGAATATAATCGTTCTCTGAAATTTCCCAATCTGACAAAACATCTCTTGTTTCCACTACACTTAAATTAGCTTCCCGTAACGCTGTGAGCTTCAAACTAAACAGTTGGCACTTGGTTTGCAATCTTTCCCATCAAAAAGAGAGGAGCAAATTCTCTGAATCCAAATCCAGAGATAACTGCACCGTGCCTATACCATCATTTAAGGAGCAAGTCTTATGGGAACAAGTAGAGTTACAAAGTTGAGTTTAGCAATTGTTTTGCTGACGCTTTTTGCGGTAAATAGCCTGTGGGCAAATGGCCGGTTTCTGCTTTCCAGTCAATCCGATTTTTCTACCGAAGACCGCGTATTTACCCGAAACGATACGCTATTCGTAAAGGTGGTCGCACCCGAAATCGATTTCACCGATATCAAAGAGAACGAATTCCGGTTGAAACCGGACGATGGAGGCGAAGATTTTCGAGGAAATGTCACCAACTTATTCGATGGTACCTATGTTATTAGCATCGACCTGGCTGCAACGGATCCCGACGTGACGGAGTGGGAAGTGCGAGCCCGCATCGAAGACAACCGCGGCCGGCGTTTCCGCGCCGAGGCCGAAATCAAGATCCGAGATGACGACGACGAAACCGAAGTCGAAATCAAAGGCGAAATCCGAGTCGTTGGCCCGAATTTCATCGTGGTGCAGCTCACAACCGTATTTATCGACACGAATACCAGCATCGTCGATGAGCAAGACCAGGCCATCGCCTTCGCGGATTTGAAGGTAGGCCAAACCGTGGAAATCAAAGCGGTCCGAAAAGTCGGTGCCATGCTGGTAGCCCGACAGATCAAGGTGCTGGTGCGCGCAGACGACGAAGTCGAAGTCAAAGGCACCATCGAAAGCCTCGGCGAGGACACATTGGTAGTGCTTGGCAAAACCTTCAAAGTGGATGCCAACACCGAAATAGTCGACGACGATGACAATCCGATTTCCTTTGCGGAATTGTCTGTTGGCGTATTCGTCGAAGTACGGGCCGTAGTGCAAGCCGACGGCTCCCTGCTGGCCACCAGAATCAAAATCGAAGATGAGGACGAAGGCGAAATCGAGATAGAGGGCATCATCACCGACATCGGGGACACCACCCTCACGGTTCGGGGGACTGTGGTCATAGTCACGGAATCCACCGTCATTGTGGATGAGGACGAACAAACAGTGGCTTTCGGCGATCTGAAGGTCGGCCAGAGAGTGGAGATTCGAGGGGTTCGAAATCCGGATGACACGGTCACGGCTACCCGAATCGAGCTAAAAGATCGATTCATCGGCCGCGACAAGATTGAGATCACCGGGCCGGTACTGGACATCGATGTGGACCATTTGACCGTGGCTGCCTTTACCTTCAAGGTAGATGAAAACACAACCATCCTCGACGAGAAAGATGAGTCCATTGCGCTCTCGGACATCAAGCTTGGCTTCATCGTGAAAGTGCGCGCCGAGGTGCAAACGGACCGCACGCTGCTCGCCACGCGCATCAAGATCAAGCAGCGCCCGTTCGATCGGTTGGAAATCGTCGGCCCCATCCGTAGCATCGGTGAAAACTCGCTGGTTGTGGGCGGGTTAATCTTCTTCGTATCCACAGACACCGAGATTTTGGATGAGGAGAACACTCCTATCAATTTCAGCGATCTTGAAGTGGGTTTGCTCGTGAAGGTGCGCGCCGAGGTGCAGGCAGACCGCACCCTGCTGGCCACCAGAATCAAGATCAAGCTTCGCCGCGAAACCTTATTGGAGCTGACGGGCACGATTGAAACCCTGGGAACGGATTCACTGGTAACGTCCGGAGTGACCATTTTCGTCGATGCAACCACCGAAGTTTTCGATGACGATGACAACCGGATCGCATTCGCCGATTTGCAGGTGGGACTGATCGTCAAGGTGCGGGCCGTGCGGCAACCCGACGGACGTTTCCTGGGCACCAAAATCAAAGTCGAAGACCGCTTTGAGGATGAGGTCGAAATCACCGGTGCGATCGAAGAAATCGGCGACAACTCCATTACGGTTTTGGGTCGAACCTTCGTAGTCACCGAAAACACCGTCATTTTCGACAACAATAACAACCGCATCACTCTATCAGAGTTTTCGGTAGGATTGACCGTGGAGGTACGCGGCGACCTGATGGGCGACGGAACATTGGTTGCCATCAAAATCAAAATTGAAGACCGCAACGAAATCGTCGTCAGCGGACCGGTGGATTCGGTAGCGGCAGATGATGTGAAAGTGCTCGGTGTGGAATTCGCGGTCACCTCGGAGACCGAGATTCTGGGCAAAGATGGGATGCCTTTGGGTGCATTGGATTTGAACGTTGGTCTGAGCGTGAAGGTGACCGCCTCAGCCGACGGCAACGGGATCCAAGTCGCGACGCGCATTGAAGTTCAGAACGCGGTGCTCCTCTCCGGCCCGATTTCGCAGATAACCGCGTCAGGCTTCTTGATCTTCGAAACCGAAGTGCTGGTGGAATCCAATACCTTAGTTTTGGCCGACCGCAATCAGGTCATTTCGTTCTCGGACTTGAGGGCGGGTCAGTTGGTGGAAGTCCGCGGGGAGCGCGAAACGCAGGAAAGTGCAGACGAAGAGTCTTCGACTGTGAAGGCCACGAAGGTGAAAACGCAAGAGTCCGATTTCACAACCGATATCGCAGCGCCCATTCAGGATGGCGTCAACAATCCGAGACAGTTTACGCTGCACCAGAACTACCCCAATCCGTTCAATCCCAGCACCACCATCAGGTTTGAAATTACCAACGCAGGCGCACGCGCAGTGAATACCAGGCTGCGAGTGTTCAATCTGCTCGGACAGGTGGTACGCACCCTCGTCGATGAGCCGCTTCAGCCCGGGGTTTACCAAAAACAATGGCACGGGCGTGATGATGGCGGACGAAGCCTCTCGAGTGGCATCTATCTGTATCAGTTGCAGCTCGGTGAGGCCACGCAGACGCGCCGCATGCTGCTGGTCAAATAGACCTCATTCTCCAGTTCTTTTCCTTCCAATCAAGGGATCGGCATGAACGTGCCGATCCCTTTTTGTTTTCTCGAATTTGCGAAATAGGTGAGTTAAGCATGTCTCGGTCGTGCGCTCGTTAATTTTTTTTTCACAATCGAAAAAAAATGAAAAAATCCAAAAAAAACTATGGGGGTATTGTGGCACAAATTCGTTTTTCTATATAGAAATGTATTTGGAGGTTAAGAAAATTCGCAAAATTTTAATTCTTCTATTGACATTTTCGGCGTTTTTTTTAGATTCGGGGGTGAAATGGAAGTTGCTTCTGATTCGTAATCTCTCCCTTCGAAAAAGATGTTGCCCTCTGAGAGACAGTCTTTGCCGCCCCGGTTTTCGATTGTGATGCTTACCCCGGATATCTCCAAACTGCTATTTACGGAGTCCAAAAGGTGACGTCGGAACGCTTAACCCCCGGAGGTTCCGAACCTCCGGGGGTTTGGCCTAAAAAGGTAACACCTCGAAAATCGTTCCAAGCACCAAATAAGTAATCTGAATTTACAGGACTGATGGCAATAGCGGTTTCACTTTGGTCCTCTGTGTTCGTTGTGATGGCCTCATTTGAAATTTGTGCAATTACGTTCGTAATTAACATGAAAAACACAATAATGGTTAAAACGAGCCTTTGCTCTTTCATTTTCGTCCTCCTTGTCAAAAATATTGAAAATCTGAATATGTAGTTGTATATTGTAGGCTAAATAAAATAATAAGCCCCCCAAGGATTGTTTGTCCTTGATGTTTTTCTCTTGCCGGAGAATCTTAATTAATTAGGGAACGCCTTGCGGGGGCTTTTTATGTTCCTTCGGTTTAGGGGGCGAGCGTTCGTAAGCACTGAAAATCATTGAATAAGCATCATCTTTCTTGTTACAGAAGTGCCTTTAGCGGAACTTAATCGATAGAAATAAACGCCAGACGGCAACCCGGAGCCATCAAAATTTATCCGATGCCTCCCGGCCGGAACAATTCCCTTGTATAAGGTCGCAACTTGCTGGCCTAATACGTTGAAAAGTTTAATAATTACCTCGGCTTTATTGGGAACATCAAATTCAATAGTCGTTTCAGGATTGAATGGATTGGGATAGTTTTGGTAAAGCTGAAACCGTTCAGGTGGCGTCGAAGGGACATGATCTTTGCCTTCAATTGACGTGATCAGCTCGTTTTTCAAAACCCAGATTCCCACGTTTCCGTCGGCAAAGAAAATGGCATCCTGGCGTGCGGCGACACCGCGACCCGAACCTCGTCCCCTGAAAAGCGCTCGTTCTCGAGGATTTAGACGATCCGAAACATCGATGGATCCTAGAAACCTTTCTGCCCAATACACATGGTTCTTTGAAACAGCGAGATCAATTGAGGTGAAACTCCCATAATTCCTGCCAAATTTGCCCAAAACGGAAGGTGAACGAGGGTTTGACATATTAACAACAAAAAAGGTGTCAGCCCGGTCCACATAAACAAACTGGTCAGAAATTGCAACTCCCAAAGCGGAGCCTAATATAGCGGTGATTTCGGTGGGTAACGATGGCTCTCGCCAATCGATTATCTTTAGCCCTTGATCACTCGTCGCCAAATAAGCAAAACTGTCTTGAACTGCAATATCAAGAGGGAAGTTATTGTTCACAAACACGCCTGCCCGCCTGGGTTCCTTCGGATCGCTGATGTCAATGATTTCGAATGTAGAATCATTCCCCGCGCTTGGCATTTGTGTCATGAAAATTAAGTCCCCGGATTTTGCAAGTGCATTTGGAGCACGAGTCTGAGAAAAACGTGCGATTCCAACATATTGACTCAGAATCTTCGGTTGCTTCGGATTAGATATATCTATAACCCATAAACCACGAGTTGCTTCGTCTTGTTCAATAGGCCAGTTAACTATGTAAGCAAAATCATCTGCCACTTCTACGTCAGAGGTAAAGCCCCCTGGATTGATATTGGCAAGTCCTACAGGATTAGTGACATCAGAAACATCCAAAATCCAAAGTCCGGAATACCCGGAGGCAACATAAGCAAGATTATGGGATAACCCAACTTTTCGTGCAGACCCTCCAGTTGGAAAGAACCATGCTTCGCTGAGGGAATCTGAATTAGATATATTCAGCGCAAGCAGTCCAGTAAAATAGGCCGTTAATAGTTGGTCTCCAGACAGCGCGATTGCCGAGGCGCCAATGCTGAGGGGAAGGGTCCTTTTAAACATGCTAACTACTTGCGGCTGACTCGGATCGGAGATATCGACTGCGTATACTCTCAGGCTACGGGTAGTCACGTAGGCTCTTGCGCCATCCGCGGTAATCCCTCTTATTTCCGAACCAATTTCAACCTGGCCGATAAGATTTGGAGACGCGGGTTTGGATACGCTAAAGATTTTCAACTCCCGGATTCCAGAATAACCTCGCGTGCCAACAAAAAGAAGCGAGTCTCTCACGAAAGCGCTTGTGCCCCAGCCGCCCAGCGAAATAAAGCTTCGCTTTAAACTATCGGGATTCGTTGCGTCAATCAGGGCTAAGTCAGGGAATTCCGGATTGCCAACATAAGCATAGCCATCCTTTGCAGCTAAGGCGGAGGGTATCTTGCCTCCTACCGGAATTGCTCCTCTCAATATAGGATTCGTGACATCGGAGAGGTCGACAACAAAGAGAAGACCGGGGAAATTGGTCACATAAGCAAAAGAATCCTCTACCGCAACACGGATGGCAGCTCCCTTAATCTCCACTTCGCCCATCTTGCTCGGAAGTTTCGGATTGGAGATGTCTAAGATTAGCAGACCCCTACCAATGGCCACAAAGGCTAGCCTTTCTCGAAGTCGAATATCATGCACTGAGCCATCAGTCAGATACTCTCCAACGACTTCTGGTGAGGCGGGATCAGAGATGTCGAGCACATGGAATGTGGGACCGTTGCCAACGTAAGCGTAATTCCCACGGGCGTTTACTGCACGACACGGCCCCCATGCCCAACGCCCAATAACTGAAAACGCGCTGTCAACCATGGATGGCAGATTTTGGTTGAATGACTCTTCTGCACGTCTCTGCTCGTTACTAGATAATTCTTGGCCCTTAGTAGACACAACAAAGGCAGTAAAAAAACCACCATATATTAAAAAACAAAGTGCTACAAACTGAGTTGTAAGGATATCTCTATCCATTTCACCTACCCAATAAACATCAGTGAGGTATCACGCTCAGAGCCTTTAGATCTTCAAAAGCATTGGCTGCAGAACCCATCGTTTCTCCCAGGTGCTTTGAGGAAAGGAAGTGCGCATTTGCAGCCCTGGCGAAAGTTCATAGACGTACCACCGCGATCAAAATTCGTGGGAAGGAGATTAAAATTTCGTTTGTTGAACTACTCGCATCGGCTTTGCTAGCAAGCTCAGTTTAACAGCCGAATCACCAGAAGCAACTACCTGTAAGGATGAGACGATTCCGGAGTCGGAACGCGCAAGAAATCGGAATTCATTTGGAGGTGGTCGTAGTTAAAAATGGCTCAGTTCTGATTCTTTTTGAGATAAAAAAAAAGACACAAAAAGATCAAGCAAAAAATTCAAATTTTAAATTTTTCCCGTTGGGCGCGTAGCCCCTGAAACTGCGTTGCTACGCAATACCAGGTGAGACGAAATTGACAGAGACGGGAACTGTTCCCCCCTCACGTTTGATTCTTGACAGCTAATTGCCCGCAGCCGGCTTCGATATCATCGCCCTTGCTCCAGCGGATGGTCACCGGCGCCCGCAAGGACGCCAGGCGCTGATAAAACTGCATGATTCGAGCCTCGGACGGCCTGCGGAATTTTCCCTCCGTGGCGTTATAAGGAATGAGGTTGATCTTGCACAGCACGCCCCGCACTAGCGCCTTCAGCCGTTTGGCATCTTGCGCCGAGTCGTTCACCCCGTCCATCAGCACATATTCGATGGTGATGCGTTGCCGGCTCTTATCGACGTAATACTTGGCCGCCTGCATAAGTTCGCGGATGGGCCATTTGCGATTGAGGGGCATCATCGCTTCGACCGCAGGGCGTTTCCCAAATCCGCCGTTCTGTTCCGCTGGCTAATCTCAAGGAGACGCCGAAACTGACCCGGCGCGAGAGTGTGGCCTTGCAAGCGCTCCAGGGGCAGGCGGTGCAATTGGAGGTGAAGATGGAGGGGTTGGACAAAGCGCGCTCGAGCCTGATTCCCGTGCCCACGCACGTACATTACATTAACCAGGACACACAGTTAACCAAAGGTGTGCTGGATAACCGAGGAACTCTGATTGAGGTACCGAAAGAGTTTAGTCTGGCGCAGAACTACCCCAATCCCTTCAATCCGAGTACCGTCATCCGATATGCCCTGCCTCAGCCGGGATTTGTGACGTTGCGCGTCTACAATGTGCAGGGTCAGGAGATTATGGCGTTGGTGGAGAAAGAGCAGCTTGCGGGACGCTGTCAGGTGCAGTGGAATGGCCTGGACCGCCGCGGCGCCCCGGTAGCGGCCGGACTCTACTTCTACAGGCTCGAGGCGGGCGAGTTTCGCGCTGTGAAGCGCATGGTTTTGCTCAAATAAGGGTGTAGCAGCAGAGATCACGGAGACATTTACCCTTCGTGGTCTCTATGATCGATTACTAACTAAGACCGTGCACTATATTTATGCTGCAGGCACAATGGGTTTTGGATATGTGTATCTCAATCAGTAGTAAGAGCGGCTGTTTTAGCCCTTTGTTGGGACAGATGGCCCAGTTGAATTTGTGAGGCTATCCAAAAAGTCAGATTCGAGCAATTCCCTTTGGACAGCCTCGATCTTAGAGAGTTACATCAAAAAGCCACCCTCCTTCTTCAAGGACGACCATCCTAAAGTAGCAAACACGAGTCCGGTAATGACGGAAAGCACACAACGAAGCAGCGTCCACTGGAGATAAAATCCTACGAGACCTCCGACCACAAACAGCGCCGCAATCATCGATAGCAGAATGCTCATCAGTTTCATGAGTCCGCGTCTCCCAAAATGCCAACGTGAGACGCGCTTCTGGACGCACGCCTCACGTTGCAATCAATGAGTCACCTTTTGTCAATCGGTTTGCCTATTTGCTGGTCATGGCGATGACTTCATCCGCGGTTTGCTTGACCGATTGCACCGAGTTCTCGAAAGCCGACTTTTCCTTGTCCGTCAGCTCCATCTCGATGACTTTTTCGACGCCGTTGGCGCCCAGGATCACCGGCACGCCGACAAACAGCCCATTCACTCCGTATTCACCTTGCAGAAGGGTGCTCGCGGCCATAATCTTCTTTTTGTCAAAAATGATGGCTTCGGCCATCTCCAGGGCACTCCAGGCCGGGGAGACAAAAGCCGAACCGACACCGAGCAGCTTCACCACCTCACCGCCAGCCTTGCGGGTGCGTTCTTCGATGGCATCGAGCTTTTCCGGCGATACGAACTTTTCGACGGGCATCCCAGCAATCCGGCAGGCCGAACGAATCGGCAACATGTTGTCGCCGTGGCCTCCCAACACCAGGGCTTCCACGTTTTCTACACTGACGCCCGCTGCTTCCGCCACAAAGTAACGATACCTTGCGCTATCAAGCACGCCGGCCATACCGAAAAGTCGTTCACGCGGCGGTTTCAAATTCATGTTCAACCGAAACACGATGGCATCCAACGGATTGGCGATGGAAATGACCAGTGCCTTGGGACAGTATCTCTGAATGCCACCGCTCACCGCATCCGTAATCTTGAGGTTTGTGGTCAACAGTTCTTCCCGCGTGGGAATGGTTCCATCCGGACGCCGTGTGCGCGGCACACCGGCGGTGTTGATCACCATGTCTGCGCCATCAATCACATCGTATTGCTTGGCCCCCTCCACCTTGATGTCTCCTGAAATCACCGGAGAACCCTCAGCGATATCCAATGCTTTGCCTTTCGCCAAATCGGGTTCTTTCACGTCAACCACGGCCACATTGCGGGCAAGACGACGACGCACAATTTCCTGAATCAATACACCCCCGATGTTGCCCGCACCAATCAAAGCAATCTTATTTAACATCGTTCCTCTCCTTGTTGTTTGAGTTTAGAAATTGATTAATCTTTTTATCCGTATTCGCCCATGACTATTAAATAAATACATAGGCCTTGTCATTTATCTGACACCAATATCCCGAGCGCGATGGACAGAAGTTTTGCATCCGGTGAATCGGCCCTGGATGGGATCAGCACCGGCGCAGCAACCCCCATGATCACATGCGCCAATCGAAACTCGGCAAAATAGGTCGTCCCCTTGGCCAGGAGATTGGCGGATTCAATCGTGGGACAGATGAGAATATCGGCCGCTCCAGCTATCGGCGAATCCAGTGCTTTTCTTTTCGCAGCTTCGGGAGAGACGGCATTGTCGAGGGCCAGCGGACCGTCCACAATGCAGCCGCTTATTTGTCGGCGCTGGTTCATTTTCGCCAGCAAGGCGGCATCGACGGTGGAACTCAAGTCCGGATACACGGTCTCAACTGCCGAAAGCACGGCCACCTTTGGCATCTGATTTCCCAATCGATGCGCCACATCCACCGCATTCAACAAGATCTCTTTTTTGTGTTGCAGGTCAGGCGCCAGATTCACCCCACCATCGGTGATCATGATCAACTGATTTTCGGCACGCCGCGGATCTTCAAAAATAAACACGTCGCTCAGAAGTCGCCCGGTTCGCAGGCCATCATTTGCATCCAGAACGGCTTTAAGAAATGCCGAGGTTTGAACCTTGCCTTTCAGCAAAATGTCCGAGTCGCCTCGCTTTATCGACTTCACCGCTTCCTTGGCAGCCAAAGCTTCATCGGGGATATGCTGCATCTCCAAAAAGTCATCGAGGGTTGCGCCAAGTTGTTCCGCAACCGCCCGGGTCTTCTCGCGATCGCCAAACACTCGTCCCTCCGCTAAACCCAGCTTCCTGGCTTCCAAAAGTGCCGAAAGGGCCGCTTCGTCATCACCGGCAGCTAATGCGACGCGTTTTGGCCCTTTGCGTTGCGCCGCCTCCAAAAGTTCGCCAAAATTTCTTATCATGAGTCTGTTCTACTTACAGCGAATCTTCGCTTTTTTGGCGCTTGATGCACAGTGAAATAGAGCAAAACTATTTTGGGCAAAATGATTAAATTTACCACGACAATTATTCTGTCGGAAAATCATTCTGCCTTTTGTAAAACCTCTTGTTACGGTGACGAGAACCAACTATCGGNNTCCAAACCAATCATTTTGACCCTAATCATTTTGACATATAATGTTCTTGCTGACAATTCCTTGTCCAATCTTTCGCTGTAGCGCTGCTTAACCGTAAATCTTCGCTGTTTCCTTGCCTTCTAACACCCGCAGGACCCCCAAATTCATGGCTTCCATTTCAAACTCGCCCGGCAATATCACCACTTCTGCAATGAAACCAACCCGTTCTTTGATCCACTGCGTGACGATTTGCGATTTTGCCAGACCGCCGGTTAACACAATCGCCCGAACGTTGCCATGCAGCACCGTTGCCATGGCGCCAATCTCTTTGGCGATTTGATAGATCATGGCCTGATACACCTCGGCGGCCATGTGATCCCCGTGCTGGATTCTGTCCTCAACTTCTTTTTTACTGGTGGTGCCGAGATAGGCCCGGAGTCCTCCGTTGCCCATGACCAGCCTCCGCATCTCGTTTTCGGAATACTTGCCCGAAAAGCACAGTTTGATGAATGGCTGCAGTGGCAGTCCGCCAGTCCGCTCGGGAGAAAACGGACCGGCGCTGGAGGCATCGTTCACATCAACGATTTTACCGCCCCGGACGGGTGCCACGGAAATCCCACCTCCCAAATGTGCCACAATGAAATTCGAAACAGAGTACTCGACTTCAAGCATTTCTGCAGCCTTTCGTGTGACCGCATGAATGTTAAGCGCATGAGACAGACATCTTCGCTCGATTAAAGGATGTCCCGAATATCGGGCAAGAGGCTCGAACTCGTCCACTGAAATCGGATCCACGACATACGCAGACACACCCGCTTTCTGGGCAATGTCATAGGCCAAAGCGCACCCCAGATTGGCACCATGCTCACCTTGAAGGCCAGCCCGTGCGTCTTTCAGCATCTGCTGATTCACCAAATAGGTGCCCCCTTCCATGGGTTTCAGCAAACCGCCTCTGCCGACCACCGCTGCAAGCTCCGCGTAATCGAGTTGCCTCTGCGACAGATGGGCTTCGATCAGTTGCAGTCGAAACTCGAGCTGTTGCCACACTCGGTCGAAGGGTTTCAGCTCCTCAGGTATGTGCTCCAAATTCTCCTGCCAAACCGCGTCCTGCTGCCGAAAGAGGGCAAGCTTGGTGCTTGTGGAGCCGGGATTGATGACCAGGATATGTTTCGCGTCCTTCATGAATGATTTGAGGTCATGTCCAGCACTTTCGGGTTGACCAACTTCTCAAAGTCATCGTACATCATGCGAATCACGTCTTCGTGCGTACCGGCATTAAAGGTAATCATGTTATCTTCAGTCAGATGATGACTCACATAAACCGGCAGATCGTACAGATTACCAAATGGCGGCATGGCACCGATTTCGCAATCCCGGCAGAGTTGGGAGATTTCCTCTTCCGTAGCAAGATTCACTTCTTTCGCATTCAGTTCCTTTTTTATTTTGTCGAGATCGACCTGATAAATCGCCGGTAGAACGGCCATGCAGTACTTCTGGTCCACAAACAGAATAACGGTCTTTGCGAACTCCTTGCCTTTGGTGTGCGTATCTGCAGCGGTCTCTTGTGCCGTGTAATCCCGGCGATGATGAATCGACTCATAGGGAGTCTTATTCTCATCGAGATAGGATTTGACGGTCTGTGGAATTGACATAGGGATCACCTCCTCTTAACGAATTGAATCATGAGGCTTTGGTTAGCTATTAAATGTTTACAAATTGTCTCGAATCAGTTTAGATCTGCCTCCCAACCAAAGATAATAACATTCAATATCCATACCAAAAGATAGAACATTTGGTATGAATGCGGCGGAAAGTAATCGATTGATTTTATTGGACTAATGTCCATGAATCTTTTCCAGCAGGAACATGCAAAGACGGATTTGCGAACATTTTTCTCATTTTTGAGAAATGCGCTTAGCGCTTGTTCCAAGCCTTGAGCATAAAAAGGACCCGGCTAAAAAGCAGGCTCCCTCTTTCAAAGTTAGTTTGCTTTACTTTTTGCCGGCGGTGACTTCAGTCGTCTCACGCTGTTGCTGGCACAGTTCGGACAGGTGCGCTCCTCGACGACCTTTGGTGTATACTCATCAACATATTCATGCCCGCATCTTAAACATTTAAAGTAAGCTGTCTCTGCCATCATGCCTCCTCAAGCCATTTCTTGAGCTGTTTCTTAGATGGAATCTTTCCGGATGATTTCACTTTGCCGTTCACGATCAGAGCCGGCGTGGCCATCATGCCGTACCGACCAATCTCTTTCAGATCTCTGATATGTTCCAAATCAGCCGCTTTGCCAAGTTCGGCAAGAACGGTTTTGGTATCGCGATACACTTTGTCACAAGCTCGGCAACTGGGGCCAAGAACTCGTATCTCCAACCCCGAAGCGTGATTTTCTTCGACCTCCTCCCCCAGGAATTTTTTGTATTCTTTAAGCAGGGCGGCTTCGAGTTTCTTTTCCATGCTTGAAGGCACATAGTTGCGCTTCTTCACTTCATCAAGAAGCCGTTGCTTAAGCCCGGTCCCGTTTGAAATGTTTTTTTCGCTTACTTGCTGAAAAACTTCCTCCAAACCAACAAGGCCAACTCTTAACTCGCCGACCGTAATTTTTTGGATTTCGGCATTCATCAGGCCACAATGCCTCCAAAAATAAGTCCCGATACGGTGGCCATGATCACCACCAGGGCGATGTAGGTTACGGTTTTTTGTACACCCAACACGCTGCGTATCGCCAACATGCTGGGAAGGCTTAACGCCGGACCTGCCAGCAGGAGCGCCAAAGACGGCCCCTTGCCCATGCCCAATTCGGCGAATGCTTTAACGATGGGAACTTCCGTGAGCGTGGCAAAATACATGACCGACCCGAAAAGCGACGCCACCAGATTGGACTCTACACTGTTCCCACCCAGCCACTGCGAAACCAGATTCTGAGGAAGAAGTGCACGCAGAATTCCCGCAGCAAACACGCCGATAAGCAACCAGGGTGCGATGAGCCGCGTCAGATGCCAGGTGGAAGAAAGCCAAGCCTCAATTTCGTTTCGATCAAACCAGAGGAACAGCATGCCAACCAAAGCAATCACGAGGCCGATCGTCACTGTCCAATTTTTGCCGGCGCCGAAGACCAAAATCCCAACCAACACCGCAAAAAAGGCGAGAAGCTGTTGGCCGCTTTTGGTGTCTTCCGAAGGGGCCATCTCCAGCGCCGGCGTCACCGTTTCCTCTGTTTTCTTCTTGTAAAAGCTTGCCATCAAAAATCCGATTACCATGGAAAAAGCCACCGCGCCCAGCACGCGACCGATGCCGATATCCAGACCCAATAATCTTGCGGAATAGGTTACGGCAAGAATATTGATCGCCGGGCCGGCATACAAAAAAACCGTGGCTGGCCCGATGCCTGCGCCACCCATATAAAGCCCGGCAAACATGGGCAGCACAGTGCAAGAACAGACAGCCAGAACGGTACCTGAAACGGATGCAACACTAAAGGCCAGCCACTTGTTGCTATCAGCACGAAAGTATTTCAAAATCGACGGCTGGGAAATAAACTCTCGAATGGCTCCTGCGATAAAAAACGCCGGAACCAGACATGTGAGGACATGGCCGGACAAATACTCAACGAGAGCGTCCCACCCTGCAATGAGAAGATGCGTGATGATTTCCATTATGACAAATCGTTTCGTAAGCTGCGCAATGATTCACAATTTGCTTTACAAAGCCCCTTTACAAACTCTAACAGGGTTCGGAACCCTGTTAGAGTTAAGCCTCGCTCCGACACAACTTCGCGTATCAAAGAACAGGTCGTCATTCGTCAAGCTGCACACTTCGAGCAGTGGAATTCGACGCTCGAGTTTTCGTTGATCCAGTACGCCTTGCAGTACGGACAGACTTTTGGATCCCGATATTCACACTCAACGCAGTACTCGTCCGTTGGAAGCGGCGCATCTCCGAAATACTCCATGGGATCGACAGTGGCACCACAGGTTACACAGGTGAGCTTGATATTTTCAACATTCAATTGCACATGATTGTTGGCCGGGAATTCGCTGAATCGCTGGGGTTGATATCCAGCATGGGAACGCTTTTCCATGGATTTTGCGTAATCCAGAATCGCGGTTATTTGGCCTTCCGCGTGAATGCCCGCCTCTTGCAAGACTTTATGTGCCTGTCCGCTGCCCAGGTAGTGGTGATCGCGAAATGAATGCAACGTTCTGCGAATGCCCTCGTTCGAGCGCACCCAGCGATACATCGTCGGCAGGGTGAAATCGGTGATGCCCATGGATTCGTAAGTCCAGGTCTCCGGGAAGATCTGCTCCTGCTCAACCGCAGGCAGTCGGTCGAAGAGTTCGGCACTGGAGATGTAAAGCACGTTGAGATTGAGGCCCTTCTCATCCAGCATCGGCAACACTTCATGTACAAAAATCGCGGCCACGCCATTGCCTTGCAAAACGACGGTTCCGCTCTGCTGCTTGACCGTGGGATCGGCTCTGCGAATCGCATAAATGCCTTTGACCGCAGCGTGCGCCGGAGGCAAACCATACTCCTTCCGATTGATGACTTTGTCCGGCGGACGGGTGACAAACGGGCAAAGTATGGCCGGTCGCGCCTTCAGACCGGCGACCATGAGCGGCCAAACCTCCTGAGGGTCCCACGGCGTCAGCGTAATCAGCACGCCTTTGGGGAAATTCTCCTGCAGCAACTGCAGCACCTGGGGGTCTGCGTGCGTGGGGCCGTCTTCCCCGGTTTTCACTCCGGCATGTGCGTTGACCATAAT
>JABAHS010105223.1_pt1 | contig 30445 bp, 24 predicted proteins | sample 7062111 | NCBI WGS metagenome assembly JABAHS01 (sample SAMN14534600, study PRJNA622989) | marine sediment metagenome | biome: marine biome [ENVO:00000428]; feature: marine pelagic biome [ENVO:01000023]; material: deep marine sediment [ENVO:00002113]; isolation source: pool of 4 deep marine... | reverse complement strand
CCAAAAACACTACAGAACCATCTCGGCTCAAAAATTTTCCCACAATCGTTGGGACGATTATGCTGATTACTGGGACTGGACGGAGTAAGAAGATAAGTTATACTGATTTAGGTAGAATTCCTAAGTTCAATTAAGGAGAAGACGGAATGAACGGATTGTTAGACAGAGAGGAAATAGAAGAGAAAGAAAGAATAGAAATTGAGAAGGAATTGCGAGTCTTGTGGTTTTTCTGGGCGGGATGTTTTGGGTCGTTGCTGGTGCTGTTATTAATGTGTGCGGGATTTGGTGAGATGTTGCGGGAGAATATCGAAGTAAGGCCGGACTTCCCTATCAATATGTTTAAGTCAGTTTTCATAGTGGCTGGGATTCTGTCGCTGGCTCTTGCATACTTTTTGCGCAGACGGTTACTTGCAGGCAAATCCATAGGTCTTGGGAACAAAGCGGTCGAGATGTTGTTTTCTGCAAATCAACCTACTTATTTATTAAAGTACAGATACGGGATATATCCTCCAATGGCTATTTCTGTGAGTCCGGGATTTTATGGTTTTGTTCTTTTTATGGTTGGCGGAGATGCTCTGATATTTTACTTGTTTTTGATTATCGCGGCATTGTCAGCGTTATATCATCGCCCGAAAAAGGGCGAGATTATTACGCTGCTCCAAAAAGAAAAAGCGCAAGGGCAAGGTTAAACGCATACTGGTAATGAGGTACAATTATGAGTATGGACATTATAGCCTGGAACTTCTGGTCGCAATGGGGTGAGCTGCTCGGTTATATTTTTGTTGTTGTTTTGTTTATAATATTTATTCCTGGATATTTGATTTACAAGATTTGTTTCCCAAAGAGGGGTTTTCGGAAAAGATTGCTAAAGGAATTCCCTGATGCTCATCTGTTTTTCAAGGACCAGGATGCAATTGAAGAGATTCGCAGGCAGATTAAGAACGGCAATCATAAAGAAGCATTATCAATGCTTGAGAAATTAAAGCTGACGGAAGTTCCACCATTTGCGTATAAAATCGCACATTTTTATGCGATGCTCGGAGACTACAGTAAGTGCCGAGAATATCTTGAAATTAGCAGTGAGGCAAAAATGTTGCCTTCAAAGAGAACCGTGAAGAAAGAGAAGGCTTTTAAGACGGTTTCTGACAAAGCATGGTTTGATGCATTGAGTTGGGGTCAGAAATACTATTCAAGTGATGGGTAAAAATATTATCATAGTAACGGAAAAAAACTATTTCAGTGAAAGCAAACTTGTTGGGAAACCGACATCCGGCAATGAGCAAAGGCGATAAAGCTGATACTATTGGAGCAGGAGGCATAATATAGATATTGGGGGCTGTCGTGATTTTGGATTTATTTTCAGTTTGCTTTTACCACTTCTGATGGTAACAATAGTTCCCGTGCGTTGGAGGCCAAACACGGGGGGACGGTCATCAGGCGTTTTGTGCCGGTGCATTTGTGAAACTTCCATAGTTTGCCATCATGGCCTTCGGGGACCTTGATACTATAATAGTCCGGCTTCCTGGCTTTGAATGTGAGAGCCGCGTTGCCTGTTGGATCCAGCAATTTGCCTGAACCGTCGGCAAAGAGGCCGATGATTTTTGTTTTTTGGGGGACATAGAAGTACAGGTTCCATGAGCCGGAAAGCGGGGCAGGTTCAGCAAGAGATGAGATAATTGTCATGGGTGTACCCGGTTTCCAGCCAACTCTGGTCATATCGTCCCCATCGCTTACGGTGATTTTGTGCAGGCCGGTGTGTTTTGTATTGAGTTTTATCAGGCGCTGGATCCCATCCGGGGGGCTTTGGCCATGGGAGAGACTAACTTGGTTCTGTAGTGCGTCGGGGTCTTTGCTGGCTTTCCACAAATCGACTTTGACGTTGCCGCGGTTGCGATAGTGAGTAATCAGGCCGCCGGTTATTTTCAGTTTAATTGTGGCCGGCGCCTGCTCTATCCATGTGTAAAATGTCTGTATGCCGCGGCCAGTAACGCTGTTAGAGTCGCCGGAGACTTTGGGCAGGTTCAGTTTGTCTGCGGGGACGAGGTCTTTGCTGAAACTTACCGGTTCGAAATCACGTAAATTGTGGGTGGCGATGCCGCGGTTAAGATAGTGGGCAAGTTCGGACTCGGTGAAAGGTGCGCTGGACTTCCATGGGTTGTTTTCTTCGGGGACAGAGAAAGCCGCATCTTCGGGGATATTAACGTTCCTGTCGCGAGTGACGAGGTCTCTATAAAGGGCTTTGGTGTGGACCATCATAGTCTTACGCATGCGAAATCCTTGACGAATGAGATTTTCAAAGGCAGCCTGACGGTCTTGGCCGGTGGATGCGGAGTATTTGTGGTACAATTCAACGTAGCGGGTGTACAGAATTAAATGGTTGATTCTTTCCCGAATTTGCGGGGCGTCTGCCCGGTGTCGGGCGTTTTGTAGCTGACGATACATTCTTCCTATCAGGTCGTCGGAGAGGAGAGGTTTATTCGAACCGTTTATCAGGTCGTAAAATCGGGTCATCGGCTTTTTGGCGGGGCCAAAGGCAGTTGTCAGAAAATCATCGACAATTTGGTCGACGTTTTCAGCCTCGTCGAGATCCCAGAGGATCCGGGATGCAACATAATAGCCCAAACCGTTGGCGCCCCAGTTATCGCTGGATTCAGCGGACAAAAAGCGAGCGCCCTTAGCGTGGAACTCGGGGATAGTGCGCTGCAAATAGTCGAGGTCTGATCCCCGTGCCTGGCCGGGCATGTCGTGGTCCCAGGGGAAAACGGCGTAGTATTCCCTCATGCCGATGGTTGCCCCCTTTTTCGACCAGCCGGCTATTAGTTCGTCGAGGGTGTAGCCTCCCTTAATGAAGGCAGTTGCAATGCTAATGATTAAATTTGGGTGGACACGAATTGACGGCGGTGGAGAGTGATAATTGTATGCATACATGCCGACATATTTGTTCTCGAATTTGCTCCCTATCTCTCGGGCAACCTGGTTGGCTAGGGTCAGGGCCCTGTCGCTTATGCTGCCCAATGCGGCACATTTATCACACTGACACCAATTCCCGCCGTCGCTGGGATCCATGGAGATGCTGTCGCGGTCGGGGCCATCCTCAAAATACTTTATCGCGTGATTGGCGACCAATTTGCGTAAATCGCGATTGCCGATACATAATTTGGAGGATTTTCGCCGGCCGTCAAGCAGGCCGAGGAATTCGGGATTGGTGTCAAAAACAGCTTTGTTCCGGCGGATTATCGATTCATAGGCATGTGATATATTGAGTTTGAAACCGGATGCAGTTCGATTTCTTTGGCACCATTTTGCATAGGGCCGGGCGTTGTAATCCCATGTGCCAAAGCCATACCAAATGCGGCGATTAAGATAGTCCGGGCGTTGTGTTGTGTCGATTGCTATTTCTATGGTCTTTTTGCGGGGGATTACTTCCCAAGTTGGGCCCGGAAAGTACTGCCTGTAACCGAGGCGATAGAGCAGGTCCCATACAGCGTGCTCGGTGGCCAGCTCAGTCGCACCAATTACATACAAACCGTCTTTGTGTGACCTGAGAATATATGCCTCCCGATCCGCAATATTTTTGACCTCAAGAGATTTTGCAAGATTGAGCGATGTGAAATCAGTCGGCAAACCTACGGCGATTCCTTTTGTTCCATCCCCGGCGCGTGTTGCAAATTCGGCCCCGGTGATCGCGGTTAAATAAGTCGCGAGATCCGCAGCAGCATCGCGTACTCGAACAGTTGCGTCTTTGGCAAGGACTATGGGGACAGTTGCCTTTGAAGCCCGGGCCAACTCTACGCGGGTCAAAGCCATGGCATAATCACCCGGGACTATTAATAAATAACANNCACCCGGGACTATTAATAAATAACAAAGGATAGCGGCAAACCAAGTCCTGAGAGCGAAACCAAGAGTTGAAGATATTAATCCTGTTTGCATACAGTAATAAGAATACCAGAACCATCTTTGTTTTGCAAATCTCTTAAGAGGAATGAGCAGCCGGTAGTTTCCAGTTAGTGGATTCGTGGTTTTGAGTATCGAATTGGGGGATTTTGGTGTTTACAGGCCGGAATATAAAATTTATAGTTTTTTTCTTTACTTTTCAGGTCAGGTTTGATAGTCTAACCGACGCAAAACCAAGCTGCATACTTAAGCATTCATGGATGGGTAACCTCAATCAAGAGAACACCATATTAAATGGTCAGGTGAAAGATGTCTCAACAATTTCAAGACAGAAACTGACCCAGAATTAAAGGAGATTTATTATGAAAAGATTGGTATGCTATTTGACATTGGCAGTTAGTGTAGTAATTCTCATCTGCTTTTGTATCGGCATTGTGGAAGCGAAGTGTATTGAGGCCCGGGCCGTGAATCCCGACGATTTCGATTCGCCGCAAGACAATACCTATTTCCCGATGGCGATTGGAACAACATACGTCTACATGGCAGAGACGGAGGATGAACTTATCCGGAACGAGATCACCATAACATCCGACACCGAGTTAATTATGGGTGTCACCTGCGTAGTAGTTTACGATGTGGAGTGGGTCTCGATTGATGACGGAGTGACGTGGATTCTCATCGAGGATACTAACGACTGGTATGCGTGGGACAATGACGGGAAGGTGTGGTACTTCGGGGAAGAAACCAAGGAGTATGTATACGATGATGACTGGAACTTCCTTTATACAACCGACGAGGGCTCATGGGAAGCAGGAGTAGATGGTGCCCTGCCGGGAATCGTTATGCTGGCCGAACCTCTCCCGGGTGTTTGCTACCAGCAGGAATATTACGAGGGCGAGGCGGAGGACTATGGAAAGGTAAAGAGGCTCGATGCCAAAGTTTCCCTCGAAACCGAAGAGTTCGACGAATTCTTAGAAGAGGGCTGCCTGAAGACCAAGGAGTGGACACCTTTGGAACCCGGCGCAATCGAGCATAAATATTACGCACCTGGTCTTGGATTAGTTTTCATCGAGGAACTCAAAGAAAAAACAGTGACAGTCGAGCTGGTTGAAGTTTATTAGTCCGACTTACCGTATAAAGGAATTCGGTTCCGCGGCAAAGAACAGGTGTGTCAGCAAGCCGGCAGGTGTGTTCCTTAAGGCCCAGGGCGACCTTGAATGAATCCAAATGGTTTGTAATGCAATGGAAGGGGACAATGTCTGTCTTGATATATACAAAATCTTCAATCTTTATATCGAGTGTAAATTTGCCTGGTTGCTATAGTCATGCTACAAGAAGTATATGGAATTAAGAAGGTAAGACAAGGGGCAAGCCCGCTCGTTAGTATATAGTGATGAATTGGGGGATTTTGGTAATTACAGGCCGAGAGTTGAAAGCTTCCGGCCTTTTGGTTTGGGTTTTGACTTTTCAAGACGGAGCTGATATTCTGCCGAGTAACAGGATTAATGGCACAGCGGGCCAGGGAGGTGCCTTGTCATAAGTGGAATTCAGGGTGAATCCTACATTGTTCATTGTTGAGGATATTATGAAAATGAGGGTAAAAAAGAAACACATTTTGCTTTTTACAGCAGGAATTGTCTTTGTAAGTTTATTTATTTGCCGGGGAAGTTTCGGGGCGGGTGCGGGTGTGAAAACGCCGCCGGAGGGTATCAGCTCGCAGAGCTTCATGGGGCCTGTCACGAAAAAGACCATTCGATACAATATATACCTGCCCGACGGCTACAACAGCAGCGATAAGCGGTACCCGGTGATTTATCATTTGCACGGACTGGGAGGCAGTGAAAGGTCGGGCAATCAGGTGGTTGTGCGGGGTTTGGAAAAGGCGATGGCAGCCGGTGTAATCGGGCCGATGATTGTCGTGTTCCCAAACGGGCACAGGGACACGATGTGGGCGGACAGCAAGGATGGGGCCAAGCCAGCTGAGACAAACGTGATTTGCGAGTTGATCCCGCATATCGATTCTAAATACCGCACTATCGCCACGCGACAGAACCGTGTGATACAGGGGATGTCGATGGGGGGATACGGTGCGGTTGCGTATGCGACCAAGTTTGTCGATGTTTTCAGCGTTTGTGTGAACTACGACGGGGCCGTGCATAACTGGAAGACGCTGACATCTCGACGGGGCAGGATTTCCAAAGGGATATTCGAAAATGATAAGGAGTATTTTGATAAGTATTCGCCGTGGTACAACGCGAAAGCTAAAGCGGAATCTATTCGCGACAAGGTGGCCTTTCGAATGGTTGTCGGCTCCCTGCGTGAATTTAACGAGAATTATCGCCGGCATCTTGAGAATCTAAATATCGGCGTTGACTACGTACAGACTTCCTGCGGGCATAACCTCGGGTGCCTGATTGAGAAAGCAGGGCTTGAGAGCTTTGCGTTTAAAGCAAAGCATACAGGGAGCGGGGGGCGAGTTTCCAGGGCGATTGAAATAGAAAGCGCGAAGGATTTGGTCTATGCGAAGGTCGGCGAGCGTGAGCTTAAGCTGGATGTATTCTGGAATAAAAATGCGGAGAATGCCATGCCTTTGATAGTATGTGTTCATGGAGGGGCGTGGACCTCGGGTAATAAGAACTGGTGCCCGGCTCTTCGGATGGGAAAAAGCGGGTATGTCGTTTCGAGCATTAACTATCGGTTGAGTCAACACGCGCCGTTCCCGGCGCAGATACACGATTGCAAGGCGGCGATTCGCTGGCTGCGCTCCAACGCGAATAAATATAGTATCGATCCAGAGCGGATTGGTGTATGGGGGGCCTCTGCGGGTGGACATCTGGTTGCGCTTCTTGGGACAACCGCCGGCAGTAAAGAGCTGGAAGGGACCGTCGGCGGCAACCTTGAGCAATCCAGCAGGGTCCAGGCCGTGTGTGATTTTTTCGGGCCGACTGATTTGTTTGACTTTTACAGAGACAAAGCCAATCGCCACTACGATTATACGACGATGGTAGTCGACAGGCTCCTCGGCGGACCGATCGCAGAAAATAAGGAATTGGCTGAGTCGGCAAATCCGGTCAATTACGTCACCGGCGACGACAGTCCGTTTCTGATTATGCACGGCGACAAAGATGACCTTGTACCTATGAGGCATAGCGATATTTTGGATGAGGCGTTGAAAAAGGCCGGCGTTGAAACAAAGCTTCATATTGTTAAGGGTGCAGGACATGGCTTCGGCGGTCCCGAAATCAATAAGATGGTCGATGAGTTTTTTGACAGGCATTTGAAGGTGCAAAAGCCGATTATTCAGGGGGGCAGGGCCCGGACTCGCCGTTCAAATCAACGCAGACAGCAGCAATCAGGACGCCGTCGACAAATGCAGCTACCGGAAGGTGCGAAAGTAGAGCGGGACATTGTCTATGCAAGAGTGGGTGAAAGGAAACTTCTCCTTGATCTCTATCTGCCACCAAAAGGTCCAGACTTGTTGCCGGTGATAGTATGGGTGCACGGAGGTGGTTGGCGCGGAGGCAGCAAGGGTTCCGGCGGAAGGGCACGGGGTATGCTCAAGAAAGGCTATGCGGTCGTGGATGTAGGTTATCGCCTCAGTGGCGAGGCGATTTTTCCCGCGCAAGTCGAAGACTGCAAAGCGGCGGTACGCTGGGTACGTGCAAACGCGGCCAGGTACGGGCTGAACCCCGACCGTATAGGTGCGTGGGGCAGTTCGGCGGGCGGGCATCTAGTCGCGTTTCTTGGTACGGCAGGCGATGTCAAAGAATTCGACACGAATGCGAACGCCAAGTACTCCAGCCGGGTGCAGGCCGTGTGTGATTGGTTCGGCCCAACGGATTTTCTGCAGATGGACAAGCACGCACCGGAGGGCAGCCGGCTGGTTCACGATGATCCCAAATCACCGGAGTCGCTGTTGGTTGGAGGGCCGATTCAGAAAGAACCGTATCGGTCAGTGGCCGGGAAGGCCAATCCAATAACATATGTGACAAAGGACGACCCGCCGTTTCTCATCATGCACGGCGACAAGGACATGCTCGTACCTTTGCATCAAAGTGAGCTGCTGCACAAGGCCCTGAAGAAGGTGGGTGTGGGTGCTACGCTCTGTGTTGTCAAAGGGGCGGGACACGGCCTGGGCGGTGGGGAAGTCAGTTCTGAAGAGCTTTTCGAGATGGCCACCGACTTCTTCGACAAACATCTGAAAAACCATAAGTAAAAAGAAGGGTCCTGTGAGGCAGACGATACCTGCTAAGGATCTGCTGTTTACAGCAGGGTGGAGATTTCTACGAAATGTGATAAATTTAAAATTTTTCACGGGGTGGACCGGTAAAATCAAAGCCATCATCAAAGGCGGCAGAGGTCCCAGAATCTTCAACAATCGAGCCAATAAGTAAGTCTTCCAAAAGTGCTATATTTCGCGTTTTTTGGGGGTATTTTGCAATTTCCTGAGAGTATCTTATACTTTAATTGTAGGGTTGTGATTAAAGCATATTCCGGATATCCTGAGGGAGGATAGTAATAAAATGCGGCTACATGCGGCCCGGTTTACAAATCGATTGGCCTTTGTTTGTGTTATATTGATTTTAACAGTTGGCACAGGCCTTATCACAGGGCATATGGAGAGTGTTGTTACACCTACCTGGGGAGTAAACAGCGATTGTGTTACTATTATGCCAGTGATGCTAAATTATCCGGGAGTTTTGGCCGGGGGGTACCTACAAGAGCACATTTCCAGACCCATGCAGTCAAAAGCGAATGTTTCCAAGTTGAAGTTGTTCGAGGATGTTTTTGGCAGCGTTACAGATTTGGTAAGTCCTTTGGACTATCCGAAAATCGACGACATTTACGATTTCGATACACTTTGCGAAATGATAATAGCAGGGAGTGTTACAGAGAACAAGGAAATCGAGGATAACTGTTCGGCCTCAAATTTACAAGAAGAGCGGGAAACGAAGATTTTTGAGTCTGAGCAGTACGCCAAGGACACTGCAGAGATATTAGAAGTGAGTGATACGGAGGTAGTGGAGCCGCCAGCCGAGCCTGTCTTTAAAAGGATACGTACTAAGGTTAAAAGTATAGAAACGGTATTGAGGAAAGCCGTAATTAAGCCTTATCACAATATCAATGGCCAGATAGAGGGTCTACAAATATCCGGGCTTGAAAAAGTACTGGTGGCAAAAGACCTTCTCCTTAAGAGCGGAGACGTAATTCGCGTGGTTAACGGACAACTTTTGAGCAGCAAAAAAGTAGCATCCAAGGTTTTCAGAAAAGCAAGGAAACTTCCGATTATGGAAGTCGAGCTGTTACGAAACGGCAAAACCATGACATTCCAATATTACCTCAAGTAGTCATCTATCACATATCAAGTGAACCCGGTGGATTCAGTATTCTTACTCCAAAAAGTGCATTAAAGCAGAATTTTTGGTCCGAAAACAATTCACCTCAAATAGAAAATCGGTTTTTCTGGCTTTATTTTTGATATTAAAGAAATGGTCTAAGGCCGGGTGTTAAAACAGCCGAATATTGAAAGTCAGTTGAAATAGAGTAATAGAGTATCGGACATTAATAATTTAATTGGGAGGCACACAAAATGTTAGATAGTCTTATCGTGACGCCGGTCAGTGAAATGCTGACCAAAATAGTGGGTTATCTGCCTACGCTGATTGGGGCGTTGATTATCCTGACCGTTGGCTGGGTGTTCGCCAAATTCCTCAGGCGGGTAGTCAATCGCGGCCTGAAGGTGATACACTTCGACAAGCTGGCTGATAAGGCGGGGATAACGGAGATTCTTGGTAAAGGCGGCTTGAAGACTTCCGCCATCGATGTGATGAGCGGACTGGTGTATTGGCTTGCCATTATTATGGTTCTGGTCATGGTGGTCAACGCACTTGGTCTTCCTCAGGCATCGAATGTTCTTGAGAGCTTGTTTGGTTTCATTCCGAGTGTAATCGCAGCCCTTTTCGTTCTTGTAGTCGGCATGTTCCTTGCGAACTTTGTCTCGGGGATCGTTCATACAGCGGCCGGGAACGCAAGCCTGCCCAGACCTGAGATGTACGCGGCAGTGAGCCGATGGGCGATTATAATCTTTGCCGGTACGATTTCGCTTAGGGAACTCGGCATAGCAACGCTTCTTGTAACGACTACTTTCAATATCGTTCTTGGCGGCGTATGCCTTGCCCTTGCCCTGGCTTTCGGATTGGGTGGTAGAGACGCGGCGGCAAAGTATTTAGAGGAATGGCGGAAAAGCCACGATGAGGAGAGAGCCCGCAGCAAAGAAGAGATTTTCAGTTGAGTTTTGTCGGGCCAAGATAGCCTGTTAAAACGGGAGAGAAGATCGAAGGGCTGTGAGCATCAGCTTGCAGCCCTTTTCTTTTGCGCTGATTGATCTCGTACAATACCACAAAATATCCATTAAATTCACTTTTTTCCTGACGCCCCCGCCTGTTTTGAGGATGGCCATTTTTGAAAAAATACACCCATAAACTGCTAAAAAACGCGGATTTCTTCGAAAAAATGTGAACAACAGATACTTTGCGCAATTGACAAATCAAGTTTTTTTGTTCAAATCCAAAAATAGATGACAACATTTCTCGGTTTATCGACGGCATATATACGGAAGTAAAATCAATTGTTTTGGGCTTGCAGCTAAAAGAGGGGCTGTCAGCCGCTAAGAAGCGTTTATAACGTTTCGAAGAAAGGAGCTAAATTATGTATGTAAACTTACTTTTTGTGAGCATGTCAGATTTGCATTTGGGGGATGGTGACTGATAAAACAAATGTATCCGCTATCGAGGTAGCGGGAAAAGGAATTATCATTTAGAATAGAAGGAGAAATAACAATGCAAAAGGATATTCATTTTTATCTAACTTATGCGTTATCAAGGAAAGTCGGAATATCTGTTAAAGATGCAGAAAAGATTGCCTGGGCGAACCAATATACAGACGATTTAACTGAAGCAGATCTTCATGGTATTCAAACTCAATCGGCTATCTTGGGAAACTGGGCAGACAGGCAGATTCAGCTATCGGTTTTAGTACCCTTTCATTTTATTCCTGGTGAGGATCCGAAGCATCCCTGGATGACTACCCGCAATAATTTTCGCGCTAAGCATCTAGTTGAGACAGCTTTATCAGATATCTTTCATTTGGGAATTGCCCTTCACGGCCTGCAAGACACGTTTAGTCATGAAAAGTTCTCAGGCTGGCAGGAGGACCTTAATGCCTGTTATCCGTGGTACTACATCGAGAGCCATATTATTCCGAATGTGGGACATGCTGAAATGCGAGCAACACCTGATATAGTAAACTGTGTCTGGACGGACCCGAGAGATGGCAGCCGAATAGATAACAAGGAAAGAGCGAGAAAGGCTGCGAGAGCGACCTATGATTTCCTGGTCAAGTATTACAAGCCCAAAATTCCAGTTACTACATGGAAGGGCCTTGACAAAGAGCTTCAACGGATTTTCAGATTGGAATCATACGACAAGCGGAAACGTGAGTTACGTAAGTTGTCGGGAAATCCAAAAGTCCGCTATACAAACGTGAAGAAAAGACTTACAAAAGCTCATAAATCTGATTTTGTTCGCGCTGCCAGCAAACATCTTGCCGATGTGGTGGAATCGTTTGGTGATCTTCCTCGGATGTCGTAACCTGTAGCTCGGACTCTGTTTCTCGTGCCTGGAAGACGCACGAGATCCAGAGCAGAGCATTGGGATAATTAAGTCAGGCGTTTGAAAGGAGAATAATACCATGCGGGAGATTAAATTACCTGATATTTCATTGGAGGGTTGTGGCTTAATGGAGCGGATCTTACATCTGAGGGACATCTACTTCAGGGCGATACCTGATATGTGTATTGAGCGTCCCCGGTTGATAATCCGATTTGCTCTCGATAGAGCCTGCCGGGGTGACGATTAACCTTGCAGCATTTGGCGCAAGGTTAGCAATCGATGCATGCTTCATCATTTGCACCGTCGTGCTGTGGTTTTAGTTCGCCACTTGTAAGATTGCTGAAAAATTTACGATAGGATTGGAGATAAGCCATGACAAACAGTACCAACAATTCGAGGACGCAGAATCTCTTATTAATTGCTCTATTTGGACTTGTTACACTCTTTACAGCATTCCACGAAGGGTATTTCCCCAAAATATCCGCCCTCTTTCTGGCCTCGCTCGTCGCCGGCTATTTAATATCTGTATGGCTTGCCTTCAGCGTCTCGACCAAACGCCTTCTATCCCTCATACTGGCGATATTTATCATTGAATATGTGAAAGAATCTATAGGTATAAGATCGGAGCTATGGACGTACAGTGGCACTGATGGTCATTACAACTTTGGTGTGTGGGCATGGGTACTGGGAGGCCTGGTAGCTTATACGCTGTCAACCAGGGTAGTGATAAGGCTGATAAGAAAGCTAAAATTCTCTTTGCCCAGATGGTTGAACGTGATTATTCTGATACTTATATTTTTATTAATCCCCTTAACAATGGGCAAGTACCGGAGTGGAGCCGACTGGTTGTTGTGGTCATTTTATGGCTTGCTTTTGATAGCAGGCATCTATACGTCTATCAGGATGGATTTTCCCGTTTTTGCAGGGATCGTTATTACTGCCTGGATTGTCAGCAATCCCAGTGAGTATGCGGGGTCTGCGGGCAGCGGTGTTTGGTCCTTTACCCATAACCCTAATTATCCTCCTGTCTTTCTACTGTTTGGCTGCTGGCCGTTGGAGATACTCGCGCAGTATTCGCTATCGGCCTTCCTGGCTAATGAACCACTGGATAAAGATACCTTTAAGATTGAAGGAGACAAATTATGATTGAAATTACCAGAAAAGAGAAACACTTAAAGATTTTTATGATAATAAGTGCCGCAACCTACTTTTTTGTAGGTTTTGCCTTTGCCATTATGCCTGGAGTAATCCTTAGGGCGATCAACTTTTTCTCCCGAATCTTAACGCCAAGTCTGGAAGAGATACCTTTATCGGTAGAGAAGTTCTGGCTTTCCATGACGTTCTCCATGATGATGACCATTACAGTTCTCTGCTACATTGCCCATCACAACATCAGGAAGAACAAGAATTACATCATTGCACTGCTGGTATCTAAGTCCGCGTCCGCCCTTTCTGCGCTGTGCTTTTTCATCTTTTCAGCCAGGTATTTTGCCTATTTGGTAATTTTTCTTGTCGATGGCTCGATTTTCTGGGTAACTCTCTTCTTTTACCTGAGGGCCAGCAAGGCATTTTTCAAGGCCCAGACAGCGTATCTCAGAAAGAAGCCGATCCCCCCCAAGATTACAGGTCCTGCAACGGTAGTGGCATTGAAAGGCGATGACAAGATGAAGCTCCTTGACGAGGTTCTGGAGAAAACGGAGTTTTTCGGGATTCTGGAGAAACGCTTTAATGAGACAGGAAAATCCAGGCAGGACTTCTCCGTTGTGATCAAGCCCAATTTCATGTATTTGCACCACAAAAAAGACATATCCACATATACAGATCCTGAGTTAGTGGAAGCCCTTGTCAATAAAATTGCCAATAAAGGATTCCCGAATATCACTCTTGTAGAGGCTCAGAGTACCCTTGGCAATTACTACAAGAACAGAGAGGTGGTAAAGGTAGCCGAATATGTTGGGTATTCAACGAATAAGAACTATCAAATTGTTGATCTGACGGAGGAGATGGTACCGTACGACTACGATGGAAGGTTGGGAAAGCATTTTGTGGGGCCTACGTGGAGAGACGCAGATTTCAGGATTTCCTTTGCCAAGAACAAAACTCACGTATTCTGCCACTATACCCTTACCTTAAAGAATATATACGGTACCCTTCCAATGCAGAATAAGTTGAAGGAGTACCATACAAAGCGTGAGTACGACTGGCCTACCATAGAAACACTAAAGCACTTTCCCGTCCATTTCGGGTTAATTGATGGAATCTACAGTGCCGATGGGCAATTTGGAGTTATAGTCGACCCTACTCCCAAATATACCGAGACCATAATTGGGGGTGAGAACCTGATAGCAGTAGACTGGGTGGGTGCTACTAAGATGGGTCTCGATCCCGACGATCCCAAGGTGGGACGTTTTCTTCCGTTGGCCGTGGAAGCCTTTGGAAAACCGGAGAAGATCAATTGGATTGGAGATAAGTCTGTATATGAGTGCTGGGAGAATGTCAGCGAGATTTTCATTAAATCGCTCGATATCATTGAAGAGGCTTATGCCTTTAGCGATTGGTGGTTCTCCGGACTGACGGCCATGGATGCGTATTTTGCCTTTACGAAAAAGGGATGGGCGATTTTCATTCTTAGAAAGATCATAAGTCCGATTAAGCGTATCTTTTTTAAGTATGACTACCTATAGCGGTGGTAGAGAATATGGATACCGGAAATGAAAAGAAAAGAGTGGCCAGGAAATACCTGCGTTTGCTTCTGGGGGCGCTCGTTTTGTGGGATCTTGGAATCGGAATCTATGCGGTCTTTCTGGCGAAGCATTTTCAGGAATTCATTTTATTTACTCCCCGTGTTGAGCCTCTGTTTATACGCGGCGTAGGAATGTACTGGCTATTTGCAGCTTACCTTCAGTTCCTTGGCTTCAGAAATCCGGAAAAAAACGTTGTGGCGGTACAGTTGTCTATTATTTTTCGTCTGTCGGCGGCCGTGATAGATTTTATAGAAGCCTTCTTTTTGTTAGAGCGACCATTTTATTTCTTCCACTATTTGCTGATGCTTTTTGTCTTGATGAATTGTCTTATAGCTTATTTGACCGCACGTTGTTTAAGAAAGATGGATCTCAAATGGATTGAGTTGTGAGGTTCTGTCAGCTTTTTTGCTCTTATTGTGTTGTGCGTGAAGTTTTTCGATGGATTATGGAGGATTTACTTTTTAACATCGGCTTGAGATTGTTTCCTTTTTGTTGCGCTGAGGGCAGGTTTTTTTGATTATGAAGGCAAAGATTATAGAAGTTCTTCCAGACTTTGGTGAGAAGATTGTAGACGCTTTTCGAAATATGAAACGCGTAGAGCTTGCCGACCAGTTCACGGCTTTGGAATTAGACCGCTGGACTTATGACGCTGAGGTACAAGCTATATATATTTACCTTTGTGGGCATAGACCGCTTAATATTGTGGAAAAGAACATTATCAGAACAATACATGATGAGTGTATCGAGATTAGCGAACTGGATGGTATGGTTGTGGCAGATATAGATAATTTGGGCAGAATATCCGGCATTGAGGTTATCAATAGACCTGATATAAGAAAAGAGCTATCGAAGGTCCAGCCCCCCAATAGTTATTAGAAATTCATTTGAGCTAAGCAGGTCCGGAGGACGGGCGACGATCGAGAGGGATTTAGAATTAGAGGACTTTAGATGGGCGGTTGGTAGGTGTCGAGCTTTTGATTTGTGCTCATCTGTCGTCAAGGAGGGGCTGATTATCCGGTTTCCAAATAAATTCGTCCAGCCTGTCAGGGCTGACTGATTCGACGTGGCCGTCCACAAAACCGATGACGTAACCTCTTATTGTTCGCGGATTCTCCGGCAGCAATTCACGGTCGCCGGCGGGAGGGCCGTTGAGGCGAGATTCGAAGATGAGAACGGTTTTCGCCGGCTGCTTGATATCGTTAAGTTTCCAGCCATCCAGGTTTTTGTTCATCGCCCATGCCCGTCCGGCTTCGGGGTCAAAAGGTGACATGAGCATTTGTTCATTGCCAATGTAAGGCTTGAGAACATCGGGCCAATTATCAACGGGTGGGAAGCTTCCGTCATTGTCCTCGCAGTACATAGCCATTGCAAGGCATATCTGCTTTGTGTTATTCATGGACATTATATTCATGGCCTGTGATCGTGCAGTATCAAATGAGGGGGTAAGAATGGCCATGAAAATTGCCATGATAGGCATCAGTACAATGAGGATTGCGGAAATGATAATGCCGGCTATGGCAAGGCCCTTGCCCTTTAGCTGCGGGGCTCTTTTGCTGATTGCGCATAGGCCGACAATACCAAGAATCAGGCCGATTATTGCAGTCAGACCACAAGTGAAGATGCCGCAGATGCCCAGGACCAGACTGGCTATAGCAAGGCCTGAAGTTTTGGGAGAGGGTAACTGTTGAGATGCAGAATTGACATTATTCATTTTAGGGCCTCCTTACAAATGAATAAAAGTCTTAATAACACAGGGTGGCCTATCCAGCCTGCGCACTTGTGATTGTAAGGACAAGGCATTTCACTGTCAATATTATATATCGTGGCCGTTTGTTCGTAGTTATGGTATTGGTTGGTAATGCTTTAATATCCGGCAGCCGGCCTGGCCTGACTGTCTATAAGAGGTGTATTTGCGGGGGCTTTCCAAACGCGGCACAAAGGCTTTTCCGTGCGAATCCATCCTTTTTTATCCAATTGTGCCCTTGTTGAATAAAGACGTTGTTCTGTGTCTGAATAGCGATATTCATAGAGTGCAGCCACGTTTGAATTCTCCCTGCCGGGCTCGGCTGTCGGCAAAGCATAGAAGAGCGGCCTGGCATTAAGTAAGGGGCGTTTGACGGTCAAAGAAGGTGTTTGCCTGTTCTTGCCGGGTATTTTGTGAGCATAGACGGCAACAAGTTTCTCGGAAGCTCTGGCAGGCTCGATTGCATAAAACGGTATTGATTCTACCAGGTCCCACTTACGCCCCTTTTCCACGCCGTCGCGCAGTAGATATTCCTTTTGATCCTGCTTGTGCCGTATGTGATAAACCGCAACCGGCAGAGCAAGACGTGGGTCGTCAAGATTCAATCGATACATGATTTGATTGTAGTCGTAACGTGGTGTAGCACTTTCGGCAGAACCGGAAAAGGTGTGTGAATAAGTGCCCTCAAAAAAGATAACGCGACCATCGTCTTTATCGAAAAAGGGGTGTTGTTTCGGATTGTAGAAGGAGTATTTGTTATGAGTTGCAATTTGTCTGGTATAGGCCCATGGCCCGACAGGTGTGTCGGCTTCGGCGTACCAGACTTCGCCCAGCAGAGAACTTTCACCGAAATGCTGAACAAAGATTGTGATCCATCGCTGTCGGTAGGTGTTGAAATAGACGGTCCCGCCGTGGGGAGTGATTTTTTTGTCAGACTTTATGTCGTACAGGTGTACGTTCTCCTTTTCTTTTTTCAGGGCCTTGATGATGGCGGTTTTTGCAGATTCATCGTTGCCTGTAAGCTGAGCAAAAGGTATCCATCGGTAGGGCGTCTCTGAGTCGCCAAGATCCAGCCTTTTTACGCGCCGGGGGGTGGACTTTTTAGGTTCAAGGGCGGTCAATACCTCGTAATGGTTGGCGTCGATAACGTCGTTCCACTCGGCTCTGACACGCATACGAACCGCCAGAGGGAAAGGGGTCGCAAAGTAGTAGTATTTCCGATCCTCCGTCATCACGCCAAAGGCATGACCTGAAGCTGAGAAAGGAAGGAAATCTATGCTGCCTGAACGCACCAGCGGCTCGAATGTTTTTGTCGAATCGTTGAAAACTAAAAGCCCTCGCTCACGTATGTCTGACATATTTATGAGTCGATCAAACTTTACAATCATTCGCTGTCTGCCTTCGTTGTCCTTGACGGTCAGTAATCCGTCGGCCCATACCATGCCACGTTCTTTTAAAGGACACATTTTTTTACTGAATCCGTTTTCGTCGACGAAGTATTTAAGGTTGATACCTATTGCAGGATCCAAACCTCCGTGTCCCGGCAGGTCAGATACGGCGCCGGACATGGAAAAATTCCCCAGCGGATATGACGGTCTTCCCGTGTCACCCCACATCCAGAACAACCGGCCGCGATAGAGACACGTATATACCGAATCCTGACCCATAACCTGGCCGTTAAGAACGGGATTTTTCAGCGGGACCGAATGTCCGGTCAGGACGCTGTCGCTATAGATACCCGCACCTGTTACTCGGTACAATCGTTCAGCGATATTGAGGCGGTCAATTTTAATAACAGCACTTTCGCCCGGTACAGTCTTCAGTCTTGTCCCCTGCATGCCGAATCCGTCTTTCGGGAATTCATAACCGTGGCTCTCAACAAAGAAAAAGACCTCCATATCCATCAAGCCCGGTTCGTAGAAAGCGACAATTCCATGACTGTCCGTAAAGTATCTTATGTTGTTGGTGGTTCGTAACTGGACCAGTGGCACTCCCCGTCCGGTTTGCCGGTCCACAACCTGAATCTTGAAGTATTTACACGAGGAATCTTTGTTGGTCACAGGTTGCTGCACAGAGGAAATAACATAACAGGGGCAAATAAGAACCAACACAAATGTCATCGAGATAAACCATAGATTTCTATTAATCATTGTTTTCATTTCTATACCCACCTTTTGACTCTCACGTCTAAACAGACAAACAACTTAATTCTAAATTTTTACTGTCCACATTACAGGTCGTAAAAAGGCCCAAAAAAGTTCCCGCAATATTCAGAAGGATATTAAAATATCTGCATATAGTTTCAAAAATCGGTTCCCATGTGTCTTTATTACTAATTCGATAATGTTTTTTCATTATAGAAGGCTCTCGTGAAAAAGTAAATCGGATTCAATAGATAGGCAAAAGAGCGGTAGCATGTGTTTTGCGGGGAGGCTCAGAAGAAATATGAAATATTCAGAACGAATCTGCTTATAAGCTGAAAGTAGCTGTATAGACTTAAGAAATGGATATTATCAACGTATGTCTTTTAAGGATTTTAATGTCGGAGATTGGCGCGTAATATCTGTTGTTTCAGAGTTTGATGCCGATATTCTTCCAGGTCATGAGGATGTCCCTCTTGGAATAGAAACCGACATGGCGAAACACTTCCCTGCCCTTGCTGTCGAGAAAAATCTGAGTCGGAATCGCCTTCACTCTGTACTTAGCGCCTGCTTCCCTGTCCTGCCACACGTCGATGTACTTTATTTGAAATTTCCGGGAGTACTCATCCCTGAGTTCATTTAGAATAGGCGTCATCCGCCTGCATGGCGGACACTTTTGCGAGCCAAGCTCCAGCAGGACCGGCAAGTTGGAACCGGTGGTTTCTTCTACACCCGTCAAAGACAGGCTCCACTTTCGACCGTCCTTTTCGAATTCAACTTTATCTCTGTGTATTTTAAGGACCTTTACGCCTTTTATTATATCCCCTTCGTGGGCTATATCGCCGTTAATCATAGCTATCGGATCGGGGTCATTTTCAGAATAGAAGATACCGGTGAGCGATATTCCGTTGCGAGATGCCACGGTGGTTTTTGTTGTTGCTGCAGTTTCTTTTATCGCCGGCCAAAAATGGTAGACAATACCCCCTACAATCAAAACAGCAAAACCCAATAACAGCACATAGAATGAAGATTTACTTTTTTTCTTCACTGCCTTCTTCACTGCCTGTATTTGTTTTCCACTGTTATTTTCTCGCTGCTGAACTTTATTCTCTCGCTGCTGATCTTTTTCAATCTTATCGGCTATGCGGTCAAAATTCAACATTTTGCAAATACCCTTAAAGATGGTTTTGGGAAATCGTTATCTTTTGTTTATTTCGGCATATTTCGATGGGTACTTAATGGATTTATGAAATGGCAGGGATGGTGACACAGGATATTCTATTTGTTATATCGGTCGTTAGAAAGGCTTGTTCGGGCACAGAATAACAAATATACCGCTTTTGAGCCCTGAATTCTGTTCGATAAAGAGACCGTCTACGATTTGCCTGCTAATAACTGCTGATTTGCTTCGATAATGCCGTCATTTTAAGAGCGGCAAATTTTTCCGGCATTTGGAAGATTTGTCCTTTCTAATAATGGCGGAGGGGGCATGAAAAGCGTACTGAAATTTCTTTTCAAATTTTTTAAGAGCTTTACAATCAGGGGCTTACAAGCCGGGAGGCCGGGGATATCTTTTTTGTGGCACGCCAATTGCTATTTGTCTTAAACGGTTAAAAAAAGCTTTTTGGAAAAGTAATAGATAAATATAAGGAGATGTAAAAATGAGTTTCGCATTAATGGCAGGTGTCACGGGCCTGCAGGCCCACCAGAGAATGCTCGATGTAGCCGGTAATAACCTGGCCAATGTCAATACTATAGGTTATAAGAGCAGCAGAATAATATTCTCAGAGCTGTTGGCCCAGGTTCTCAAACGAGCGTCTGCACCGACGTCTACGGTCGGCGGCAGTAATCCGCAGCAGATAGGCAGCGGTGTCCAGGTAGGTGGTATAAGCCCGGACATGGCTCAGGGTAACCTTATTAATACAAGTAATCCGCTGGATTTGGCAATAGAGGGAGAAGGATATTTTGTGCTCAGTGACGGCTCACGAAACGTTTACACACGTGCAGGTGCGTTTACCGTCGATGCGGACTCGAATTTGGTTGACCCATCTACAGGTTATATCGTTCAGCGTATCGGTACGGTGGGTGAAAGTGAAGGTTTTCAGACGCCCGGTGACACAAACACAAAGGTTCCTTACGATTTGGCGATACCGGCAACCGCGACCTCGGAGATAAAGGTATCAGGCAACCTAAGTGCCGATTCATCGCTTGCTGCGCCACAAACAAACATGATGAGATCTGGTACAACTTATACCAGCAGCGGCGGCAACGCTAACTCAGGCACGAGAATAAGTGACCTTGATCAATTTAGTGGAGCATTCGGTGCTACAGACATAGATGGCAAGCTTTATGTTTCGGGTGTCCAGCCCGATGGTACTCCGATAACGGATACCGTTGGTCTGGATGTGGACGTTAACACTACCCTGAACGATGTGCTTACGTATATAGGTACTCAACTTGGTGCCGCTAATGTGACAGCAAGTATATCGAACGGACGAATAGTAGTAACTGATAACGCCTCCGGTTACAGCCAGACGGACATATCGCTTTCATATACGGGTTCGAGTGACGGTACCGACTCTCTGACAGTGCCGGGATACTTTGAAATTGCTACTGTCGGTGGCGATGAAGTCAAGAATTTTAGTATTGTAACTTACGACTCTCAGGGCGGCTCACACGCTCTTTCAGGTGCTTTCGTGAGGACAGATACAATCAATCTCTGGGATATGGTCCTGACTTCAGTCAGTGGCGATGTTACTGAACTGACTTCCGGCAATCGGCGGATTGAGGGTATAGAATTTAATGGCTCTGATGGTTCTTTCGCGGGTTTAAATTCCGTTATCGGTGACACGGCCCAGTTTGCAGTGACATTTGCACACGATCCCTCAAATCCACAAGTCATTACGGTAGACATGGGTACTCAGGGGCAGTACAACGGCTTGACACAATTTGCAAGAGAGTCCACTGCGGTGGCAAAAGAACAAGATGGCTATCCACCGGGCGACCTTAGCTCCGTCTCGGTCAGTAATGAAGGTTATGTTATTGGTTCCTTCACAAATGGCGCTAAAATGAATCTTGCCACCATTCAACTGGCGTTATTCAAAAATCCATCAGCTCTGGAAAGTGTCGGCAATAGTTACTATATTCCATCGGCTAATTCCGGTGATTCGGTAGCTACACAGGGCATGATCGGTGGTGCCGGCACTATTCGTGGCGGGTCATTGGAGAAATCCAATGCTGATGTGGCAAGCCAGTTCGTTTCCATGATTCAAGCTCAAAATGGTTACCATGCTAACGCAAGGACCATTACGATTGCCAATGAAATGCTTAAAGAATTGACCAACCTTATAAGGTAGTGAAAGGGCCAATTTGGTACTTTAAGATAATATATTGACTCCTTTATTGTGGTGAAATTTCGATGCAACCCTGCCGAGATAGCAATCCCAGGCAGGGTTGACCTTTTTGGCCCTGGTCTTGACGATTGAGTGTCTCACGCTAAGATGCTTTTTCGTCTCAACTCAGTGCAATTTCATGCGTATATTACAAGTGAACAGTGTCCGAAAAACTATTGACAAGGGCTGCTGTCTGTTGTCTTATTTGCTGAAATTGAGTTTGAATATCGTGTTCAACCGCTCCTGGAGCGCCTCATGGGCAAAAAACAAAAGGCCAAAACTGAAAATTCGGGTAGTTCCAGCCCTGTTAAGAAAATTGCTATAGTCGGGTTGCCGAATACCGGCAAGAGCCAGGTATTCAATAGTCTGACGGGTGAGTATGCGTTGGTTGCCAACTATCCACTCACAACTGTAGAGATGAAAAGGACCAGATGTGAGATTGACGGCGAGCCGTATGAGGTCATTGATACCCCCGGCCTTCATTGTCTTTATATCCACTCCGAAGAGGAACTCATTGTCCGGGATATGATATTCACAGATGTACCGGATATAATCATCCAGTGCATTGATGCCAACCAGTTAAAACAATCACTAACTCTTACTGCGGACCTTCTGGAATTGGGGATACCCATGATAATATCGCTCAATGCAATAGATGAGACCGCAAGAAGGGGGGTATTGATAGATTCGGGCAGATTGTCGGGTCTTTTAGGTGTTCCTGTTGTCGAGTCAAGAACCGTAGATAGTGTTGACACGAGAGAACTAAAAGAAAGCTTAAGGAGTGCAAGGAGAGGCAAGTGGAACTTGCATTATGGCCAGGTGATAGATAAGGGGATATCGGATATAGAATCGGAGCTGCCCGAGCAGATGAGTTTTAAGCGAAAGGTGGCGGTTCTGCTGTTGCTTGCTGATCCGTTTCTGGTTGACTACTTGAGGGAGAAATACGGCCGGGAAAAAGTTGGTCAGTTGCAGAAAAAGGTAAACAAAATCAGGAGAGGATTCAGAGGAAATTTCGGTCGGGCTATAAACAAAAAGCGCGGTCAGTGGGTGACGGAGACTGCTGAAAATTCAACAAAAAAGCAGAAGTTAGCGCCGGGAGAGTTTTCCAGGGCCTTTGGCCGATTGAGCCGTCATCCGATTTTCGGACTTCCGATATTAGCAATCTTTCTGGTGACGACATTTTTACTTGTTACCTATGTTGCCGCCTTTTTGGAGGCACAACTCAGCGCTTTATTACTTGATCCAACGGTAGATTTTGTTGAAAGATTGTTTACGGCCGAAGATGAAAGTATCCGGTCGCAGTTTTGGCACGACTTTCTTATAGGCCATTACGGCATTTTGACTCTGGGTTTATTTAACGCTATAGGTACCATACTTCCCATACTTTCTGTATTTTTTCTTATGTTTGGTTTTCTTGAAGACATCGGTTATATACCGAATCTCTGCGTTCTAACCAAAAGGATTTTTGCCAGGATTGGTTTAACCGGAAAATCCATCATGCCGCTCGTCTTGGGCTTTGGGTGTAAGACTATGGCAACACTTACCACAAGGGGATTGCAGTCCAGAAAAGAGAAGTTTATTGCCGTCTATCTAATCGCATTTGCAATCCCCTGCTCTGCCCAAATGGGTATTGACATGGCGATATTCGGGAGGATTGGGATTAAGGCCTTTATGATTGGTTATGGAGCGTTGGTCCTTATTGAGTTATGTGCCGGGTTTGCCCTTAATAAGATTATAAAGGAGGAAGAGAAAAGCGATTTTATACAAGAGCTACCCGCAATTCGGATTCCCAGCCCGAAAGCCATAGCCACTAAAACCTATTATCGCTTGTATTGGTTTTTGAAGGAAGCCATTCCTATTTTTATCATTGCGGTAGCAGCACTGTTTTTACTTGATAAGACAGGTGTCCTCGATTTGACAAAAACTCTAATGAGCCCGATAGTGGAAGGCTGGCTTCGTTTGCCCCGTGATATCGTGGATGTCCTTATTCTTGCAGTTGCCAGACATGAAGTCGCTGCAGGTAGGACGTTAGAAATGGTGGATGCCGGTGAGCTCAATTATGTGCAGTGTATAGTAACTGTGGTTATCACTACGATGTTTGTTCCATGTTTTGCCAATGTGGTGGCAATGTGTAAGCAGATGGGAGTAAAGACAGGGCTGGCCATGGCTTTTGCTATAAATATCTCGGCCTTTATTCTGGCGGGAATTTTAAATTGGATCTTGATATTTACTATTGGGAGATGGGTTCTATGAGCAAAAAAAGGGAAAGAGACGAGTATCTTGAGCAGTTGTGGTATATGAAGGAGGAGGGAAAGGATTCTGTAGATGCTCTTAAGAGCGCCCTGGATACGGATTATGACGCAGATATAACTAATGAGTTGTTGTCTGAAGATTTGGTGAATCTAAGCGAAGAGATGAATTTGATAACGCTTACTGAGAAAGGTGAGGATTATGCGCAGCAATTAATTCGTGCGCACAGGCTCGCCGAGAGGCTGCTCCACAATGTTCTTGGCGGAGATTATGAATCAGGCGCCTGTGAGTTTGAGCATACGGTAACTCCCGAACTGGTGGACAGCATCTGTATTTTGCTTGGCCATCCCAGGGAATGTCCCCATGGAATGCCCATCCCGGAGGGGCGTTGCTGTCGGAATTCTTCTACAACAGCGCAAAGCTCTGTTATACCGTTGGTCGAATTAGCGGTAGGTCAGTCGGCGCGGGTTGCCTATATAAATTGCAAAAGCGACCAGCAGCTTCATAAAATAGACAGCCTTTGTATCCGGCCGGGAGCGGTTGTTACTTTGCATCAAAGATATCCGACTTATGTAATTGAGTGTGAAGACAGTAACATTGCCATGGATGAGGAGATAGCTTCTAATATCTGTGTGTGGCGTCAGCCTGAGCATATAGAGGAAGCCGGGGAAGAGGCGGTTGACAGGCCACGTAGAAGAGGGCGTGACAGATTCAGACACAGAAAGAAAGGCAAGTCTTAGAAAGAGCGGCTCGATAATCAGAGGCCGGGGGCCTTTTCACTCAGCCTTGCTTAAGATTGAGAGATTGTGACCTGCTCTCCCAAAACTGGATAATTTAGAGTGAGAAAAAAATTGTTAGAAGCCGGTTAGTTTAAGGAACCTGTTAACCTGGAGAAATTGAAATGGGTGAACACGATTATACGAGGCGTACTTTTCTAAAGGCAATGAGTTTGGGTGCGGCATCGCTCGCCCTACCGGGATGCGTGAGCGAAGCGCGACAGCTTGGTAGTGATTATTCCCGGAAAAAGCCCAATATCGTTTTAATTCTCGTCGATGACCTGGGTTGGCGGGACGTTAGCTGTTACGGGCCAACCTCCGGCGGATTCTACGAAACGCCGAATATCGACAGTCTCGCATCTGCCGGTATTCGTTTTACAGACGGCTACGCCGCCTGTGCGGTCTGCTCTCCGACAAGGGCGGCCGTGATGACGGGTCGCTATCCATCTCGCCTTGGTGTCACCGACTGGATACGTTCCCGCTTTCAGGGTGGTAAGATACCTGCCGATAAGAAGAATCCGACCGAATATGTCGGCGGCAAAAACAAAAAGCTGTTGTGTCCGTCAAACGCGCTGTGGATGGAACTCGAAGAGCTAACTATTGCCGAGGCCCTCGAATCGGCCGGCTATACATCCTGTCACATCGGCAAATGGCACCTTGGTGCCGACGACTGGTACCCGGACAAACAGGGCTTCGATTTCAACATCGGGGGCTGCGACTATGGCCAACCACCTACATATTTTGACCCGTATTTTCGAAAAGGCCAGGGCGATATACCGACATTAAAGCCGCGCCGCAAGGGTGAGTACCTAACCGACCGGGAAGGTGATGAAGCTGTAAGGTTTATCCGTCAAAACAAAGACAAGCCGTTCTTCCTCTATATGGCCCACTATGCAGTCCACACTCCAATCCAGGCCAAAAAGGACCTAACCGAAAAGTATAGCGATAAACCTCGATACGGCCAGAAGAATCCGGCCTACGCGGCGATGATTGAAAGCGTGGATGACGCCGTGGGCGAGGTTTGTTTCGTCCTCGACGAGCTTAACCTCACCCAAAACACGCTCGTTATCTTCACCAGTGACAATGGCGGTCTTTCAGGTGTTACCAACAACGCTCCTCTGCGTTCCGGCAAGGGCTTTCCGTATGAAGGCGGTATCCGCGTACCCGTGATTATTCGCTGGCCGGGCGTGATAGAGCCGGGAACGGTAAGTCACGAGCCGGTTACCAGCGTCGATTATTTTCCGACTGTTTGCCGGGCCGCGGGTGTTCCGCTGCCTGGCGACCGTGACATCGACGGCGTTTCGCTTGTTAAGCATCTTAAATCCGGCGGCGCCAACAAGCTTTCACGGGATGCAATCTTCTGGCATTTCCCGCATTATCGCGGGGGCATCGTGCCATACAGCATAATCCGGGCCGGTGATTGGAAGCTAATTAAGCGGTACGAGGGCAAAACTTTCGAACTCTTTAATTTAAAGACCGACCTGTCGGAAAAAAACGACATGTCACAGCAGCTTCCGGAGAAGATCAAAGAGCTTGATGCAAAACTGAGCGGATGGCTGCGGGCCACCGGTGCTAAAATGCCTAAGCAAAATCCGGCTTATCGACCGGCCGGTAAATCATAGAGCAAGAGAGAAGACTAAAAGAAGAAGTAAGCAGACAAATTACGAAGAAAGGGGAAATATTACTATGGTAAATTATTCACGCCGTGATTTTCTCAAAGCCGCAGGATTACAAGCTGCGATCTTTGCCATTCCGGGCTGTACAAACAATGCAAAACAGTCGGCTAATAAAAAATTAATAGAAAAGCCTAATATTCTCTGGATTACCTGCGAAGATATGAATCCATACCTGGGTTGTTACTGCGATACTTATGCCATCACGCCGAATCTGGATAAGTTGGCCGCAGAGGGTGTTTTATACACAAATGCTTATGCGACCGCGCCGGTTTGTGCACCGGCACGCTCATGTCTGGTCACGGGGATGTACGCTACATCTCTCGGCACACAGCACTTGCGCTCTGACGTAAAATTGCCTAAGCAGATTAAGTGTTTTCCTCAATATTTGCGTAAGTACGGATACTACTGTTCTAACAATTCCAAAAAAGATTACAACTTTACCGACATAGAAGTCTGGGACGAGTCAAGTAAAACAGCCCACTGGCGCAAGCGCAAGCCCGGCCAGCCGTTTTTCAGCGTGTTCAATTTCACTTCCACGCACCAGGGACAGATTAATGGCACCGATGAAGAGTTTTTCGCAAAGTACCGTTCAAAACTTAAACCTCAAGAGCTTCACGACCCCGCCGAAGTCCCGCTGCCGCCATATTATCCTGATACTCCCATGGTGCGCAAAATCTGGACCCGCTATTACGACTTGATTACCTTTATGGACAACCAGGTCGGTGATTTACTCGGCCAGCTCGAAGATGACGGCCTGGCTGATAATACAATCGTGTTCTTTTTTGCAGACCACGGTTTAGGTGTTCCCAGACACAAGAGAACTCTGTATGATTCCGGCCTGCATGTCCCGCTGATTATTCGCTTCCCCGCCCGATTTCAAAACCTCGCTCCGCTTAAAGCAGGCCGAAGGATCGACAGGCTTGTTAGTTTTGTGGATTTTGCACCGACGGTTTTGAGCCTGGCGGGATTGCCAAAACCCAACTACATGCAGGGCCGGGCATTCCTTGGTGTCTGGGCCGGCCAGCCGCGGGAATATATCTTTGGTGCATCCAGCCGGGTAGATGAGGTCTACGAGATGTCGCGGAGCGTACGCGATAAACGCTACAAGTATATTCGCAACTATATGCCGCATCTGCCGTATATACAGCCAAGCGAATATCCCGACAGGGCGGATATTATGAAGGAACTTCGCCGGGTAGTGAAAGAAGATGCCCTTAACGATACGCAGAAATTACTCTGGCAACCGGCCAAACTTTTAGAAGAGCTTTATGATACGTTGACCGATCCGCACGAGATAAATAACCTGGCTGACTCAGCACAGCATCAGCACATCCTCGAACGTATGCGCAAAGAGCACCGTAAGTGGATGGCTGCCACTTTTGATATTGGATTGCTGCCGGAGGGCCAAATGCACATTCAAGCTGAAGGCTCAACACCATATGAAATTGCCCAAGATCCACGGAAATTTCCTCAGCAGCGCATCTTAGAGACTGCACAATTGGTTAAACAAGGTCCCGAGGTACTGCCCAAACTTATCAAATTATTAGAAGACAACGATGCCGGTGTTCGATATTGGGCCGCTGTTGCTATCGGCGCACTCGGTGACGAGGCAGGATCCGCCAAAGAGGCGCTGACCAAGGCATTGACCGACGAAGATCCGGTGGTGCGATTCACAGCTGCCAGTGCATTGTGTAAACTGGACATGTGTGAAAACGCCCTCCCTGTGTTGGCCAAAGGTCTGGAAGACAAGCGGGAAACAGTTGTCTTACATGCGGCACGCGAAATCCAGAGCATTGGTGATAAAGCCCGGCCAATCGTCGAGCAGATAAAGCAAGCTCAGGCAGAATGTAAGAAACCGGATGGAACCTACAGGAATAATAATCACGCGATGTTTATCGACTGGGCTCTGAAATACGCTCTCCAAAATTGTCAGCTATAAATAACTTCGAGAATTGATTAGTTGGTTTGAGGCTGTGGGACCTGTCTACCGGGAGAAATATACTTTGTTATCTTTGAGGGCTGTATTCTGAATCCTGTTCTATAAATTCAATGTCTTGGATCTGTTAACAATTGTAGAAATCAGCCGTATCTGTGGCTGCGCAGGAAACGGGAGATGCCTTACTTTAGCTTAATAGGTACGGAACCACTCTCGTTAATATGGGCCATGAATGTTCTTAGCTCTTCCAGCATCTTCCGCATTTCCTCGGAGGTTTCAACAAGGCTTTCGTACAATTGCGCGTCATTTACCAGCTTGCCGGCCGAGCCCTTGCCGCTGTTTACTTTTTCCAGCGTTACTCGCATCTCCGCCAGCGTTTTGCCTAACTCCTCACTGGTTGCAACAATAGACGTAACGAACTTATCGACATCATCATCAAAGCCTTTCAAAAGTGTCGTGCCGGTAGCGGAGAACTTCCTAAATTCTTCGAACATATCTGTCGCTTTACCGGATGCACTGGACAGATTGGCCAGAATCGACTTGAAGTCATTTTTGCTGTTGGGATCACCGACAACATCGTTAAGGTTCTGGGCCAGAATCGATATTTTTACAACCAGTTCCTCCAGTTTTTTCTGGCTTTCTTCCGGAAAGAATTCACTGGTCATTCCGGTTGAGCCCTGAAGAAGTGTGTCGGCAACCAAAAAGGCATTCGGTTCATTGGGCGGGGGTATATTGGCGGGATCAACCTTGAGATCGATATAACTGCTGCCCAAACCACGCGTCATCAGTTTCACCTGGACATTCGAGGGAATCGTAGAGTGTTTTTTATCAATACTCAGAACGACCAGTATTTGATGATACATCTGACCGGTTTTCAAATCCCTGCGCGGCTTAGGATACTCGACACTCGTCACTCTGCCTATTTGGTAGCCGCAAAATTGCACGGGTGTATCCTTTTGTACACCGGGCGCGGTTGGAAATTGAACCCGGACCCGAAATGAGCTGAATTTGGTGACGGCACCCGGTAAATCTCGGAACTGAAATATCAGCCAAATAAGCGCACATAGTGCGCCTACTACGAAAACGCCTACGATTAAATTACGCCTTCTTTCAGAGGTTTCGTAATCACTCACTTTTTGCTTCCTTTCGAATTAATCCGGCCTTCCAGAAATAACTCCCTTATGGCACGCAAAGGATAGCCGCTTTTGTTGAGTTTTTTTATCAGCTTAATTCGCTCAATAATTTTCTCATCAAACATCCGTCTGCCGGTCGGCGTAACTTCCGTCGGTTCGAGCAGACCGACCATCAGGTAATATTGCAAAGACTGCCGGGAAATGCCAGCTTTTTTTGCGGCCGCACCTATTGGCATCAATTTTTTCTTGCTCATCTTTTCACCGTTCCAATATCCGAGTTTCCGGCTTTGTTTGCAAGGGCCAATAGAGAAGCCCTTACCTGCTCAAATGTCAGCCCTCTTACTGCCTCTTTGGGGCCTGATTTATCCGATTTCCCCCGGCTACGTGAAATCATAAGCACATAATCGAAGCCGGACGGAATCTGGTCCTGGCTTTGTCGAAAGGCTTCCCTCAGCAGCCGTTTTAAACGATTACGCATGACCGCATTGCCCCAGGATTTGCCGACAGAGACACCCAGCCGCGGATAGCCGAAATCATTTTGAGCCATGTACAGAGTAAGAATTCCATCACTGAAACGCTGACCGCGGTCCAAAACATCTTTGAACTGGCCGTTGCGAACGAGTCTCTTAATTTTCGGAAAAGAGAACCGCTTCAAAGTCCCACCATAAATTAATATTTGTCAGCCGATAAGCCCGATATTTCACCGTATCTTACCGGCTTCGAGATAAACTTATTTAACATCAGATTTTACGCCAAACATTCAATATAATCCACTAAAACACGAAGAAGCGATAAAATCTCTGCAAAAATTCTTTGTTTTACATTTTTTTGTTGACGCAATGCCAAAACATCTGTAGTTTCATAAAATAAGAGGATTTTTGCGAGAGCCGCTTCTTATGGGGTTATAAAAGCAGCTCAAAACGAGTTCCGCACGCATCGAAGTTAGCTACTCATGAACCGCGGGAAAAAAATATTTGCGCTAAATTTCGCGCCGATTAGGAGGTTAAAGCAATGAGTACGAAAACACTTCTCATCACGTTAGTTTCATTCGGTCTTTTGCTTTCTGCCGCGGCCGGTCGCTGTCTT
>JABAHS010008238.1_pt2 | contig 30553 bp, 29 predicted proteins | sample 7062111 | NCBI WGS metagenome assembly JABAHS01 (sample SAMN14534600, study PRJNA622989) | marine sediment metagenome | biome: marine biome [ENVO:00000428]; feature: marine pelagic biome [ENVO:01000023]; material: deep marine sediment [ENVO:00002113]; isolation source: pool of 4 deep marine... | reverse complement strand
AGCGCGCCGTAGTTCGTCCACGGCATGACGGTCAGGCGCTCGTGGCCGCTCTTGGCTACGCCGACGGTCATGGCCTGGACGATCTCGTCCTCGCTCCAGTCGCCCAGGCCGGTCTCGACGTCGGGGGTGAGGTTGCCGGCAAACACGACCCCCGGGTGGGTATCGTCCATGCTGTACGCCGTGTACGCGATCCCCACGCGGGATCCTCCGAGGTGAGGCCCGGTGGGCTCGTTGGCGGTCAGATAGCCCTCGGTGTGGCACCGACCGCAGCCCAGCAGGTTGACCAGATACTGGCCTTTCGCGACGGTCTCGGCGTCCGAGGCCGTCACGGCAGGCGCCCCGGCCAGAGCCAAGACGGCGGTCATCAGCGCGGTGGTCGTCCTGATCACGGCTCTCATCCGGTAGTGACAGTAGGCCGATGGTGCCCGACTGGGTGATCGCGCGATACCACGGGAATCACCTAGCCCGTTCGCTGGCGCTGGACCGGGTCACAAGCACGCCGCCGACGATCACGCCAAGCCCCAGAACGGACGTCCAGTGGATGGTTTCGCCGAGCACGGTGGAGATGAGAATCAACGAGATGAAGGGCGAAAGAAAGATCAGCTGGCCGATCCGGGCGGCGTGGGAAGTCAGGCGCATGGCCCGCTGCCAGAGCAGAAAGGTCACGCCCATCTCCACCAGCCCCACCCAAGCGCCGAACCAGAGTACGCTCCAGTCGAGCCGCGGCAGGCCGGGACCGAGCGCGCAGGCGATGGCCACCAGCGGGGTCGCGATCAGAAAGCTCAACGCCATCAGGCCCACGGGATCCGTGCGGGAACGCGCGTTCATCAGCCAGTAGCCGGCCCACAGCACCGTGCTGCCCAGAGCCAGCGCCACCCCAACCCAATCCACGGCCGGTAGCTGGTCGAACCGTCCCTGGGAGAGCAGCACGAGGACGCCCAGGTAGCTCACGAGGATGCCCGCCAAGGTGCGCTGTGTCAGACGCTGTTTCAGGACGGGGACCGCCAGCACGGCGAGGGTGATGGCCCAGGTGTAGTTCAGGGGCTGGGCCAGCTGGGCGGGCAGCCGGTCGTAGGCCTCGAAGAGAACCAGGTAGTAGAGGGCCGGATTGACGATGCCGAACGCGGCCGCTTCCAGCAGGTTTCGGCCTGTCATCACCCAGCGGCGTCGAGCCGTGGCGACCGCAGCGAAGAAGACGGCGGAGATGATCGTGCCCGCGAGCAGCAGCTGCAGCGGCGCCATGACGGCCAGCCCCAGCTTGAACCCGGTGGCGACCGTGGACCACAGCAGCACGGCCGCCAGCGCGGCTGCTAGCGCCTGCCTGTCGGGATCATGTTTCACTTAAGGTCGTCGACGCCCGAAATTGCGCCAGCGTACACCAGGGCGCATGATTCGCGAACGGCCCGGAGACGAAGCACCGCCCCGGCCGCTTGATGGCGCTTAACACGACGGCTTCTTCGATGGAATGTGACGATACGCTGCTCGATCTGATCAGGAAGAACCTGGCCGGCTTCCAGGCCAGCGAAGCGGAGGTGGACGATGCCCACCACGCGGCGGTGGCCATCACGGTCACCGACGTCGGCCCCGGAGCCGACCTTCCGGGCCTGCCGAGCCGGCGTGAATGGCAGTCCCTGGCCGGCCTGCTGCTGACCCGCCGCTCCGCGCGACTGAGAAACCACGCCGGGCAGTGGGCGTTTCCCGGCGGACGGCTCGATCCGGGCGAGACGCCGGCCCAGACGGCGCTGCGCGAGATGCGCGAAGAAGTGTGCGTGGATCTCGATCCCGGCAGGATCCTCGGTCGTCTGGACGACTTCGTGACGCGCTCCGGATTCGTGATGACGCCTTTCGTGGTGTGGGGCGGCGCGGGTCTGGAGGCGGATCCGAACCCGGACGAGGTGCAGTCCATTCACCGCATACCGCTGACGGAGTTTCTGCGGGACGACGCCCCGGTGCTGGAGGACGCCGAAAGCAGCGACCATCCCGTGCTGAAGATGCCGGTGGGAACCGAGCACATCGCCGCGCCCACCGCAGCGCTCATCTATCAGTTCCGGGAAGTCTGCCTGCTCGGCCGGCACACCCGGGTCGCCCATTACGAGCAGCCGGCGTTCGCCTGGCGCTGAAGCACATCGATCGATCCGGTTTCGTTGACCAACGGGCAGTCTTTCCCCAAACTTTCCGATCCCCTCAACAGAAGAAGGACAGTGAAGGGCCATGGCGATTCAAGAAGGCGACAAGCTCCCCGAAGCCACCATGCACATCATTCAGGACGGGCGCCCGACGCCGGTCACCACGGGCGATCTTTTCGGCGGCAAGAAGGTGGTGGTATTTGCCGTACCGGGCGCGTTCACGCCCACATGCTCCCAGGCGCACCTGCCAGGCTACGTGGTCAACGCGGACGCCATCAAAGCGAAAGGCGTGGACAGCATCGTATGCCTGTCCGTGAACGATGCGTTCGTCATGGACAGCTGGGGCCAGGACCGTAACGCTGAGGAAATTCTGATGGTCGGCGACGGCAACGGTGACTTTACCCGCGCCCTTGGCCTCGAGATGGACGGCAGCGGTTTCGGTCTGGGAACCCGGTCCCAGCGCTACGCGATGGTGGTCGAGGACGGCACCGTCACCAAGCTCGCGCTGGAAGATGCCGGCCAGTTCGAGGTGAGCAGCGCCGAAGCGATTCTCGAAGCTCTGTAGATCGCCCCCTCAGGCGGGGTTCGCGAGGTCTTCGGCCAGCGTACCCCGCGGCCGGATCAGGCACTCCTGGACGGCGGTCGCCACCAGCTCGCCATCCCGGTTGAAGAACTGCCCGCGCACGAAGCCTCGCGCGCCGCCCGCGTTGGGGGACTCCTTCGCGAACAGCAGCCATTCGTCGGCCCGGAACGGTCGGTGAAACCAGATCGAGTGATCGAGGCTTGCTCCCTGAACGTGCTCACGGATCGTATTGCGCCCGTGGGGCAGCATTGACGTGCTCATGAAGTCCAGGTCGGACATGTAGGCGAGCATGGCGAGATGAATCTCGGGATCGTCGGGTAACGTCTCGCGCGTTCTCAGCCAGGTGTGCTTGTATGGCGGGTGGGTGCCCGAGTCGGTCATCAGGATGCGCTCCACCTGGCGGCTATCGATGGCCTCGAAGCGAAAGGCGAACCGGCTGATTTCCGGGTGCTCCCGGGCGACTTCCAGGTACGCTTCCCGATCGCCGCGCAGGGCGCCGGGAGGCGGCACGTCGGGCATCTGCACCGCGTGCTCCAGCCCTTCCTCGTCCTTCTGCCAGGAGGACGCCATGCTGAAGATGGCCCTGCCGTGCTGGACGGCAACGACCCGGCGCGTGGAGAAGCTGCGACCGTCGCGGATCCGGTCCACCTCGTAGAGGATCGGCACCCGCCAGTCCCCGGGGCGCAGAAAGTAGGCGTGGATGGAATGCAGGCCGTGGGGCACTTCCACGGTGCGGTACGCGGCCGCTATGGCCTGAGCCAGTACCTGGCCGCCGAAGACGTGCTCGGTCTGGTGATTCTGCCCCCTGTAGAGGTTCGTTTCGATGCGCTCGACGTTCAGGAGGTCGACGATCTCTCGAAGCACGTTTGTGGAGCTTTGATCCATGGTCGGGTCGATGGCTGTGCCGGACGGTTGGTGGCATTCTACTGGACATCGATCCCGATGAGGTGCCCGCAGCATCCTCGGGTGGGGACACGACGGGAGGCATGGGCGTGAAATACGTGCGGATCTACAGCGGCGACGACGGCCAATCCCACTTCGAGGATGTGGAGGTGGATCTCGCCGACCATGGGCCGCTGGGCAGGATCTCGGATCTGGTGCGCGGCAAGGGCGTGGTGTTCCGCGAGGTGGAAGGGGAGTACCACTACGATTTCCACAACGCCCCGCGCCGGCAGTTCGTAGTGAACCTGACGGGCTCGGTCGACATCGAGGTCGGTGATGGCACGGTCCGGCGAATGGAGCCCGGCAGCATCCTGCTGGCCGAGGATCTCACCGGTCAGGGCCACGTCAGCCGAAGCGTTGATGGCCAGCCCCGCACCTGCCTGTTCATACCGCTTGCCGACGACTGAGTCGTCGCCATTTCGGGGAGCCAGGTGAGCGAGCAACGCTCGGGGATGCTGTTCGCCCTGGCCGCTTACGGCTTCTGGGGGTTCGCGCCCGTCTACTTCAAGTTTCTGGAGTTTGCCGCGCCGGTGGAGATCATTGCTCACCGGATCTTCTGGTCGGTTCCCCTGCTCCTGCTGCTGATCTTGGTGCGACGTCAACTCGGCGCATTCCTCGCGCTCCGCGCGGACCAGGTGGCGTGGCTTGCGTTGAGCGGCCTTCTGGTCGCCGTGAACTGGGGCGTGTTCGTTTGGGCTCTGCTCAACGGGCGCATGCTCGAAACCAGTTTGGGGTACTACATCAACCCCCTGGTCTCGGTTCTGCTCGGGGTGTTGTTTCTGGGTGAGTGGCTGCGTCCGGCGCAGCTGGTGGCGGTGGCGCTCGCCGCCATCGGTGTGGTCAACGAGATCGTCTCCGTGGGGGTCATCCCCTGGGCAGGCCTGACGCTGGCCGTGAGCTTCGGCTTCTACGGGCTGGTGCGCAAACGCTTGGGGGTGGACTCGGCCGTGGGACTCGGCGTGGAAGCCATGCTGCTGCTGCCGCTGGCGCTGGGATTCCTGGCGTATCAGCTAAATGCCGGGCAAGGCGCCCTGGATCGCGGTGCCAGGAACGAGATCGCCTGGCTGGCTGCCAGCGGGCTCGTCACGACGTTCCCGCTGGTTTGCTTTGCGGTGGCAGCGCTCAAGCTGCCACTGACCACGCTCGGTTTCGTTCAGTATCTGGCGCCGACGATCACGTTCTTTCTGGCCATCCTCGTTTACGGCGAGGCCTTCCGCTGGGAGCAGAGCGTCACGTTTGGCTGCATCTGGGCGGCGGTGGTGATCTTCTCGATCGAGAGCCTCTACTATCAGCGCAGGCTGCAGCGGCGCTTTGGCCGCGCGACCTGATTCGGATCAGCCGCTCCCCAGCGAGTCCGCCCTCTCCACGGCCCGCTTCAGACCCGCCAGCGGACGTATCCAGGCCTCGCCCGGCTGAAGGGGGGGCGGGGGGTCGAGGCTCGCCGCCTCGGCCAACGCGTAGCTTTCGTAGAAGCCCAGCAGCAGGACGTAGTGGATCCGCCCGTCTCTTTCCACGCGGGCGTGGGGCAGGTGATCAAGACCGTGGGCTGCCACGTAGCTGCTCAGCTCGGCCGCGCTGTCGAGCGCGACCAGCTGCACGGCATAGTAGTCGTCAGGCAGGGCCATCAGAGGATCGGTGCCGGCGTCGGGAGCGGCCGCCGTTTGCGGCTCGGTCGATTCTGCGGCAGGCGACCCTGCGGCAGGCGACCCTGCGGCAGGCGCCCCTGCGGCAGACGACTCGACGGCCTGAGGCTGCTCGGCGGCCTGCGGCGGCGATGCTATGCCTTCGGGTTCCGGTGGTTGTGCTTCGGGTCGCTCGCCTGCGCCCTCAGTGGCAGGGCTCGACGGGGCGGCGAGTTGCGGCGAGCGGGCCAGCTGCTCGTCCTGAATGCAGTCCCATTCTCCTCCGCCGGCAGCGGGTTGACAGAACCAGTTTCCGGTGGAGTGGGGAATTTCCAGGGTGCCACCCTGCAGGATGCCGCCGCGCCCGCACGCCACGAGAAACGCGAAGAGCAGCATGATGGGTAGGCGCAGCATGGCGCGTACTTTGCCCACCGCATCAGTTCGTGTCAAAGCAGATGTGTTGCGGCCGGAGCTGTCGACGCCTTTGTCATGAACCTGCAGTAAATAGCGTGGTAGCGTGAGGTTGACGCGCCGGTTCTGAGCTGGCCCCAGCGTTGAATCGTCGGGGTCGATTGGTCATGATACCGGCGCTGCCATCGGGGAATGACCGCCCCGATTGCGCATCAACCTCAGGTTTCGAGCTAACAGGCATGATTGCAACGCTGCCCGAGTACGATCGCGCACCTCAGGTGCTGCGACTGAACATCGCCGGCCACCCCGTGGACTGGGTGAGCTGGCAGGAAGCGGTGTGCCTGTACGCTCGGGACATCGTCATCTGGACCTTGGGCGATCCGATCCTGCGGATACGCGGCGGCCACTCGCGGCTCGACAGCTCGCAGTCCAGCGTTGACATTCACGCCATCATCGCCTGTGACGGCCGCGTGACGCAGCCGACGAAAAGCGTTCCGCCGCTGACCAACGAAGCGCTGTTTCGCCGGGATCTGAGCGTCTGCCTTTATTGTGGGGGAACGTTTGCCGACGGAGCGCTCACCCGCGATCACGTCGTCCCCACTTCTCGGGGCGGGCGCGATGTCTGGGACAACTGCGTGGCGGCCTGCAAGCGCTGCAATCATCACAAAGGCAGCCGGCTGGCGGAGGAGTGCGGGATGGAACTGCTGGCATTGCCGTACGTGCCGAATTTTGCCGAGTACCTGGCCCTGATCAACAGCGGCCGCATCCTCGGCGACCAGATGGACTTTCTGCGCAAGAGCTTCGGCTCCAACAGCCGCTTGCTCCAGTAGGCCTTCGGACCTGCTCCTACCCTCGCTCGGCGTGATCGGCCAGGACGGCAGCAACGCAGGCGGTGATTCGCTTTCCAGTGGCGATTTCCAGAAATTCGTTAGGCCCGTGAGCGTTGGACCGAGGCCCCAGCACGCCGGTCACGACGAACTGCACGCCAGGGAAGCTGTCGCCGAGCATCTTCATGAAGGGGATGGTTCCGCCCATCCCCATATACATGGCCGGCTTGCCGAAGAACCGTTGAGATGCGCGCATCAGTGCGCCTTCCAGCCACGGCGCGACGGGCGGCGCGCACCATCCCGTTTGCGGCGTTTCGAGCTCGAAGCGGACGTGCGCGCCGTTGGGCGGGTCCCGTTCCAGCTCCGCCTTGATGGTCGTCGCGGCCTGGTCTGCTTCCAGGGTGGGCGGCAGCCGGAACACCAGCTTGGCGCTGGTACCCGGTCGCAGGGTATTCCCGGCGTTGCCCACGTCCGGAGCGCCGGCAAGCCCGACGGTGGCCAGGCTCGGTTTCCAGGCATTGGCCAGCAGCAGGTCCAGCAGATCGTCGCCGTCGGGAGACACGCCGTCCAGCCAGGGGAAACGGTCGATGGTCGTGGATCCCAGCACCTGGGCGACGTCGGCAAGCTGACGGCGCGCATCGTCTGGGATCGGCACGTGCAGGCAATCGTGGAGGGATCCGGTGCTGGCGTCCTCAACCCGATCGTAGAGCGCGCGCAGAATCCGGAAGCTCGAGGGGACGATGCCGCCGGCCGCCCCGGAGTGCTGCCCCTCGCTCAGCACCTCGACGGTCAGAACGCCGGGGAGCATGCCGCGCAGGGAGGTGGTGGTCCACAGCTGATCGTAGTTGCCGCACTCGGCGTCCAGGCAGATCACCAGGTCGGGCTGACCGATTCGGTCCTTGAGCAGGTCGACGTAGGCAGGCAGGTCGAAGCTGCCGCTTTCCTCACAGCCCTCGATGAGTAGCACGCAGCGGCCGTGGGGAACGTCCTCCGCCTGCAGGGCGGCGATGGCTGCCAACGAGCCGAACAGTGCGTAGCCGTCGTCGGCGCCGCCGCGGCCGTAAAGCTTGCCGTCTCTGAGCACCGGCTCCCACGGCCCGAGCCCGGGCTCCCAGCCGTCGAACTCGGGCTGCTTGTCGTAGTGACCGTAGAGCAGGACGGTCCCGGCATCGGGCGCGGTGGCCGGTACCTCACAGAACAGCACGGGCGTGCGCCCTTCGATGGTGACGATCTCGGTGGTGAGGCCGTCGATCTGCGGGACCGAGCACCACTGCTGCAGCAGCTCTACCGCTGCCTGCATGTAGCCGTGAGCTTCCCAGTCGGCATCGAACGCAGGTGATTTGTTGGGGATGCGAACGTAGTCGCTCAGCGTCGGGATGATGCTTCGATCCCAAAGCTCGTCCACGAAGGGGGCGATGGCGTCGCTCATATGTCTATGGCCAGTTGCAGGTAAACGGCACGACCCGGGGATGCATAACCTAGTTGGTCCTGATAGCTCTCGTCCAGAAGGTTCTCGCCGCGCAGGGCGAGCTCGAGATGGGCTCCAATCCGGTAGGCCAGGTGAGCGCGCAACAGCAGGTAGTCGCCGAGCCGGACTCGCTCGGCTGGGAAGCGGCTGAAATCCAGATCCTCCCGGCTGCCCACATAGTAGCCGGACAGCTCGGCGGAAAAGGGACCACGCTCGTGGCGGAAGGTGCCGTACGCCTGCCACTCGGGCCGGCGAACCTCTCTCGTCCCGTCCGGATTGGCAGCGTCGAGCCAGCTCGCACCCAAGCTCAACAGACCCGCGGGAATGGCCAGCGTGGCCTCCAGCTCGACGCCGTCGCGCTTGCTGGTGCCCGCTTCGTTGATGGATGTGAGGGCGCCGGCAGCGCTGTCGAAGTAAAAGCCGTTGATCTCGTCTTCCAACCGATCCCGGAACGCGGTCGCGCGCAGGGACCATTGCCCGCGCTGGAGTACCGCGCCGGCGGAAAGGTGCTTGTTGGTCTCCGAGTCCAGATTCGGATTGCCGATGAAGGTATCCGGGGTGAAACCAAAGCGCTCCACGAAGCTCGGATTCTTGATGCCGGTGCCCCAGTTTGCCCAGATCTCGATATCTCCCGTGAGACGATAGCGAGCGGCGGCGCGGAAGCTCTCCTTGTCCTTGAAGTCGGAGTTGTGATCACGGCGGGCCGACAACGCCAGGGAGAGGTCGTCCACGGGGGTCCACAGGTACTCCAGGGCGATGCTGTTGGTTCGCACCGACTGGTCCTGGTTCGGATCACCGAAGATCGAAGCCGCACCCCGCTGCTCGAAGCGCTCCTTCTCGTGCTCGAGCAGCAAAGTGGCGGCGTGGCGTTCGTTTGCGCGCAGGCGGGTCAACAAGGTGGCTTTGAATCGGTCCGCGGCCGTAGTGCTCGTACGGGCGCCATCGGTATAGCTGCGGTTGTCGGTGTCGAAATAAGACAGGCGGATCTGCTGCTCGATCCGCTCGCTGCCATGCCAGGTCGCGGCCAGGCTGCCCAGAGACTCGTCGTGGGTGGAGACGCGATCCCCATCTCTTGGCTGATACAGCGGGTACGGGGTCGGATCGAAATCTGCGTCGCTTTCGAGATGGTGAAAGAGCGCATCGATTGTCCAGACCTCGCCGCGGTAGCCGCCGCTCAAGCGGTAGCTGCTCTGCTCGAAACCGTCGTCCTCATCTCCCGTGGTGGCGATGTTGGTCCCGTCGGTTCTGAACTCGCTGAGCGCCAGGTTGTAGTGAAACGACTCTGTCCGGTCGGCGAGCTGCAGCGCCCCATGGCGCGTGTCGAAAGCGCCGCCTTCCAGGGAAAGCCGGCGCCGGCGCTCGGTGGGCTTCGTGATGAAGTTCAGCACGCCCGCCAGCGCATCGCTCCCCCAGATCGCGCTGTGGGCACCGGCCAGCAGCTCCACGCGCGTCGTGCCGGTGAGCGAGAGGTTGGCGAAATTGAAACTCGCGTCGGTGGCCGGATCGGCGAGCTCCACGCCGTCCATGAGGACCATGAGGTGGTTGGCTTCGGACCCGCGAACGCGGACCTCAGTCAACGACCCGAGGCTCCCGGCCTGGCTGATGGCCAGGCTCGGCAGGCTGCGCAGCGCATCCGCGCCTACCGCCGGCCCCGTGTCGGTGGTGCGCGTCAGCACCGGGAGCACCGGCCGGTCCGTTTTGATCCGGTGGGCGGTGACGGTGATGGTCTCCAGCTCCGGGTCGGTTTCGGCGAACGACGTGCTCGTGACGAGCAGGGCCAGGAAGACGACCAGGATGATGGGCATGATGGCGGACTCCGGCGGCCTGCCTCACCCCGGGCAGGGTTGCTGATACCGGAATCAGGCCGGTCTCCGGACTCACGAGCGCGTATTGGCTGCGCGGCCTTCCCAACGACTTATCGTCAGTGGCTGAGCTCGCTCTGTTGCGGCTCCGGCGCGGCCATCTCGATTACCGTTGCGGGGGCAGTGTCGGATTCTCACCGACTTCCCGTTCACCCGATCCCACCGCGCGGCATCCGCACGGCGGCGCCAGTATAGCTACTCGAATCCTTTGATGCAGTCGTAGCCGTACAGCCAGTCAAGACGCTGCATGGCGATCTCGGGCAGGAAGCGGCTGGTCAGCGACAGCCGCAGGTTGCGACGCCATGCCGGCGCGCCTGTCTCCGCAGTCAGCTCGGCGACGTGACGCCACTGGCCCTGCTGAAACCGGCGCAAGCGCACTTTCCGGTAGCGCTCGTAGTCGGCGAAACCCTTGGCAGGATCGTCTTCCCAGCGCTCCAGCATGCGCGACAGGACCCAGGCGTCCTCCATGGCCAGCGACGCGCCCTGCAGCAGGTGTGGGGTGACGGGATGGCCCGCATCGCCCAGCAGCGCGACGCGACGGTCGTACCAATGGTCGATGGGCTCGAGGTCCGCGACAGCCGACCGGGATACGCCGGCTGCCGAGCTGACAAGAAGTGAGACGTCGTCATGCCAGCCCCGAAATACGTCGGTCAGGTTGGCATCGGAACCCGGGTTTCGCGCGAAGCCGAGGAAAGCGACGGCGTTGCCGTCCGCGGACGGCCAATGGGTGAGGTACGCGCCGGGCCCGAGCCAGGTGGTGATGGCGTTGACGCGCAGGCTTGCCGGCAGGCTGGGGTCCAGGCACGCGCCCGTCCAGATGACGCCCTGAGTGTTGGACTTCATCTCGGGGTAGCCCATGTTTGCCCGCACGGCCGAGGCCGCGCCGTCGCAGCCGATGACGACGTCGTGGCGGATCTCGTTGGAACCGGCAATCAGCGTTGCGCCATCCGCAATCTGCGCGACGCCGGTGCAGGGCAGGCTGGTTCGGACCACGACGCCGTGGCGGTCGCATCGGGTCGCCAGGGCTTCGAGCAGGGCCTGGCGCGTGGCGATGATTTCCGGTGCTCCGTACCGGGCTTCCATGAACGCGCCGAGAGGTCGGTGTGCCAGCACGAACCCGCTGCGCCCACTTCTGTGCACGTAGGCGTCTGGCTTGCGGGCGCGGGACAGGAATTCGCCCAGGTGCAGCGCGCGCAGCACGCGGGTGCCGTTGGGTGACAGGACGAGGTTGGATCCCGGCGCGGTTCCCGCCTCGTGGCGCTCGTACACGGTGACGTCGCGAAAGCCTGCCTGGCCAAGCGCGGCGGCAAGGGTCAGGCCGCCGATGCCGGCGCCTACGATCCCGACCGAAGGCGACTCAGGCGTCGCGCAGCTTCCAGCGTGTGCCGTCGCGGGTATCCTCCAGTTCGATGCCGAGAGCCGTCAGCTGGTCGCGAATCTCGTCCGCGCGGGCGAAATCTTTTCCAGTTCTCGCCGCGTTGCGTTCCTCGATCAACCGCTCGATCTCGTCAGGGTCGACGTCCTGTCCCGCCGTGAAGTGCTCTCTGGCAGTCTCGGAGAGTATGCCCAGCAGCCACCCCCCGGCCAGCAGCCGTCGCGCCAGGCCCTCCTGCTCCGCGGAATCGGATGCGCGATGAATGGCGCTTGCCAGCTGGTGCATGGCGGCCAGGGCCTGGGGTGTGTTCAGGTCGTCGGCAAGAGCGGCTACCACCTCGGCCGGGTAGTCGTCGACGGGAAGATCCCGATAATCTGCCGAAGTCTCGTCCTCCACGCCAGCATCCCGCAACGCCTGATACAGCCGGTCCAGGCTGCTGCCCGCCTGGTCGAGGAGATCCTCCGACCAGGCCAGCTGAGAGCGGTACTGACCCGATAGCAGCGCGTAGCGCAGGACTTCCCCGGGAAACTGCTTCAGCAGGTCGCGAATCGTGACAATGTTGCCCACGGACTTGGACATCTTCTCCTGGCCCATGGTGAGCATGCCGTTGTGCAGCCAGTAGCGGACGTACTCCGCATGGTCGTTTGCGCAGCGGCTCTGGGCGGACTCGTTCTCGTGGTGGGGAAAGGTCAGATCCGAGCCGCCACCATGGATGTCGATGGTCCGGCCGAGATGCTTGCGGATCATTGCCGAGCACTCGATGTGCCAACCGGGCCGCCCGCGTCCCCAGGGGCTGTCCCAGCCGGGCAGGTCCATCGTCGACGGCTTCCACAGCACGAAATCCTTGGGATCCTGCTTGTAGGGCGCCACCTCGACCCGGGCGCCGTCGAGCATGTCCTCCAGGGTGCGGTGGGAGAGGCTGCCGTAGTCGGGGTCCGACGGAACGTGGAAGAGCACGTGGCCCTGTGCTACGTAGGCATTGCCCTTGGCGATGAGGGTCTCGATCATCGCGATGATCTCGGCGACGTGGTGGGTGGCCCTAGGCTCTACGGAGGGCTCGAGCACGCCCAGCGCTGCCACGTCTTCCTGGTAGGCGCCGGAGAACCGGTCGGCCAGCGCCTGAATGGGCTCGTCGTTGTCCCTGGCGGCCGCGTTGATCTTGTCGTCGATGTCTGTGATGTTGCGGGCATAGACGACCTCGGGATACGCGGCGCGCAGCAGCCGGTAGAGCACGTCGAAAACCACGGCCGGGCGCCCGTTGCCGATGTGGACGAGGCCGTAGACGGTGGGCCCGCAGACATACATGGTGATGCGCTGGGGGTCGACGGGATCGAACGCTTCCTTGCGGCCGGATTTCGTGTTGTGGAATCGGATGTCCATAGGCGGCTCGCGGTCTGCTCAGACCGGTTCTGACGACACGCTCGCGGTGCCGTTGCTGACGGTCAGGTAGAAGCACGAGGGCCGGTTCGTGTGGCAGGCGGGACCCGTCTGATCCACGACGAGCAGGATGGCATCTCCGTCGCAGTCGAACCGCATTTCCTTGAGCGCCTGCAGATGGCCCGAGGTCTCGCCCTTGCGCCAGAACGCTCCCCGGCTGCGTGACCAGTAGCAGGCGTAACCCTCCTCCAGGGTGCGCTCGACCGCCTCGCGGTTCATCCAGGCGAGCATGAGCACGTCCCGGCTGGTCGCGTCCTGAGCGATGGCGGGCACCAGGCCGTCCGAGTCGAACTTCACCGCGTCGAGCAGCGCGCCGAGGTCGACCTCGTGACCGAGTTCCGCATCCTCGAGGTTCTCGAACATCTCAGCCTCCGAATCTTTCCTGCAGGTAACCAAAGACGGCCCGGATCGCCATCGCCTCGGCGCCCTCGGGCCGGCCGGGTCGTGGGCGGGTATTGAAGGCCATGATGTCGAAATGCACCCACGGAGCCGAGCCCACGAACTTCTCCAGAAACAGAGCGGCCGTGATGGATCCGGCAAACGGTGAGCTTGCCGAGTTCACGGTGTCGGCGACCTTGCTGTTGAGCAGGTAGGCGTAGGGTTGGTGCAGCGGCAGCCGCCACACGGGGTCGTCCCAGAGATTGCCATGCGCGCTGAGCCCGGCGGCCACCTCGTCGTCGTTGCAGAACATGGCTGCGATCTCCGCGCCCACGGCGGAACGGGCCGATCCGGTCAGGGTTGCGAAGTCGACCATGAGCGCCGGTTCGTCCTCGGCGCCGAGGGCGAGGCAGTCGCACATGACCACGCGACCTTCGGCGTCGGTGTTGTCGATCTCCACCGAGATGCCTTTGTAGGTCGGCACCACGTCGCCGGGCCGGTAGGCGTCCGCGCCCACGGCGTTCTCAACGGCGGCGATGAGCACGCGCAGGCGCACGGGCAGGTTGCTCGCCATGATGAGCTGGGCGAGTCCCAGGGCGTTGGCCGCGCCGCCCATGTCCTTCTTCATGAGTCGCATGCCCGACGCTGGTTTGATGTCCAGGCCGCCGCTGTCGAAGCACACGCCCTTGCCCACCAGCACGATCAGGGGGGCGTCCGGGTCCCCCCAGGTGATGTCGATGAGGCGCGGCGCGTCCGCTGCCGCTCGCCCGACAGCGTGGATGGCACCAAACCCGCCCTCCAGCAGCTGCTCGCCCACCAGCACCCGGCACTGGGCCTGGTTGGCGTCGGCCACCTGGATGGCTTCGTCGGCGAGATTTCCCGGTAGCATGTCGCCTGCGGGAAGGTTGATGAGATCGCGCACCAGGGTGATGGCGGCATCCATGTTCGCGACGAGGTCCGCGTCGTTGCGCGCAGGGATCAGCAGCTGGGCGGGGACTCTGTCGCGCTCCCGATAGCGGACGAACTGATATGAGCCCAGCGCCCAGCCGAGCAGCTGCAGATCGGAAACCTCGGTTTTCAGCTCGTACACACCCTCGGGGATGCGCGTCGGAAGCCCGCCGAGGGTGGCCAGGTCGTCATTGCCGTCCCAACCGGCCACGAGCTCGGCCGGGTTGCCGTCGGGCCCCGGCAGCCAGGCGAACTCGCCGCTCTTCGCAGCAAACTGGGCACGCCGGACCCAGCTCCGCGCAGACTCCGAAAGCTCGCTTTCGAACGCCTCGAAATCTGCCGTTCTGATGAGCTTGAGGGGCGTTGCCCTCGTGTCGGCTGAGAGGATGAGCGCGTCTGCCATCGGCGCGTCCGGTCGGTTAAAGAGCGAGATGGTCTATGATGGCCTGCCGGTACGCAAGCGGTCTGGGCCATGCCTACGGAAGTCATCACGCATCACCTCGAGCTGACCGAGCCGGATCAGTTCAGGCCAGCGGGCGCTGCTCCGGCTTACGAGCTCAGGCAGGTGGAGCGCCCCACTCCGGAGCTGAATCGCTTTCTTTACGCAACGATTGGTGCGGACTGGTCCTGGTACGAGCGTCTGAGCTGGTCCCGCGCCCGCTGGCTTGCCTTCCTCGACCGGCCGGAGGTAGCCACCTGGATCGCCTGCGTGGACGGCAGCCCCGCCGGCTACTTCGAGCTGGAGGACCAGCCGAACGGGTCCGTGGAGATCTGCTACTTCGGCCTTCTGCCGGCGTTCACCGGTCAGGGCATGGGCGGCGCCCTGCTGTCGGACGCGGTGCGGGCCGCCTGGAATCGGGGTGCGTCCCGGGTGTGGCTGCATACCTGCTCGCTGGACCATCCGTCCGCCCTGGGCAACTACCTGGCGCGCGGTTTTACCCTCTTTGACACCGTCAGGACCATCGAGAATCTTCCCGAGCGCATGCCGGAACCTTGGCCCGGGTGTTCCGGGTCGAGTGAGCGCTCAGATTGATCTGACCGGGATTCGCCCTAACCCCAGGTTGTTGCCCTCCAGGATGCGGTCGGCCCGATAGCTCGAGCGCACCAGAGGGCCCGACGCCACCTCGATGAAACCGCGCTCCAGGCCCCATTGGCGGTAGGCCTCGAACTCGTCCGGATGCACCCAGCGCGCTACCGGCAGATGGTTGCGCGTCGGGCGCAGGTACTGGCCAAGGGTGAGGATGTCGACGCCGTGCTCGCGCAGGTCGTCCATGGCCTGGCGTATCTCGTCGTCCTGCTCGCCCAGGCCGAGCATGAGGCTCGATTTCGTCAGCACGTCGGCGCGCACCCGCTTGGCTTCGGCGAGAACGCGCAGCGTCTGATCGTATCCGGCCCGCGGATCGCGAACCTCCCCGGTCAGCCGCTCCACGGTTTCCAGGTTCTGGGCGAAGACCTCCAGGCCCGAGGTCACCACGGTGGCGACCGCCGCGGCGGATCCGCTGAAATCGGGGGTGAGTGCTTCCACCGCGGTGTCCGGATTGACCGCTTTGATCGCACGGATGCAGGCGGCGTAGTGGCCGGCACCGCCGTCCGGCAGGTCGTCGCGGTCGACGGAGGTCAGCACGACGTAGCGCAGGCCCATCAGACGCACGGACTCCGCTGCGTTGGCGGGCTCGTCCGGATCCAGGCGCCCGCCGGGATTGCCCGTGTCCACCGCGCAGAACCGGCAGGCCCGGGTGCACACCGAGCCCATGAGCATGATGGTGGCCGTGCCGTTGTTCCAGCACTCGCCGATGTTCGGGCAGTGAGACTCCTCGCACACCGTGGCGAGACGGTGCGTCGCGACGGTCTTGCGCACCGCCTGATACCTCTCTCCGCCACCCAGCCGGACGCGCAGCCACGGGGGCTTGGGACCGCTGGCGGGCTCAGCCCGACCGGTTGCTTTCACGCCGTCCTTGATGGCGGTGAAACCCTCGGGCGTGCGGAATTTCTCGCCGCTGACGACTGGTTTGCTCATGGTCGTTAATTGTACCCATAATGCCGCGTCGTTGAGGTGCGGTAAGCAATGCAGGAACGTCCGGCAGTCACTTCGCGGGTGCGATGGCTCTACGGGGCCGGTGCCGCAGCTTACGGCGTGAAGGAGAACGGCTTCTCCTATTTCCTGCTCTTCTATTACAACCAGGTGCTCGACCTTCCGGGCGCTTATGCCGGCACGGCCATCCTCATCGCCATGATCTTTGATGCCGTCTCGGACCCCCTGGTGGGCGTCTGGTCGGACAATACCCGCTCGCGCTGGGGACGCCGCCACCCCTTCATGTATGGCGCCGCTCTGCCGGTGGCGGTGATCTACTTCTTTCTCTGGAACCCGCCGGACCTCACCGAGTTCCAGCTGTTTGTCTACCTCACGGTGGCCTGCGTGTTGGTGCGCTTCTTCGTCACCCTTTACGAGATCCCATCCAGCGCCATCGTGGCCGAGCTCACTGACGACTACGACGAACGCACCCGGCTTCTCAGCTACCGCTACATGATGGGCTGGTTTGGCGGGCTCGGCATGGCGGTGCTGAACTGGGGCGTGTTCATGGTGGTCTGGGGAGAGGCTGGCGAAACCACGTTCCGGGTCTACGGTGCGGTGGGCGCGGTGATCATGTTTGTCGCCATCGTGGGCTCGTCCCTCGGCCTGCACCGTTACATACCGCACCTCCACCCGCCGCCGGAACGAACTTCCTACCGGGTCCGCCAGCTTGCCGGCGACCTCGTGGAGACGATCAGCAATAGGAATTTCGCTGCTCTGTTCTTCGCTGGCCTGTTCGCGGCGGTGGGCGCCGGCGTAGCGACGAACTTCGACACGTACGTCATCACCCACTTTTGGGAATTCGAGGCGGAGCAGTGGCGCTGGGTGATCATCTCGCTGTTCGTCTCGGCGCTCATCCCCATGTATCTGGCGCCGCTGATTACCCGGCGTTGGGACAAGAAGCGAAGCGCGTTGGGCATTTACGCCTTCCAGATCGTGTTTGCAGCTCTGCCCATCCTGCTGCGCCTGGCGGGCTGGTTCCCGGACAACGAAAGCCCCTGGACCTACCCGCTGATCTGGGCACATGCAGTCGTCAACGTCGTGGTGATCGTGATGTTCGGCGTCATCCAGAGCTCCATGCTGGCGGACGTGGTGGAGCACAGCCAGGCGTCCACTGGTCGACGCGAGGAGGGGCTGTTCTTCGCGGCGCGCTCGTTTGCCCAGAAGGCGACCTCCGGGGTCGGCGCGTTCATCGCCGGGCTTGCTCTGGACTGGATCGAGTTCCCCCGGGGCGCGACGCCAGGAACGGTGCAGGACGAGGTGATCTGGGACCTCGGCTTCATCTACGGCCCCGCACTCATGATTTTCTACGTGCTGGCGCTGGTCTCGATCGGTTTTTATCGAATTTCGCGTCAAGGACACGATCGCCGCGTGGGCGAGCTGCGCTCGGGTACCATGCGCTCGTCCGGGGGTGTGGAGGAATCGTGATGAATGATCGGCCCGTGGTCGTGACTGGCGGTGCGGGCGGAATCGGCAGCGCCATCGTTGCCCGCCTGGTTGAAGACGGCCACCCGGTGGCCGTCCTCGACCTGCATCCGGCGGCGGCTCCTACGGCCGGCGCACCGGGCTCGGTGTTCTCGTACCCCTGCGACATCGCCGACCTCGACGCTGTGGAGCAGGCGGTCGCCGAGTTCGAGGCAGAGGCGGGCGTGCCCTTCGGGCTCGTCAACAACGCTGGCTGGGATCAGGCCCTGCCGTTTCTGGAGACGGGCCCGGATTTGTGGGAGAAGGTGATCGACGTGAACCTGCGCGGTCCGGTGAACGTCACCCACGCCGTGCTGCGCAGGCTCGCGGAAGCTGGCCGCGGCCGGGTAGTCAGCATCGCCTCGGACGCCGGCCGCGTGGGCTCCTCGGGCGAGGCCGTCTACTCCGCGTGCAAGGGTGGCATCATCGCCTTCATGAAGACCCTGGCGCGCGAGCATGCACGCCAGGGCATCACGTTCAACTCCGTCTGTCCTGGCCCCACCGACACGCCGCTGCTCGACTCCTTCGACGAGTCCGGCCGTCTGGCCGAGGCGCTCGAGCGGGCCATCCCCATGCGGCGGCTTGGACGGCCCGAGGATTTCCCGGGGCTCGTGGCCTTCCTGCTCAGTGACGAGGCGTCGTTCATCACCGGCCAGACCGTGAGCGTCTCGGGAGGGTTGTCGATGCAGGGGTGACCTACCCCTCCTCCTGAAACTGCAGAGAGTGGAGCGTGTGATAGAGCCCCTCGCGAGCGAGCAGCTCCGAATGGGTGCCGAGCTCCACCACCCGTCCGCCCTGAAGAACCAGCACCCGGTCCGCCTCCTGAATGGTCTGCAGGCGATGGGCGATGATGATTGAGGTGCGACCCGCGGTGAGCTTGCGCAGGGCGTCCTGGATCAGGAGCTCGGTCTCGGTGTCGATGCTGGCGGTCGCCTCGTCGAGCACGAGGATCTCGGGATCCGCGGCCAGCACCCGGGCGAAGGCCAGCAGCTGGCGCTGGCCCTGGGACAGGTTCTGACCGCGCTCGGAGAGCTCGGTGTCGTACCCGCGGGGCAGGTCGCTGATGAAGCCGTGGGCGTTGACGCGGCGGGCGGCTTCCTCGGCGCGCTCCCGGGTGATCCGATCGTCGCCCAGGGCGATGTTGTCGAAGACGGTGCCGGAAAAGATGTGGAAGTCCTGCAGCACCACGCCGATGCGCCGGCGCAGGTCCCGCGTGTGGATGCGGTTCAGGTCGATCCCGTCTAGAAATATCTGACCGTCGTCGAAGTCGTAGAATCGCCCGAGCAGGCGAATCAGGGTGCTCTTGCCTGAACCGGTAGGTCCCACGATGGCCAGCTTCTCTCCCGCCGCAATCTCGAACGAGACGTCGTCGAGAATCTGAACGTCGGGATCGTAGCCGAAGTTCAGATGCCGGAAAGCGACTTCGCCCCGCAGCCGGCGCGGCAGGTCGACGGGATCGGCGGGCTCGTGAATTTTCTCGTCCCAGTCCAGGGCCTGGAAGATGCGCTCGCCGCTGGCCATGGCCCGGAACAGGATGTTCGTCTGCTCGCCGAGGACCACGATGGGATGGAATAGCATGTCGATGAACCGGGTGAACAGAATCACCGCGCCCAGGGTCATCTCGTTCTGGACCGCCGCGCCGCCGCCGTACCAGACGATCACCCCCAGGGCCAGGTGCGCCATGCTGTCGTTGAAGGCGCCGTAGAGGGTCTCGAAGCGCGTCGTTCTGAGCTCGTGACCGCGATTCTCCTCGTTGATCCTGGTGTACCGGTCCATGTTGTAGCGCTGCCGCTCGGAGAGCTGCACCACCTGCAGGCCTGCCAGGTTTTCCTGCATGTTCTGGTTCAACGCGGACAGCGACATGCGCACCATCCGGAACAGGCGGCGCGTCGCCCGGCGGAAATAGAACGTCACGCTCCCCATGATGGGCAGCGCGAGAAGCAGCATCAGGGTGAGCTCGACGTCGATGGCCAGCATGATGGCCAGCGCTACGAAGAAGGGCACGAACTCGCCGATCAGCGAGCCGAGCCCGCGCAGGAGCTCGTAGAGGGCTTCGATGTCATTGGTCACCCGCGTCATCACCCGACCCACCGCGACGCGGTCGTAGAACGAGGAGGGTCTGGTTTCGAGGTGCCGAAACAGATCCAGGCGTAAGTCTCTCAGGCCGTTGATCACGGAGGAGATCAGGGTCATGCGGTGAGCGTGGCCGGCCGCCGCCCAGGCGATCTGCAGCCCGGCATACAAAAGGCACGCTGCCAGCAGGGGATGAACCGCGAGGGTCCCGGCCAGCCACTCGGTCAGCTCCACCATGCCGAGATCGGGCGCGAGCGGATCGGTCTCGCCCCGGATCAGGTGGTCGATCACCACCAGCGAGATGATGATGGGCATGAGCACCTGGAGGGTCGACGCCAGCAGCACCAGCACCGCGCTGACCCCGAATGTCAATCGGTAGGGGCGCAGCCATTTCAGAAGGCGTCGCAGAAGCGACAGGTTCAGCACCGCGCCGGAGAGCTCGGCGTCGAACATGGAGTAGTCGCGCCGGTCGGGCGTTCGGGTCTGGCTGGCCGCCGTCACGTGGTCGCCCCGATCAGGTCGTAGTCCGCGTCGCCGGCGCCCTCGCGCTGAATTCGTTCGAGCTCGGCGTACTGCCCGCCTTTTACCAGAAGCTCCTCGTGGGTGCCCGACTCGACGATGCGGCCGGCGTCCATGACCACGATGCGGTCGGAGTGCCGGGCGGTTGACACCCTGTGCGACACCAGGATCGTCGTCTGCCGCCGCCGCAGCCGGCGCAGCTCGCGCAGGATGTGCTCTTCCGTCTCGGTGTCCACGCTTGAAAAGCAGTCGTCGAGTATGAGCACGGGTGCTTCGCGAATGAGCCCGCGGGCCAGGGTGGCGCGCTGCTTCTGGCCGCCGGACAGCGTTACGCCGCGCTCGCCGACCACGGTGTCGAGCTGCTCTGGGAACTCCTCGATGGTTTCCTTCAGGTCCGCCGAGGTTGCCGCTTCCCAGATCTTCTCCACCGACCGGCCCGGGTCATCGTAGGTGAGGTTGTCGCGCAGGGGCTCGCCGAACAGGAAGGCGTCCTGAGGCACCATGGCGACCTGGGATCTCAGCTGTGCAAGCGGATAGTCGCGGACGTCGTGCCCGTCGATGAGAATCGTTCCGGGCGGAGTGTCCAGCAGCCGCACGATCTGTTTGAGCAGCGTCGTCTTGCCCGATCCGACCCTGCCCATGATCGTCACGGATTCGCCCCGGGGGACGCTCAGCGAAACGTCGTCGAGGGCCGGGCGGCGGCCCGCGTCGTAGGCGAACGTCAGGTCGCGGATCTCCACGTCACCCCGGATCAGCGGGGGCGTCGATCCGCTCGGCGCGTCGGCGATCTCGGGGGACAGGGTGATCACCTCGAACAGCCGGTCGCTGGCCACGGCCGCCCGCTGGAAGAGGTTGACGATGAAGCCGGCCACGCGGAACGGCTGGACGACCATGTTCACGTACATGAAGAAGGCGACCAGTTCGCCCACGCTCATGGCGCCATCCAGCACCAGGAAGCCGCCGTAGCCGAGGATCGTGACGGAGCAGATGGCGGCAAGGGAGGGCATCCAGGCGGCCATGAGCGAGTTGATCTGGGACTGCCGGTAGAAGGCGTTGGCGTACTGCTGGTTGGTCCGGCCGAAGCGGTTGACCTCGTTCTCCTCCTGAACCATGGCCTGGATGGTGCGGATTCCGGAAAGGTTCTCCTGCACATGGGCACCCAGGTCGGACAACCTGTCCTGAACGTCCTTCGAGGCGGCGCCCATCTGGCGGGCGGACCAGCTTGCGTAGAAGAACACCAGGGGCAGCGGCGGAAGCAGCAGAAGGGTGAGCGACGGGGACAGGTAGAGCATGAAGCCGAAGCCCACCAGCGTTGCGTAGACCAGGATGACCATGAGGATCGTGCCCATGGCAATCAGTCGCTGGATCAGGCCGATGTCGGCGACCGCTCGGGTCATCATGTCGCCGATGGTGTAGCGCGTGAAGAACCGGACGCCCTGTTCCTGCAGGGATTCGTACAGAGCCTGACGCAGATCGAAGGCTACGTGCTGGCCGACGCTGCGCACGGAGTAGCGGGCGTAGGTGACCACGAGGTAGCGGCCTATCACCGCACCGGCGATCCCCAGCACGGGGGTCGCCATGTCCGCGTTGCCGGCGGAAATCCGATCGATGCCCGTGGCCACGAAGATGGGCACCAGGGCTTCGAAGAGGCGCGCGATGCCGAACGCGCAAATGCCCGTACCCAGGCGGAGCCGGTACGGGAAAATGAACGACTTCAGACGGGTCAGCGATCGGATCATCGGTGGGGCGCGGCCGCGGCTGCGTTAAAAGCTGGCGTTGTGGGGCACCCTGGGGAACGGGATGGCGTCGCGGATGTTTTCCATCCCCGTCATGTACAGCACGAGCCTCTCCAGCCCGAGCCCGAACCCGGCGTGGGGTGCGGTGCCGTAGCGGCGAAGATCCCGGTACCACCACAGATCGTCGCCGATGCCCTGTTCCGCCATGCGCGCGTCGAGCACGTCCAGGCGCTCTTCCCGCTGGCTGCCGCCGATGATCTCGCCGACGCCGGGGACGAGCACGTCCATGGCGGCCACGGTTGCGTCGTCGTCGTTCACGCGCATGTAGAACGCCTTGATGCTCTTGGGGTAGTTGACCACCACCACCGGGCCGCCCACGTGCACCTCGGTGAGGTAGCGCTCGTGCTCGGACTGCAGGTCGAGGCCCCACTGCACGGGGTACTCGAACTTCTGATCAGCGCCTTCGAGAATCTTGACGGCATCGCCGTAGTCGATGCGCTCGAAGGGCGTTTCGATGACGTGCTCCAGGCGGCTGATGGCCTGCTCGTCGACACGCTCCGCAAAGAAGCTCATGTCGTCAGGGCAGGTGTCCAGCACCTGGCGGCAGACGGCCTTCAGGAAGTCCTCGGCCAGGTCGGCGTTGTCGTTCAGATCGGCGAAGGCGATCTCCGGCTCGATCATCCAGAACTCCGCCAGGTGCCGGCTGGTGTTGGAGTTCTCCGCCCGGAAGGTCGGGCCGAACGTGTACACCTTGTTCAGGGCCAGGCAATAGCTTTCCAGGTTCAGCTGGCCCGAGACGGTCAGAAAGGTCTCGCGACCGAAGAAGTCGTCGTCGAACGGGTTGCCCCCCTCGGCCATCGCCCGGTTGGCGATGTCCAGCGTCGAGACGCGAAACAGCTCGCCGGCACCCTCGCAGTCGCTGGCGGTGATGATCGGCGTGTTGACCCAGACGAAGCCGTTGGTGTTGAAATACCCGTGCACTGCCTGAGCGACCGCGTTGCGCACCCGCGCGATGGCTCCGAAGGTATTGGTACGGGGCCGCAGATGGGCGACGTCCCTGAGGTACTCGAAGGTATGGCGCTTCTTGGCGATTGGGTAGGTTTCGGGATCGTCTATCCATCCCACCACCTCGACCTCCGTCGCCTGGATCTCCCGGTCCTGGCCGCGCCCCTGAGACTCCACCAGGGTGCCCGTGATGCGCACCGAGCAGCCGGTGCCGAGATGCTCGACCTCACGCTCGTAGTTGGGAAGCGCCGCGTCGGCCACCGCCTGAATGGTGTCGAAGCAGGACCCGTCGCTGACGTGCACGAAGGAGAACCCGCCCTTCGACGTCCGCCTCGATCTGACCCAACCCTCGATGGTGACCTCTGCTCCGACGCGAACGCGATGGGCGAGGATATCTTTGATGGTGTCGGTCATCGGCACGGCAGCTCAGGCAGGGACAAGGGACACTGGAATGATAATGGAATTGGCCGGGCCTTGGATAATTCCTCACGGGTCGCGGTCATAATGAGGTATGCGTAATCTCATCATCGTCCTGGCTGTGATGCTGGTGCTGCTCGGCGGCCTGTGGCTGGCATTTGACCGCGAGGTTGGCGAGCAGGAGATACCCATCTCGGGAGCCGAGCCGGTGCCTGTGCCGGATTCGCGCTCTGCGGTGCCGGCCTCACGTCCGTCGGCGACGCCGGCTGCAGAAGCGGAGATCGTGCTGCCCGAGCTCGATGCGAGCGATCCTTTCCTTCGGGAACGGCTGGCCGGCGCAGATGTGCCGGAAGGCTGGCTCGATCGTGAGGATCTCGTCCGCCGCCTGGCCGTGGCCATCGAGAACGCCGGCCGGGGAGAGTACCCGCGGCGTCAGCTCGGCTTTCTCGCGCCGCTGGGCAAATTCCAGGTGGTCGAACGAGAGGGCAGGCTGTTCGCGGACCCGTCCAACTACCGGCGCTTCGATAAGCACATCGACGNNGCACATCGACGTGCTGGAAGGCATGGACCCCGAGACCGCTGCCGAGCTGCTGATCCTCATCGAGCCCCTGCTCACCGTGGCCATGCGCGAGCTTGGCAGCGATGCTTCGGTGTCCGGACAGATCGATGCTGCCATTGCCGAGGTGATGGCGGTGCCCGAGATCGATGGCCAGGTGGAGCTCGTCCGGCCTAAGGTCCTCTACGAGTACGCGGACCCCGCCCTGGAAGCCCTCTCGCCCCTGCAGAAGCAGGTGCTCCGACTAGGCCCGGACAATGTGGCGCGCCTCAAGCGCTATCTGGACGAGGTGGGGAGGGCGCTGCAGGGGGATGCGAGCGATGGGTAGCCCGACGCCGATCAGCCGATGTCCAGCGTGCGGGTAGCCTGAAACTTGTCCAGGCTGACGGTGGACTTGAAGGGGCTGCGTTCCTCGATGTACTCGATGTCCTGGCGTACGTGCTCGCGCTCCTCGTCCAGGTAGCGGGCAACGGCATCGCGGAAGCCGGCGTCGGCGATCCAGTGGGCGCTGTAGGTGGGGCACGGTAGATATCCCCGGGCGACCTTGTGCGGGCCCTGGGCGCCGGCTTCCACCCGTTTCAGACCCCGCTCGATGGCGAAGTCGATGGCCTGGTAGTAGCAGGCCTCGAAGTGCAGGAAGGGGTGGTGCTCGATGCAGCCCCAGTTGCGGCCGTAGAGCGCTTCCCCGCCGATGAAGTTGAGCGCGCCCGCGACGTAGCGTCCGTCCCGCTTGCACATGATCAGCAGCACGTCGTCGGCCATGGTCTCGGTGACGAGGCTGAAGAACTGCCGGGTCAGGTAGGGCGATCCCCACTTTCGAGACCCGGTGTCCATGTAGAACCGGTAGAAGACGTCCCAGTGGGATTCCCGAAGGTCGCTCCCGGTCAACCAGTCGATCTCGATGCCGTTGGCGAGGGCGTCCCGGCGTTCGCGCCGGAGGTTCTTGCGCTTCTTCGAGGAGAGGTCGGCCAGAAAGTCCTCGAAGTCCGCATAGCCCGCGTTGTGCCAGTGGAACTGCTGGTCCATGCGCCGAAGGAATCCCAGCTCGCCGGCGATCTGCCACTGGGTCTCCGGCAGGAAGGTGACGTGCAGGGACGAGACCTTGATCTCTGCCGCCACCTGCGCGCAGGCGCCGAGCAGCGCCCGCTCGGTCTCGGGCCGTGAGGCACTGTCCTGGTCGGCGGCCAGCACCCGGCGCCCGGTGGCCGGCGTGAACGGAACGCTGACCTGCAGCTTTGGGTAGTAGTCGCCGCCGGCCCGATGCCAGGCGTCTGCCCAGGCGTAGTCGAACACGTACTCGCCCTGGGAGTGGTTCTTCACGTACATGGGCACCACGCCCAGAATTCGGTCGGCTTCCTCGAGGACCAGGTGAAAGGGTTGCCAGCCTGTCCCGGCCGTGGCGCTGCCGCTTTGCTCCAGGGCAGCGAGGAACTCGTGGCGCAGGAACGGATCGTGCGGCACGCCGCCGCCCGGGATTGCGCACCGGTTCCAGTCCCCGGCTGGTATCTCGTCGATGCTGTGCAGAATTCGCGCGGTGCGGGCAGTCAATCAGGTCTCCTTCGCCGCCAGTTTAACCGCTCGCCGCCACCCGCGCTGCCTTCCTCCGGGCACGTTGGCCACGACGCGCCGTCCGGGACCCGCTGTCCGCGAGACGCTTCAGAAGATACCGGCTTCGAGCCCGGCGGCCAGGGCGAGGCCGAGCTCCTCGCAGCTCAAGACGTGCTCGGCGGTGATCTCGCCCCGGGCGATCACGGGCTCCTGGACCTCCTTGAAGGGGTAACCGTTCGCGATCCGCCGGATGGCGCTCAGCGCGCCGGTACCGTCGTTGCCGGCGCTGATGAAGATCGCGTAGGGCAGGGAGAGAATCTTTCCCTCCACGGGGTAGAACGTCCGGTCGAGAAAGTCCTTCATCCCGCCCGACATGTAGCCGAAGTTTTCGGGCGTGCCTAGCAGCAGGCCGTCCGCCCAGAGGAGGTCTTCCGGGCCCGCGCTCTGCGCCTTCAGCAGGCGGACCTCGACCTCGCCTATCAACTCGTTGCTGGCGCCCCGGAGCGCGGCCTCGGCGAGCTTCCCGGTATGGCCGGTCTGCGTGTGGTAGACGATGAGAAGATGCTTCATCGGCGGGCGGTAGGCAGGCGAGGTTGGTGGGCCGTCGAGTATACTGACGCCTTTTCAGAAGTTCGATCGTGACCCAGCTCGACGACATCAGGCAAGCCCGCCAGCGCATCTGCGGCCAGATTGAGCTGACGGCCTGCAGCCACTCGGCCACGCTGTCGGCGGTGTCGGGCGCGGACGTCTACCTGAAGTTCGAAAACCTGCAGTTCACCGCCTCGTTCAAGGAGCGCGGCGCGCTCAACCGATTGCTCCAGCTGACGGACGAGCAGCAGCGGCTGGGGGTGGTGGCCATGTCGGCGGGCAATCACGCCCAGGCCCTGGCCTATCACGGCAAGCGTCTGGGCATTCCGACCTGCATCGTCATGCCCCGTTTCACGCCGAACGCCAAAGTCGAGCAGACGCGCGTTCACGGCGCGGACGTCATCCTGCACGGCGCTGAGTTCGACGAGACGCTGGCGTTCACCGAAGGGCTCGCGGAAGAGCGCGACCTGACCCTGGTTCACCCATTTGACGATCTGGAGGTCATTGCCGGCCAGGGCACCCTGGGGCTGGAGCTCGTCGAGCAGGTTCCTGGGCTGGAGGCGGTGCTGGTCCCGGTCGGGGGCGGAGGGTTGATCGCGGGTGTTGCCACCGCGGTGAAATCAATGCGGTCCGAGGTGGAGGTGATTGGCGTTCAGGTAGAGCGGTTCGCTTCGGTCTTCGCAGCTTTCCATGGCCGCGAGGTGCCGCCGGGCCCGCCCGCGACGGTGGCCGAAGGGATCGCCGTGCGCGCGCCGGGCGAGAACACCATGCCGCTCATCCGGCGGCACGTGGACGACGTCGTCCTCGTCTCCGAGGAGCAGGTCGAGCAGAGCATCTTCAAGCTGCTGGAGATCGAGAAAACCGTGGTCGAGGGAGCGGGGGCCACCAGTCTGGCCGCCCTGCTGGCCGAACCGGACCGCCTGGCCGGCCGCCGGGTGGCCTGCGTGCTCAGCGGCGGCAACATCGACATGATGATGCTTTCGTCGGTGGTTCAGCGCGGGCTGGTGCGCAGCCGACGCCTCGTTCGGCTGAGCGTCGAGATACCCGACGTGCCCGGGGCGCTCGGTGAGCTCACCCGGGTGGTGGGCGCTCTGGACAGCAACATCGTTGATATTGCCCATCAGCGGGCCTTCGGCGGTTCGTCGGTCAGGGCCACCCGGGTGGATCTGGTTCTGCAGATGCGCGGTGAGGAGCAGGCGGACGAGGTTGTCCGGGAGCTCGAGGCGCGCGGTTATGAATGTGCCCGCGGCGATTGATTCTCATCGGCACGCCTTCGGGTGCCGGGGTATATTCATCGGCATCGGGACGGAAAAGCTTTTTGGCGGGGAGGTGGCATGCGCGTAAACGAACCCAGGATACCTGCGCTCGAGCAGAGCGAGTGGAGCGAGGCGGCCCGGGAGATCATGGAACCCATGGTGGCCCAGGATCGGGTGTTCAACATCTTCAGAACGCTCTCGAACCACCCGGACCTGATGCGCCGCTGGATGGTGTTCGCGAACCACATTCTGGGGAAGTCGACCTTGCCCGTCCGGGAGCGCGAGCTGGTGATTCTGAGGATCGGCTACCTGTGCCAGTCGGGGTACGAGTGGGGGCAGCACGTGCGGATCGCGGAGGAAGCGGGAATGACCGCAGAGGAAATCCGCTCGGCGAAAACCGGGCCGGATACCCCGGGGCTTTCCGATCTGGACCGCCTGCTCTTAAAGGCCACCGACGAGCTCCACGGGGATGCTCACGTCAGCGACGAGACCTGGGACGCGCTCGCCGAACACCTCACCACCCAACAGCTCATGGACCTGGTCTTCACCGTGGGGCAGTACAACCTGGTGTCCATGGCGCTCAACAGCTTCGGGGTTCAGCTGGACGAGGGGCTCCCGGGCTGGGATGTATAGGCATGCGAGGCTTTATCCGGTTGATTTAGGCAATTAAATATACTAAAAAGCCGAAACGTCGGGTTTTCCCAAACCTTGAGAGACCCAGGCGGTCTAAATGGTGTAGATAGGTATCTGTTTTGTCACCGAGCGTAACAAAGTGGTTGACTGGAAAGAGGCTATTTTGGAGTATTCTGATGACTGTGGCACACGAACGTAAAGGCTCCGAGGATCGTCGCCACCGAGGATCAGAAGGGGTCGGGCGCTTCAAAAGCGCTGGCACCCACACAGAGAGTCGTGCCGGGCAGTCGGCTGTGACGATGACATGAAAGGGAGTGTCGCAGAGTATGCTATATCTTAACGGGGCAATCGGTTGCATCTTCATCGTGATCGCTTTGCTGCATGCGCCGCATCCTGCCCCGTTCAGCTGGGCTCCCTACCTGGGTGCAGCTCTCCTTGCCCTGATTTCCTGTCGCCGCGAGATCAGCACGGCGCTGGCCCGGGCGCTCGCCGTCCTGACCATGATTTCCATGTTCTATTTCTTTGCCGCCTTCTTCGTGCACGCACCGAGGCTGGCCGCAGACTGGTACCTGCAACAGGAAGGTTGGGACGCGGTCTGCGAGATCCTCGCCGCGTTTGCAATGATCCCGCTCCTGTCCGATTTCAGCTGCAGGCTGAAAGCCGAGTGCCGCGAAGCCCGCGCGGCTCGCCGCGCCTTCTTCTCGGTGCCGAGCAACATCCAGCCTCATCGTTAGCGTAAGCGCTGGCGGCGCGTCACCATGCAGTTCCGCCCCCGCCGATCCGTGCTCTACATGCCCGGCGCCAACGCGCGGGCCTTGGAGAAGGCCAAAGGGCTTCCCTGCGACGCCATCATCTTCGATCTCGAAGACGCCGTAGCCGTCGACGCCAAGACCGCGGCCCGCGATCAGGTGGCTCGTGCCCTGGGCGACGGTGGTTACGGATACCGGGAGATCATCGTTCGGGTCAACGGCCTGGATACCGGGTGGGGTCTTGACGACCTCACGGCGGTGGTTGGCCTGGCCGTGGACGCCCTGCTGTTTCCCAAGGTCGAAACCCCGGAGCAGGTTGCGGCCATCATCGAGGCGCTGGACGCGGCTGGCGGCAACAGGCTGCCGGTGTGGCTGATGATCGAAACGCCGGCCGGTGTTTTGAACGCCCGAGCGGTCGCCGCAGCGTCGCCCCGTGTTCGCTGCCTTGTCATGGGCACCAGCGATCTGGTCAAGGAGCTCCGGGGCCGACACACGCCCTCACGGAGCAACCTGAGTTTTGCCCTCCAGCGGTGCGTGCTCGCGGCCCGGGAGGCCGGGATCGACATCCTCGACGGTGTGCACCTGGACTTCCGGAACGCGGAGGCGTTTCGCCAGGCCTGCGAGCAGGCTCGCGATATGGGGTTTGATGGCAAGACACTGATTCATCCGACGCAGATCGAGGCGGCCAATGACGTGTTCGGCTATGGGGCGGGAGACGTGGACCATGCCCGCGCGGTGATTGCCGTCTGGGAGACCGCGCAACGGGAAGGGAAGGGGGTTGCCGTCCTCGACGGGCAGCTCATCGAAAATCTGCATGCGGCGGAGGCAGAACGGGTGCTCGCTTTCGCGGCTGCGCTCAGCGACCGCTGAGAGCGTTCCGTCCGTCTATCCGGGCATCGCGGGCTAACCGCAGAGGGCGCGCACCTTGGGCATGATGTCGGTGAGGTAGGCGTCGAGCGTTTCCTCGTTCCAGGGCGCACGCAGGGCGATGTTTATCTCGTCCGCGCCGGCATTCACATACTCCATGATCCGGTCGACGGCCGCCTCCGGCGTGCACAGCAACGCGCCCTCGGCGACCCGTTGGGCCATGGGGCCCCAGTCGCGCTGGAGCGCTTCGCGCTGCGCCTCCAGGTCCTGGGCATCCATCCCCAGATTGAACATCACGTTCGCCGCGCGACGCAGAGAGGTGGGATCCCGCGCCTCTTCCTCGCACCAGTGATTGAGAACCTCGTTGACCCGAACGAACTCCTCGGGAGAGAGATAGGCTGCGTTCCAACCGTCCGCGTAGTCGGCGACCAGCTTCAGCGTGCGCTTCTCGCCCACCCCGCCGATCCAGATCGGCAGCCGCTCCTGCACCGGTTTGGGCAGACAGCTGGCATCGTCCACCTGATAGTGCTTGCCGGAGAAGCTGGTGCGATCCTGCGTCAGCATCCCGCGGATGATCTGGGCGGCTTCCTCCAGCATGTCGAGCCGGGTGCCGATGTCCGGGAACGGATAGCCGTAGGCCGAGGCCTCCCACACGTGCCAGCCGGCCCCGATACCGAGCTCGAACCGCCCGCCCGTGATGTGGTCCAGCGTCGTCGCGGCCTTTGCGAGCAAAGCGGGGTTGCGGTAACCCACGTAAAAGACGAGGCAGCCGATTCGGGCATTGCGCGTCTCCGCCGCGAGCGCGCCGAGCGTGGTCAATGCTTCGAAGTGCGGTTCGGAGCCGCCCTTTGGCGGGGCCTCGTAGAAGTGGTCCCACGCGGAAATCCAGTCCACGCCGTTGTCATCGAGCTTGCGCCACAGCGCGCGTAAGTCGGTCATGGCCATGTTTTGCTGGCCCACGTGGACGCCCAACGAGATGCTCATCCTTGCCTCTATTGGTTCAGTGCCGGCAGGATACATGAGCCGGGGGGTTGACGGAATTCGCCGAGCCGCCGCAGCACGCACGGCGGAGGGTTGCCGCCGATCCTCACG
>JABAHS010050316.1_pt2 | contig 30617 bp, 30 predicted proteins | sample 7062111 | NCBI WGS metagenome assembly JABAHS01 (sample SAMN14534600, study PRJNA622989) | marine sediment metagenome | biome: marine biome [ENVO:00000428]; feature: marine pelagic biome [ENVO:01000023]; material: deep marine sediment [ENVO:00002113]; isolation source: pool of 4 deep marine... | reverse complement strand
TGCGCATCGCCCGCGAGGTGGCCTCGGCCCTCGACTACGCGCACCGCAACAACGTGGTTCACCGGGACGTGAAGCCGGAGAACATCCTGCTCCACGAAGGGTCCGCCCTGGTCGCCGATTTCGGGATCGGCAAGGCGCTCTCCGAGGCCGAATCCGAGATCACGCAGACCGGGATGATGCTGGGCACCCCCACCTATATGAGCCCGGAACAAGCCTCGGGCGAGGAGGAGATCGACGGCCGCAGCGACCTGTACAGCCTGGGCTGCGTGCTGTACGAGATGCTCGCCGGCGAGCCGCCGTTCACCGGGCCCAACGCCCAGGCGATCATCACCAAGCGGTTCGTGTCGCCCATCCCGCACGTCCGCGCCGTCCGCGACGTTCCGGACGCGGTCGACGACGTCACCACCCGCGCCCTCGCCCGGACGCCCGTCGACCGCTTCCCGTCCGCGGCGGACTTCGCCGAGGTGCTGAAGCAGATCCAGGCCGGCGGCCAGACGCCGCCTGGCGGTACGCCGAAGCGCGCGCCGCCGAAGCAGTCAATTGCGGTGCTGCCGCTGGCCAACCTGAGCGCCGACCCGGAGAACGAGTACTTCAGCGACGGGATGACCGAGGAGATCATCAACGCCCTGGCCAAGCTGCCCGGCGTTCAGGTCGCATCCCGCACATCGTGCTTTTCGTTCAAGGGGAAGGAAGTTGATGTCCGCCAGGTCGGCGAGAAGCTGGGTGTGGCCAATGTCCTGGAAGGCAGCGTCCGCAAGATCGGCAACCGCATCCGCCTGACCGTCCAGCTCGTCGATGTCGCCAACGGTTATCAGCTCTGGTCCGAGACTTACGACCGTCAGCTCGAGGACGTGTTCGCGATCCAGGACGAGATCTCGCGGGCGATCGTCGATGCCCTCAAGGTTCGACTCGTCGGCGACAGCGAGAAGCTCGTCGTGCCCACGACGGAGAACATCGAGGCCTACACGCTCTATTTGAAGGGCCGTTACTTCTTCAACAAGTCATGGGCGGAGTCGGAGCTCCGCAAGAGCATGGATTTCTTCGAGCAAGCGCTCGAGAAGGATCCTACTTACGCTCGCGCGTACGCCGGGATCGCCGATTGCTGGGCCGCGCTGGCGGATGAGTTCCTGGCTCCGGAAGAAGCCTACACGCGCGCGAAGACCGCCGCGACTCGAGCCCTCGAACTGGAGCCCACGCTGGTAGAGGCGCTGACGTCCGTGGGCAAGGTCCTCTGCTGGTACGAATGGGACTTCGATGCCGCCGCGCGAGAACTCCACCGGGCGGTCACCATCAACCCCAACTCCGCCGACGCTCACTTCGTTCTCGGCAGCGCGCTTCCAACAGTCGGACAGCTCGACGATGCCATCGAGGAGATGCGCAAGGCCCTGGTCCTCGATCCGCTGGCTCCGCACCACAGCCGCTGGTTGGGTCGCTTCCTCCTCTACGCCGGCGACTACGCACGAAGCATCGAGCAGAACAAGAAGACGCTCGAGATCAACGCGAATTACTCGAAGTCGTATCTGGACATCGGCTCCGCGTATCTCGGGCTCGACCAGCCGGAAAAGGCGCTCGAGTCGTATCGTCGCGGCCAGTCGCTGGAGTCCTCCGTCCGGTCCTACGACGCGCTCATCGTTCAGGCCCTCGCCGCGATGGGCGAGGAAGAGGAGGCCCGGGCCATTCTCGATCGGCTTGAGGAGGACGCCAACCAGCAGTACATGCGGGCGGAGATTTTGGCGATGGGCTACGCCGCGCTGGGCGAGATCGATCGCGCCTTCGAGCGTCTGGAAGAAGCGTTCGAGGCCCGCTCCGCCGGCCTGATTTATCTCCATCTCGACCCGGGCTACGAGCCCCTCCGCTCCGACCCCCGCTTCGCGCCCCTGGTCGAGCGCATCGGCATCCGGTAGCGAGGATCGATCTCCGGTCGCCCAGTACGCCGGAGTCAAACGGGGGCCGGCGGCCAGGCCCGACCGCAAACTTTTCCGAACCTGTCAACCATCTGCACAGCGAATCCACCTACCGGGTCGCCGGCGCCGGCGCCGGGCTCGCCGCCCTCGGCATCGCCCTTCTCTTCTGGGGATGTCAGCAGCGAGCCATGCCCACCGAGGCGACCGACGAGGCCACGGCCACCGAGCTCACCTCCAACGTCGGCAACCCGTCGGTCATCGGGCTCGGCAGCTCGGTCCAGCTGCAGGCCACGCCCCGCGACGACCAAGGTCGCCCGGTGCCCGGGTACACGATCACCTGGGAGTCTGACGATTCGACGGTCGTGGAGGCCGATGAAGACGGCTACATTACGGCGCTCTCCCTGGGCGGCCCCAGGCGCCGAGCGTCGAGCCCGACCAGATGATACAGTTCTATGCCGCGTTCCTGTTCAACGACGGTTCGGTCGTGTGCGAGCCCGAGAGCCCATCGACCGATCCGGCCGTGCTCTATAACGCAAAACGACGTGGACGGCTGCGCCGAGGCGACAGCGCTGGTGCTGGCTCAGTAAGCCGGCCCTGCCTCCTTGGCCGGCTTCTTCATCAGCGCGGCGCACCGCCGGCGCCTAAGGGGCGAAGTAGAACTCGGCCCAGCCCGACCAAGCGCCCCAGCCGTGACCGTTACGGGCCCGGACCCGCCAGCGGTAGGTGGTGTCCGCGTGCACCGGCCAGAACGTCTTCGCGTTCGAGTCCGAGCTGTACGTGTAGTACGTTCGCCAGACGCCTCCGCTCAGGTACTCGATGGCGAACTCGTACGACGTGGCGCCGGTCACCGCGTTGCAGGACATCGTCACCGAGCCCGTCGTGATCGTGACGCCGCCCGTCGGGCTCAAGCCCGTCGGTGCCGGCGGCGGCCCGCCCACGTTCCCGAAGTCGAACCGCGCCCAACCCGACCACGCGCTCCACCCGTGGGCGTTGCCGGCCCGTATCCGCCAGCGGTATTTCGTGTCGTCGTACACCGGCCAGAAAGTCTGCGTATTGTCGTCTGACGTGTACGTGTAATAAGTGCGCCACACGCCGCCGCTCTCGTACTGGATGGCAAACTGGTAACCCGTTGCCCCGGCGACCGCATCAGCCGATAGCGTGACCGAGGCGGTCGTGATCGTGGCGCCACCGCTCGGGCTCAGCCCCGTCGGCGCTGGCGGTGGACCGTCGTCACCATCATCATCATCCCCGGCGGCCTCCACGAACATGACGTTGTAGTCGACGTTCACGCCGCACAGGTCGGGCGCCGTCCAATCGGAGTCGTACTGCTTCCCCGTCGGGTCCGACCAGCCACCGAAGGGTCCCTCGTACCAGGCCTGCGGTTCATACCAGTCGGAGAAGTCGGCCTGCCCGTCGTAGTAGGCATACCAGATGGGCAGGTGCGAGAACGCCGACGAGTTCGCCACGTTGTCCCGCCACCAGACCTTCCGCGTGTAGATCCCGCAGGAAAAGCTGCCGCACGCGTCCACCGCCTGTTGGATCTTCGACACCAGGGTGGATGCGGAGCGTCCGTCCGCTGGTTGCTCCGCGTCCAACCAGAGCCGCCGCACCGGGAAAGACGAGATCGCCGACAGGGCGCTCCGCACCTGTGCCGACATGTCGTACTGCCAGTACAGCATCACGTACGCATCGACCGTCATCCCGGCCGCGACCGCCTCGCTCAACTGCTGCGCGGCGATCTGGGTGTTCTGCGTGCCCACGATCACGTGATCGACGCCGGCATCGCGCCAGCACGCCACTTCCGGCCCGCTCAGCTCGCCGGACCAGAACGACACGTCGACGGCGAACGACGGGTCGAGTCCGGGATAGGCGTCGCTGGAGAGGAAATCATCGCCTCGGCCCTCCGTCCGTTCGGGTTCGGTGACCGATTCGCAGCCGGCGGCGGTCATCAGGACGGCGAACAGCGCGAGGAACCTGCGAAGATGCGAGGGTCGAGTATGCATGCCGGACTCCCTTCCTTCGGCGAGCGCGAGAACCGCTGGCGGCGACGACCCTCGGCCCGTCAGGCGGCGGGATTCCTCAGCCTGTGAGCGGGATCAGACTGTGCGAGAGATCGTGGAACCTGGCACGGGAATCCGCCGGCTGTCAAGCGGCTCGTTGCAGGCCGGCACCGGCCGAGGCTGGACGTTTATCGCTGACCTGTTACCTTGCCCTGCGCTTCGATCCGAGCTGCGAGACCCGTACGGAAGAACTCCTGGAGGCCCTTCAATAATGAACTCTATGGACCGATGCCTCGTCCCCGGATCGAACGTTCTCCAGCACACGATCTGCCTCGCGCTTCTCGCCATCGTAGCTTGCGGTGATGGTTCGAGCGCCTATCGACCGACCGCCGCGACGGCCCCATCAACCGATATCTTCCTCGGCCGGCTCCAGCGTGACGGCAGCCGTTTGGCCGTGAGCGAGCTGATGAACGTCACGGACCGCGAGGGATACGACAACCAGCCTCACTTTCTGTCCGACGGCAACGCGTTCCTCTACACCTCGGCGCGGGACACCTTTCAAACCGACATCTACCGCTACGACCTGTCGTCAGGGTCGGTCACCCGAGTCACCCGCACAGCCTCGGCGAGCGAGTACTCGCCCACGGTGATGCCGGCGGGCGATGCCTTTTCGGTCATCCGGGAAGACGGCACGATCCAGCAGCTGTGGCGCTACAGTCTGGAAGGAGAGGACCGCGGCGGCCTGCTCGATGCGCTGCAACCGGTGGGCTACCACGCCTGGGGCGACGAAACGACGGTGGCCGTCTTCATAGTGGGCGATTCCCTGACACCGTCGCGGCTCGTGCTGGCGGATGTCGTCACCGGCGATACGACCCGGATCGCCGAGAACATCGGCCGCTCGCTACACCGCATACCGGGACGGCACGCGGTCAGTTTCGTTCAAAAGACAGCCGAGGAAGATGAGGGTGACTGGCTGATCAAGGCGCTCGACCTGGACACCAGGTCGGTGTCGGCCATCGCGCCCACTCTGCCGGGCCGCGAGGACTACGTCTGGCTCCCGGACGGTTCCATCCTGATGGGCGACGATTCCGAACTGCACCGCTGGACCGCGGCGCGTGGGTGGGAACTGGTGGCGGATCTCTCCGGGTCCGGCGTCCGCGGGATCACCCGGCTCGCCGTCTCCCCGGCCGCCGAGCGAATCGCGGTGGTGGCTGAGCGCGGCGCAGCCGACGAGTGAACCGCGGTTTCGTTATTCGACGCCGGCCTCCTCGACGATGCGCCGGTCGGCGCGCAGCGTCGCCTTCAGGTAGTCGCGGTTCAGCTGCGCGATGGTCTCCAGGCTGATCGCCTTCGGACACACCGCGGTGCACTCGCCGTGATTGGTGCAGTTGCCGAAGCCCTCCAGGTCCATCTGCCACACCATCGCCTTTACCCGGTCGTAGCGCTCCGGCTGCCCCTGTGGCAGCCTGGCGAATTGCGCCACCTTCGCCGCGGTGAACAGCATCGCCGACGCGTTCGGGCAGGCGGCGACGCAGGCGCCGCAGCCGATGCAGGCGGCGGCGTCCATCGCCAGGTCGGCGTCTTCCTTTGGGACCGGGATCGCGTTGGCGTCGGGCGCCGACCCGGTGGGCGCGCTGATGTAACCGCCCGCGGCGATGATTCGGTCGAACGATTTACGATCGACGATCAGGTCCTTGATCACCGGAAACGCCTTCGCCCGCCAGGGCTCGATCCATAGCACATCGCCGTCCTCGAAGCTCCGCATGTGGAGCTGGCAGCAGGTCGTGCGCTCGCGGGGACCGTGCGCCCGGCCGTTGATCACCACACCGCAGGTCCCGCAGATCCCCTCACGGCAGTCGTGGTCGAACGCCACCGGGTCTTCCCCGTCCCGGGTCAGCCGTTCGTTGAGCACGTCGAGCATCTCCAGAAACGACATGTCGGGGTTCACTTCATCGATGTCGTACCTGACGAAGCTCCCCTTCGACTTCGGATCCGGCTGACGCCATATATGCAGGGTCAGTTTCATTACTTGTAGCTCCGTGTCGCGAGTTCGACGTTTTCGAACTCCAGCGGCTCCACGTTGCGGATCGGCTTCTTGTCCTCGCCCGCGTATTCCCATGCCGCCACGTGCGCGTAATCCTCGTCGTCACGCAACGCCTCGCCGTCCTCCGTCTGGTACTCCTCACGGAAGTGCGCGCCGCACGACTCCTCGCGCTCCAGCGCGTCCAGGCACATCAGCTCGCCGAGCTCCAGGAAATCAGCGACCCGACCCGCGTACTCCAGCGACTGGTTCAACGTTTCCGCCGCCCCGGGGACCGTGACGTTCTCCCAGAACTCCTCGCGCAGCGCCGGGATCTTCTCCAGCGCCGTCTGCAGACCCTCCCGCGTGCGCGACATGCCGCAGTACTCCCACACCAGCTCGCCCAGTTCCCGGTGGATCGACATCACCGTTCGCTCACCGTCGATCGAGAGCAGCCGATCGATCCGGTCCGCCACCTGCTCCCGCGCCTCTTTCGCCGCAGGGTGGTCCTCGTTCACCGACTCGAACTTCGTCCGGGCCAGGTAGTCGCCGATGGTGTAGGGGATGACGAAGTAGCCGTCGGCCAGCCCCTGCATCAGGGCGCTGGCGCCCAGTCGGTTCGCCCCGTGGTCGGAGAAGTTCGCCTCGCCGATCACGAACAGGCCGGGGATCGTGCTCATCAGGTTGTAGTCCACCCAGAGGCCGCCCATCGTGTAGTGGGTCGCCGGGTAGATCCGCATCGGGACCTCGTAGGGGTTCTCGTCGGTGATCCGCTCGTACATCTCGAACAGGTTGCCGTAACGCTCGCGGATCACGTCCTCGCCCAACCGATCGATGGCGTCCTTGAAGTCGAGGTAGACCCCGACACCAGTCGGTCCGACTCCGCGTCCCTCATCCACGACCCGCTTCGCCGCCCGCGACGCCACGTCCCGCGGCGCCAGGTTGCCGAAGCTGGGGTACATCCGCTCCAGGTAGTAGTCGCGGTCCTCCTCGGGGATCTCGTTCGGCGGCCGGTCGTCGTCGGCCCGCTTGGGAACCCAGATCCGCCCGTCGTTCCGGAGCGACTCGCTCATCAGGGTGAGCTTGGACTGGTACTCACCGTGCACCGGGATGCAGGTCGGGTGGATCTGAGTGAAGCAGGGGTTGGCGAAACAGGCGCCCTTCTTGTACGAGCGCCAGATCGCGGTGGTGTTGCACCCCATCGCGTAGGTGGCCAGGAAGAAGACGTTGCCGTAGCCGCCGGTTGCCAACACCACCGCGTCGGCCAGGTGTATCTCCAGCTCGCCCGTCACCATGTCGCGCACGACGATCCCCCGGGCACGCCCGTCGATCACGATCGGCTCGAGCATCTCGTGCCGCGAGAACATCTGAACCTTGCCCAGCCCGATCTGCCGCTCCAGGGCCTGGTAAGCGCCCAGCAGCAGCTGCTGCCCCGTCTGGCCACGCGCGTAGAACGTCCGCGACACCTGCGCACCGCCGAACGACCGATTGGCGAGCAGGCCGCCGTACTCCCGGGCGAAGGGAACGCCCTGGGCGACGCACTGGTCGATGATGTTCAGGCTCAGCTCGGCCAGACGATAGACGTTCGCCTCACGGGACCGGTAGTCGCCTCCCTTCACCGTGTCGTAGAACAGCCGGTACACGCTGTCGCCGTCGTTTTGATAGTTCTTGGCCGCGTTGATGCCGCCCTGCGCGGCGATCGAGTGGGCGCGGCGCGGGCTGTCCTGGTAGCAGAAGCACTTCACGTTGTAGCCCAGCTCGGCCATCGAGGCCGCGCCCGAAGCGCCCGCCAGCCCCGAACCGACGACGATGATGCTGTATTTACGTTTGTTCGCCGGACTCACCAGCTTCATCTCGAACTTGTGGTTTTCCCACTTCTCCTCGATCGGGCCCGAGGGGATCTTCGCGTTGAGTTCCATTTCTATCTCCTCAGCTCACGACTCCGGCGAGGACGGCGATCGGGATCGAGATGTTGCCGACCACCACGACAGCCGTGATCAGCGCCGAGATCCCGAACCGGACACGATTGTAGCTGGGATGGCTCAACCCCAGCGTCTGCAACATGCTCCACACCCCGTGGTAGAGGTGCAGTCCCAGGACCAGCTGCGCGAAGATGTAGAAGGCGGATACCCACCAGATGCTGAAGCCAGCCACGACGTTGTGGTACACGTCACCGGCCACGAAGTCGTTGTGCGCCGTACCCGTGGTGAAGTGGAGCAGATGGTAAACGATGAAGATCAGCAGGATTGGGCCACCCCACCGCATCGTCCGCGACGCGTACGTCGACTCGGTCCACTGCTGCCGTCGCCGGTACCCCACCGGCCGCGCCTTCCAGCTGTCCAGCGTCAGGGCCGTGGCCGCCCAGATATGCAGCAGCACCGCCGCCAGCAGGCCACCGCGCGCCACCCAGATGAATCCGCCGTGCAGCAGCTCGCGGAGCAGCTCGCCGTAATGGTTGATCGCCTCCGGTCCGATGTAGACCTGCAAGTTCCCGATCATGTGGCCGATGACGAACACGACGAGCACGATCCCGGTCACCGCCATGACCATCTTCTTCCCCACGGTCGTGGCGAAGAAGGCGGCGATCCGGCCCCGTGATCCGTCCAAAGCGATGTCGATTGGGAGACTGGCCATTCGTCTCTTCTCTCCTGCCCTGAGTTCGATCAGACCGCGCGCAGGAATGATCGTGGGTCTCTTAATAGCAAGACGCTTTATCCAGAGCAACCGGAACAGCAGGTTGGGTCTTCAACTAACCCGGCAAGGGCCGCGCCAGCGGGTGCTGGCGCATAATCCGTTGCCAGCTAACAGATTACAGGGCGTCACTGCACCCCGTTCCTACCCCGTCACGTCACGTTGGGTCCCGAAACGAGCCAGACCGACATCTTCGCGCGGCTCCACCGGATACTCGGCCCGCGGGCGTTTGGCGTACGGCCCTGTCCGTCGGGCTTTCGGCATCGGTTTGACAGTTGGGCACGCCAACCGTATAGACCTCCAACTCGTGCCGGTTCGTTTTCGGGCCTCCGCCCGTTCCGGGCCCCAACAGGAGGCGCGCTATGCGCAGTGCATCCATCGCCGTTGCCTTGCTGTTCATCCCCGCCATCACGTCCGCCCAGACGCTCAGCGATGCCGAGCGGCAGGCTTTGCTGGCATCTCTCGAGAAGACGGACGCGCAGCTGGTCCAGGTGGTCGAGTCGTTGACGCCGGAGGCGTGGGCCTTCAAACCGGCGGAAGATCGCTGGTCGGTGGCCGAGGTCGCCGAGCACATCCTGCTGGCGGAGCAGCTGTTCAAGCAGGTGATCAAGGGTCCGCTCATAGAATCTCGGCCGCCGGATGACATGTCGACCGCGGGTAGCCGCAGCGACGAGATCCGGAATCTCATGCTAGACCGCAGCCAGAAGCTGCAGGCACCAGACCCCCTCAGACCGACCGGCCGCTGGCCGACACGGGCCGAGTTTCTCGCGGCCTGGCAGCCGGAGCGCGCGGCCACGCTGGAGTGGGTCGAGACCACCGACGCCGACCTCCACGGTCACGCCTACGAGCTGCCGCCGCTCGGCGTGATGAACGGCCAGGAATGGATGACGTTCATGGCCAGCCACTGCGAGCGACACATGATGCAGATCGAGGAGGTCATGGCCCACCCCGATTTCCCGAGGACGACAGGCCGTTAGCCCCCGCAGGCGTTAGCGGGCCCGATCTGGGGCCCGCAACGACTCGGCACCGCTGCCCGACCGCTCGAGCGCGGCGCCCGTTCATTTCGCGCCGGGCTCAGTTCTGAGGCAGTACCCCCTTGTCGATCCGCATCGTCACGAGCATATGCGGCACGTCGACCACCTCGGCGATCTTCAGATGTGCCGCCAGCGACGCCAGCGCGTACGCGTCGATGCGGGTCAGCCCGTGCTCTTCTACCAGATAATCGATCATCGCCAGGGTCGCCTGGCGCGCCGCTTCGTCGATCGTCACCCCGAACCCCGTCACCGCGTAGTACTCGTCGTTCTCGTATTGCGGTGATGGTATGCGCCGACCGTCCTCGATGACGTTCAGCTCGTAGACGAAGCGCATCGGCGCCTCGATCGCCGTACCCATCACCTCACCGTCGCCCTGAGCCGCGTGGGCATCGCCGATCGAGAACAGCGCCCCCTCGACGAAGACCGGTAAATAGACCGTCGTACCCTCCACGATGTCACGATCGTCCAGGTTGCCGCCATTCGCACGCGGCGGAATGGTCGACAGCATCTCGTCGGTCGCCGGTGCGACACCGACCACGCCGGGGAACGGCCGCAAGGGGATCTCGATCCCCGGAGCGAACTCGACGCTCGTCGCTCCTTCTTCGAATCGGTACGTTTTCAGGTAGGGCTCCTCGAAAATATCCGCCAGGAACCCGAATCCCGGAGCGTTCGCGGTCCAACCCCAATCGCCGACCTCGATCTCGTGCAACGTCACGGCCAGCACATCGCCTGGATCCGCGCCCTCCACGTAGACCGGCCCGGTCAACGGGTGGATCGGGTCCATCGAGAGGTTCGCCAGGTCCTCCAGCGAAGATTCGGGCGTCAACTGCCCATCGGTCGCCTCCTCGGTGAAGGCCTCGATCACCGCGCCCGGCGGCACCCGCAAGACGGGTTCGATCGCGCGGCTGAATCGGTTGTGCGTCTGATCGGCGGTGAGCGTATAGCTCGGACGCGGAGTCTCGGCGCCCGACGCCGCACCGATCCGCCCGCCATCACCGTCGTCGCCCGGGACACCGCATCCCAGCGCGAAGACGAGAAGCGTCAGCGGGAAAACCGGGTTTCCTTTCGTGCGAACGTAATCCATCGCTCAACTCCTCCGGCCTGTCGTTCGAGCCCGATGTCCCAATCGGCGACATCCATACAGCGTTGTTACATGGGCGTGCTCAGAGCTTTACCTGGCCGATCTACCCTTACCGTGGACGGACGAGATTCCGACCCGGCAGGGTCGCCGTAGCATCGGTGAACAATAACCGCTTGATGAGAGCAAAATGAAAGGTCCACGCGAGATGTCCAGGAGTGGGCTGATCTGGGCGATCAGCATACCGTTTGCCATTGTCCTCTACCTGGCCATGCTGCTCAATGTGACGCTGGCGCGACGCGGCCGCGCTTCGCCGCGCCGCGCTTCGTCGGTCAGCGAGGACCCGGAGCTGGCCACCGTCTGAGCCGCAGCTCAGCCCATTAGCCGCTTCACCAACGACTTTACCGTTCCCTCGTAGCGCTTGACCACGAGCACGGAGGTCGGCGAGTGGCGCGCCACCTTTTCCGGTATCTCGCCCAACAGCACTTTGTGGAACAGCGGCTCCTTCGCCGCTCCGATCACCACCAGATCGAAATCGCGGCTCGCCAGCGCCAGGCCGCCGGGCACCGATCGCGCTTCGATCAGCCGTTTCTCCACCACCAGTTTCGGGTCGACGTGGGTCAGCGTCTTCTCCATCCAGCGCTCGGCTTCGGCCCGCTGCCTCGGCGTCGCGTCCGGCGGCACCACGTAACCCGTCGTCACCTCCATATCGAACTCGCGGGCCAGCGCGTTCAGGAACTCCGCCGCCAGCTGGGCGTGCGGGCCACCGGCGGTCGGGAAGAGACAGCGCCTGAACTGGGCATTCCCCACCAGTTTCAGCAGCATCAGGTCACACGGCGCGAACCGGATGACCTGGTCCGCGACTTCGCCGAAAATGCGCTCGCGCGTGTCGGTGAATCCCTTCCAGCCCATCAACAGCACCTCGGCCTGATGCCGATCGGCGGCCTCGAGGATCCCGTGGTGCGCGTGATGAGCGATGACCAGATCGGTCTCCAGCTCGATCCCGCGCTCGTCCGCGTACTCCCGGGCCTGCCGCACCAGCGGCTCGCGATGGTGAGTAAAGCGCATCCCTTCGTGGATGGGCAGCTGCCGTGGCACCTCGACCACCGAGATGGCCACCAGCCGTCGTCCTCGAGCCTCCGCGATGGGTCTGGCGAAATCGAGCAGCACCTCCACGTTGTCGGGATTGTGCAGCGGAACGATGACCGCGTAGTCGGGCGGCGCCTCGAACGGCCGTTGCGAAGGAACCAGCACTTGCGGCTCGGCGACGGCGGCAATCTTCTCGAAATGGGCGAAGTAGATGAGCAGCCCGAAGATGACCCAGCCCGCTGTCACGTACCAGGCCATCGGCTGGAACTTGAACTGGTAAAGCGCCAGGAAGACGTTCAGCGCGATACCGAGGATAGGCGTGAGCGGATAGAGCGGCACGCGATAGACCCGGGGCAGTTCCGGCATCTTCCGGCGCAGCGCGATCACCGCCAGGTTCACCAGCGCGAACGTGAGCAGGAAGATCAGGCTGGCGGCCGAGCCCACCGTCTCGATCGGCAACGTCAGTGCCATACCCAGCAAGATGACGCCGGTGACGATGATCGCCGCACGCGGCGTTCGTCGTTCCGGGTGGATCTTCGACATCTCGCGGGGTAGCCAGTTGTCGCGGGCCATCGAGAACGCCACCCGCGACGAAGCGAGCACCGTGGCGTTCAACGCCGACATGGTGGACAAGAGGCCACCGAACACGATGATCACCACGCCGAACGTCGGCATGAAGTCCTCGGCCGCCCGCACGATCGCCGTCTCCTTGTACTCGCCCAGGAACTCCCACGTGGGACGGCCGCCGGCGTCCACCGCACCCAGCGAGACGAACAGGATGAGCAGGTACATCGTCACGGTGATCGCCAGCGCGATGAACGTGGCGCGCGGGATGTTCCTCTCGGGCTCCTTGATCTCCTCGGCCACCGTCGCGATCAGGTCGTAGCCCTCGAACGCGATGAAGGTGAGGCCCATCGCGACCAGCACTCCGCCTCCGCCCAGCGGGAAGAACGGCGTGAAGTTGTCCGCCGCCACGTCGGGCGCCGCGAACACGCGTCGCAGCCCATAGACGATGAAGATTCCCAGCACCGCCATCTTCGCCAGCGTCAGCGCGTTCTCCGCCTTGCCGGTTACCTCGGCCCCTCTGATGTTGAGGCGGATGAAGGCGAGCCCCACCAGCAGCGTCACGACCAGGATCGGGATGTGCTCGCCGGCGATCCCGAACAGGCCCTGGGTCGGCCCGGGGAAATACTTGAGGAAGAACTCCCAGAAGTAGCCGGCGAAGCCGAGCGCGTAGAGGCTGCAGGCCACCGTGTAGGCGAACCAGAGCATCCAGCCCGAGGTGAAGCCCAGCGCGCCGGGAAACGCCATCCGCACGAACGAGTAGCCGCCGCCCGCCCGCGGGATCGCCGACGCCAGCTCGGCATAGGCGAAGGCGGTGAGCAGCGTCACGGCGCCGTTCAGCGCGAAGGCGAGCAGCGATGCCGGGCCCGATTCGCCGGCGGCGATCCCGGTCAGCACGAAGATGCCGGCGCCGATCATGGCGCCGACGCCGATCATCGTCGCGTCGAACAGGCCGAGATCGCGGGCGAACGTCGCTTCGGATGAGTTGGACATGCAGGTTTCGGAGGTTCCGTCCCGCTAAAACCGAACCGTGAGGCCGAGCCCCAGGGGAATGAGCCAGAGGTCGCCGCCGATGTACGACTCCTCCGCGAACGCAACGGCGACGCCCACCTCCAGCGACCCCGCCACGTGACGGCTGAAGTCGTAGATCAACCTCGTTCCCCCGCCCAGTGCGAAAGCGGTTCTTTTCTCGAGATCGGCGGCCTCCGGATCGAAACGAACCGCGCCTCCGCCGGCGTAGAAGATCCAGTTGCCGTTCATCCCGGTCGGAACGATGTCGTACCCGAGGCTGCCGAAGACCGCCTGCGCGTCCCAACGCGGCATGTCGGGGCCGCCTTCCAACCACAGGTATTCATAGCTCGCCGCGAGCCAAACGTGAGGCAGAAAATTCACCCCCAGCAGACCGCCGGCGGCCCAACCGTCGTCGATCAGCGTTCCGCCTCCCGCCGGCACGTACGCGCCCTGCGTCCCCAGCACGAACTTCTCGGCTCGCTGCGCTAGCAGCGGCGTGCTCGACGCCAGCAGGGACAGGACGAATGTCAGGAAACCGAGCTTTGGGCATCGCATCGGCCTAGGGATCTAGGCCGACCGTCGGATAAGCGCAAGAGAGGCGACGGCCGCCTCGAGCTCGCCACACCCCTACGCGCGGGAATACCCGCGTCTCCGACCACATCACGTGCGCGTCGCAAGTGCCGGCATGGTGCAACCACGGCGCACCGGGCGTCGGCTCCTCGTCAGTCAGACCGACCGATTCCTCGGTGGCGTAGGGGAGCTGCAAGAGGTGACAAACCACCACAGAGTCCGGGGCGCTCTCGTCGCTGTCCAGGCGACCCGAGGCGTCGACCATGTAAGCCCGCTCCGGTATCTCGACCGCGCCCGCTTCCACATCCGGCACAGCCGCTCCCGAAACGCCGTTCCCCGCAGCCCCTCGTCGACCAGTTTTCGCTGATGCGCTAAGAAAGGGCCGATATACCGCCCCCTCGCCACCGGTGTGGGCGAGCCGCGAGTCACTCCCGCATCTCGGGAGCGGCTCGCAGCTCAGCCGCTTTCTCTGAGGACGGGGGTTTTGCTAAGCCGCCGTCGGTTGGATGTTCTGGTTGAGTCGGAAGAAGTTGTCGGGGTCGTACTTGTCCTTCAGCTCGACCAGCCGTTGGTAATTGGGGCCGTAGGCGTCGGTGACACGATTCGCCTCATCGTCGGGCATGAAGTTGACGTAGACGCCACCGGTGGCGAATCGGGCGGATCGCTCGAAGAACTCGCGGGCCCACGCGACGCACTTCTTGTCGTCCTTAGGCTCGTCCCAGCGGGTGTGCACGTTCATGATGAATTCGGCGTCCCGGTGCGTGTACGCCGTGGCGTCCGCAGGCACCCGACTCGCAGCACCGCCCAGGTGGGCCATGAAGATCTCGCATTGCTCGGTGGGCAATTCGCGGACGTATTCGAGCACCACGCCTATGAGGTCGTCGCTCAACTCGGTGAAGTCGTGGGACTTCCAGTAGTTCCGGGCACCCGGCGTGAGCAACGGATCGAATGCCTGCTGGAAGGCGGCGAACGGCTGCGGCGCAATGACGTCGGCGATCGGGTCGCCGATCTCGCGCAGCCCTTTCATCGCCCGCTCGCCCTCCGCGACTTCCCCGGCGTACACGGTGGCGATCACCAGCACTTCGGTCCCGTGGACGTCCTCTGGCAGGAACGGCAACGGCGGTGCCTTTCGCAAGACCACCCAGGCCGAGAGTTCGTCCGGTGCCGAGGCTACGAATTCCCTGTAGGCCCGCAGCACGTCGGGCGCGTCGGCGAAGGGATGCACGATCAGGCCGCTTAACAGATCCGGCCCCACCGGGTGCAGACCGAACTCGAACGACGTGACGATACCGAAATTGCCGCCACCACCCCGGATCCCCCAGAAGAGGTCGGGGTTCTCCTTCTCGCTGGCGGTCAGCCGCTCGCCGGACGACGTGACCACGTCGGCCGAGATCAGGTTGTCGATGGTCAGGCCGTACTTGCGTGTAAGCCAGCCGAAGCCTCCACCAACGGTCAGGCCGGCGATCCCCGTAGTCGAGTTGATCCCCACGGGCAAGGCGAGCCCGTGGGCCTGCGTCGCCGCGTCGACGTCGCCCAGCGTTGCCCCCGGCGCCACCCGGGCCGTAGCCGCCGCCGCATCCACCTCCACCGACCGCATGTCCGACAGGTCGATCATCAGGCCGCCATCGGACACCGCGTTCCCCGCGATGTTGTGCCCGGCCCCACGGACCGACACGAGCAGACCGTGCTCCCGGGCGAACTTCACCGCTTTGACCACGTCGTCGGCATCCGCGCAGCGGACGATGAGCCCCGGGCGCCGATCGATCATGGCGTTCCAGATGGCCCGCACCTCGTCGTAGGCGGGCGAATCGGGGTTCAGCAGCTCGCCGGCAACTCGCTCGTCGAGCTCTGCCACCGCGTCGGCGTCGATGGTCGTCTCCGTGCCGTCAAGCGCGCGCATCGTCACGTCGGGCATGGCGTCTCCTGGTTGGGGTGATACTCTCGAACCGCCACCATCTATTTCATAGTGCGCGATTTCGGTCGGCAGCCGGACAAACGGGATTTCTTCACGAGGCCCGCAGGGCCACGGCCAGAACGGATGAGCCCGACAGGGGGCCGCTATCGGTCGTTGCTGGAGGTCAGATTATACCGAGGAATCGGTCGGCCCGAAAGTCGTGCCCGCGGTCGCGGCACAGGCGGGCCTTATTCTGGTGCGCTGCGCAGGAGGAGCAGGGCCTCCGAACCGACGCGCGCTGCGAGCACCGCAGCACCCATGCTCTACCGGCCGCCGTCAACGCTCAGGGTCTGCCCGGTGATCCAGGACGAGTACTCGGACGCGAGAAAGAGAACGGCATGGGCTATGTCCTCGGGCCGCCCCAGCCGGCGCATGGCGATCGACTCCACCAGCTCGCGCTGCCCCTCCTCGCCGTAGGAACGCCACTGCCGTTCGGTGGCAGGGTTGGACCGGACGAACCCCGGGGCCACGCAGTTCACCGTGATCCCGAAGGGGCCGAGCTCGTGCGCCAGCTGCCGGGTCAAACCGATGAGCCCCGCCTTGGCGGAGGCATAGGCCTGTATGCCGGTCAGGCTCACCCTGAGGCCGGCGCCGGACGAGATGTTCACGATGCGGCCCCACCGCGCCGCCTTCATGGCCGGCGCCACCGCCTGGGAGAAATTGAACCCGCCGGTGAGGTTCACCTCCAGGATGGTCTGCCACGCTTCCGGCGTGACCTCCTCCAGCGGGCGGCCCACCTGTCCGGCTACTCCGCCCGCGTTGTTCACCAGGATGTCCACCCGGCCCGACTCCCGGGAGGCTTCGGCCACGAAGGCTCCCACCGCATTCCGGTCCCGGACGTCGGCCACCCGAGCCTCACAGCCCGGACCGCAGGTTCTTCGAGTCTCGTCCAGCTCGTCGGCCAGAATGTCACAGGTCCAGACCCGGCCGCCCCGCTCCGCGAAAGTTCGGGCCATGGCCCGGCCCAACCCGTGGGCGCCACCCGTGACGATGATCGTGCGACCCCTCATGTCGATGTTCACGCTAGACCCATCCGCTCTCCAGGGCTTCACGCGCCTCGGCCACCGCTACCTCCCAGATCGCCTCCATCTCCTCGTCGGACCGCTGGTAGAGCCCGCCGTAGTTTCCGTCCCCCAGCGCATCCCTGAACGCCGCCGGATCCAACCGCGACTTTAGCTCGGGATCCATCGCCGGCTTCCGCTCCCGCGGTAGCGCCACACCGGCCAGCCGGGTCCACGGAAAGTTCTCGATCCACGACGCGTGCGAGCCCACCGGGTCCACCTCTTCGATCTTCGCCAGCGTCTTCGGCGCCATCCACCAGTTGAAGAGCTTCACCTGATGGCCCGGGCGCTCGGTCATCCATCGGTCCGCCACCGACGCCGCTGGCGCGTTACCGCCATGTCCATTGATTAGGAGGACCCGGCGGAATCCCGCGCCCGCCAGGCTGTCCAGTATGTCGAGAATCAGCCGTTCGTACGTCTCCTGCCGAAGCGTCACGGTCCCGGGGAAGGCCGAGAAGTAAGGGGAGATCCCGTAGGGCAGCACCGGGAAGACCGGAATCCCCAGGGGCTCCGCCGCCTCCCGCGCCAACCGCTCCGGTATCAGCGCGTCAGTCGCCAGGCTCAGGTAGGCGTGTTGCTCCGTGCTCCCCAGTGGAACAGCCGCACGGTCGTCGCGCTCCAAATATTCCTCCACCTGCATCCAGTTCATGTCGGCGATTCTCACCGGATGGCTCCAGGCTGTGGTCACGCTGTTTCGGGGTCGTCGCCCGAAACTAGACCGGCCGCGATCAGCCCGTCAAACCGTGCGGCAGCAACCGAACGCCAGCTCCACGCTCGGCCTGGAAGGAGGGGGTCTCCCGTCGTCGGATGCCGCTTCGCGCTTGACCAACGGTTGAGGCGGCCCGCGGCCCGGGTCTAACCGGTTTCAACACCGCTTCGCATCCGGGAGTCACGCGACGAACATGCCCATCGCTATGGCGCCGAGGGAGATGGCGCTCAGCGTCCAGACCACCCAATCGGTCCGCTCGAGCAGCAGGTGAGTGGTCAGCGTGGCCCCGATCGGGGTCGCGAACGCGTAAACCATCACGAACGTGAGTATGATGTCCTGCAGCAGCTCTCCCAGCGGGAAATCCAGTCCGCTCCGGCTCACCACGCCCGCGTCCACGAGGTCCAGCAGCGTGAACCCGATGACGAATACCGCCCCGAGCTGCAGGTAGAGGTTGATCTCGGCCCGCGCCCGTTTGCTGAAGAACGCTGTAACCGGGCCCAGCAGCGGCCGGAAAAGAAGGGAGAGTGGACCGCCTGGATCGTTCGTGTGGTAGAAAATCCGCAGCCGGTGGCTCCAGCGATCCAGCTCGCGCAGGACGGGCAGACGCGCCAGCCTCTCCCACCGCGCCCCCATGTTGGTTACGGCGATCAACACGAGCACCGCCGCCAACGCCTCGAACTCACCCTGGTCCGCGGTCAACGTTCCGAGCGCGCTGCCCGCCAACAACAGCACCAGCCCGTCGCCGACGAGCCGAACGGTCCCCTCGCGACGCTCCGCCCACGCGGGACGCCGATCGAAAAACGCCACCTCGCGCAGCGCCGGCATGAAATCGAGGGCGATCGGCGGCAGGCTCGCCCGCTCTCGCGTCTCCTGCTCCCCGTTATAGCGGTCTACCATCCCGGAAAGCAGAAAGGCATCGATGATCCACCAGACCATGCCGCCGCCACCGGTGACGAGCATGAGAATTCCCGTGCCGGTGCGGTTCAGATAGAATCGATGGCCGCCCAGAAGCCCGGTGAAAACCCACAGCTGCCAGGCGATGAGTTTTCGCTTCCGCGGGTAATCGTACAGGTCCTCGAGGACGGCCCGCGAGTAGTCGGGGTGGGTATGGATTCCGGCCACGGGCTTTTCGCTTCCTTCGTCGTTGATCGGCAACTCGAGGTCGGCTGCAAGCTCGTGACCCAGACCACCGCTCGCAAGACCACCGAACAGCCCCAACCGCGGATCTGGCCGGGCATGATCCCTGCCCCTACCTTACACGCGTCCAGATCCGCGCAACGAACGACCGGGTGATGCGCCGGTTCGTCGCACCTGAGTGAGCCATGGCCCGTTGCGCCGTCGCTTCCTCGGTGTCGACCTCCGGCCACACTCACTTCCCGCCCACCACGTCTGCGAACCGGGAGGCCGCATGATCGCGCGCTGCCACTCACGCTTCTCTTACACCCGTCTATTGTCCGCCGTCCTCGTCGCCGCACTGACCGCTGCCTGTGCCGAGCCCACCGATCCCCGGGCTGCCCCGGAGACACAGAACGCCGACCTCGCCGTTGCGCCGCCCGAGAGCCCGTTCATCTACGGGATCCACGATCACGATCCCGACCCAACAGACGTACTTCGTGATCCCTTAAGGGAGACGTTCGGCCTGCATCGCGCCCTGCGGCATCTGCACCACGAGGCCGGTCACCTCACCGTTCGGGTCACGCTGGATCTCGACGGTGATGCCGGTGGCGGCCCGGATGAAGAAAGTCGAGTCGTTCATCGCGAACAGCTCGGCCTCGCCCTCGCCGGGGACGTTGATGAAGGGCCGGCCCTCGTACATGAAGATTTCGCCCACCACACCGGGCGCGAACTGGTAGCGGCCAACGTACTCGGCCAGAAGTTCCGGCGCGATCGCCACCGGCTCGGGTAGCGCCGGCGCCGGCCGCACGTTGTGCAGTGGCGCCGGGTCGAGCGCCGCCAGGCTCGGCTCGGGCACCGGCTCTGCTTGCCGTGCCGCCAGGATCTTCTCCACCACCATCCACACGTCCGATCCGTTAACGCCGCGGTAATTGTCGGTGTCGCCGCGGTGCACGACCACGAGCTCGGCACCCGGGATGACGAAGATGGCCTGGCCGCCGCTCCCCCGGGCCAGGTAAGCCCGATGCCGGTTCGCGTGCTCGTACCTGTCGGGCAGCGAGCCGGCCTCGTAGATCCACCACATGTAGCCGTACCCGCGACCTTCGTCCAGGTCGGAGTGTGCCCGAGTGCTCCGCTCGACCCAGCCTGCCGGGATGATCTGTTGCCCGTCCCAGCGGCCCCCCTGCAAATAGAGCTGACCAAAGCGCGCCATGTCCCGGGTCGACATCCGGAACGTGTAAGCCGGGTAGCGCGATTTGCTGGGCTCCAGCACATCGAGACCGTCCGACGCGTCGAAGTCCTGCATGCCGATCGGCTCGGCGATGCGCCGTTCGAACGCCTCGAAGATGTCGTTGCCCGTCAGCCGCTCGTAGATCGCGCCGGCGGTGTTGAAGTCCCAATTGTTGTAGTACCAGAAGGTCCCCGGCTCGTGAGCTCCCCGCTTCGGCAGGTTTGCCTCCATGCTGGCGGGCGAGTAGGCGGCCGGGTGGTAGACGCCGGACCGGGCTGAGAGCAGGTCTTCCAACCGCGCCTCGCGCTCGCCCTCGCCGAGCTCGTGCGTGTCATCGACGCCGAGCTCGACCAGCGTCGCGTCGAGCGAGATCGCGTCATCCTCCACGGCGATCCCGACCAGCGCGCTGAGAAAGCTCTTCCGCACCGAGTGGCAGCGGAACTCCCGGGCCGGATCACCCCAGGCCGCCAGAACGTGGCCTCGATAGACGGCCATCACCGCCGCCGAACCAACGCTGTCGGCGAAGCTGCGCGCCGCCTCCAGATCGGCCGAAGAGAAACCGGCCTGCTCCGGCGTGGCATATTGGCGCCAGCTCCCTGCCGGCCCCGTTTGCGACCGCCCACCGGCATGCGCCGCGAGGGACGCCACCAGGACGAACGACAACGAGCGAACCGCTGCAACGAAACGATGCACGATTGGATCCTCCGGATGCGCAGGTGGGAGCCGCGAAAGGGAATCTCGCGGCGCAGAGAACGTGTTTCTTGGGCCTACGCCCTCGGCAGGCCTTTGTTTCAGACATCCTCGCTGACCGCGAGCAGCTTTTCTACGAGCTCTCGCAGAGCGGGAAACGCCTCGAGGATCTCAGCGCTCTCGACCCTAGGCCGCGTCCTCGCGCACCATCGCCTCCAGCGTGATGGCCGGACATATGTGCCGCTCGATGTAATCAAGGAGATTGGTCGCCACGCCCCGGACGCGCTTTTCGACCACCTCGTCCGTAACCGTGCCGTCCTCCTCGAAGGCTTCTCGCACCCGGGCCACCGAGACGGGCCCCGGCAACACGATCGCCCCAACGTGCGAGCAGACGCTCCGCAGACTCTCCAGCGACTTGATCGCCCCGATCTGTCCCGCCGCCACGCCCAGCAGCGCGACCGGCTTGCCCGACAGCGCCGACGGGAAGCCGAGGTTCTCGATCACCAGCTTGATCGTCGCCGAGTAGCCTCCGTGGTATTCGGGTGTGGACAGAACTAGGCCGGTCGCGTTCGACACCTTCTCCCGCAAACGCTCGGCATCTTCCGACGCGCCGCGTCCCGGCAACGGCAGCTCCAGCTCCGCCGGATCCACCACCTCCAGCGTCACGTCCTCGTATTTTCCGAACTCGTCGGCGACCAGCGCCAGCGCCTTCGACGTGTAGCTGCCCGGCCGTACCGTCCCCAGGACGGCCACGACCCGGATATTCCGCTCCTCGGTCATCGGCACCCCCTCGATGCGCGAACCCTCGAACCGTTCCACAGCGGGAACATTGGCAAAGAGACGCCGCCGGGCGATGACGCGCCAGCAGCGTCGGAGAATTGCAAAACCTGCACAGCCATGCGGCGTATCGCAACGCGGCGCAGGCCTAAAGGGTGAAGCGTGAAACCCGTAAGTTGTTGCCCCCCATTGACATATGCTATTTATCCCATTACAATGGGCACCGCGTTGACGGGGATTCCCACTCAGCTCGTCGACGCTGAATCGCTGGGAGTTTTGAATCCAGAAAAGGAGGTGCCTGCAATGCAGTTTGCTCGCACAGTCCATTTCCGGATCAAGGATGGCAAGAGAGACGAATTCAATCGGCTGTTCGAGGACGAAGTCCTGCCTATGCTGAGGAAGCAGGACGGCTTCCGCGAAGAGCTGACGCTGATCGGCTCTGACCGTTGCATGGGTATCAGCCTGTGGAACGACGAGAACAGCGCGAAGAGCTACCACGAGTCCACGTATCCGCAGGTGCTGGAGAAGTTGGATCCGGTCATCGAGGATACGCCGAAGGTCGAGACCTATGAGGTGGCACTGACTACGGTGACCGCGTAACCTCGTAGGCACAGCATGAAGCGGTAGCGCAAGCACCGCTCTCGAGGGCCCCGTTGGGGCCCTCTTTTTTTGCCGGGGTTGCGGAACTGCCGCTCGAGGGTCTGGGTGCGGAGTAATCGATCTGCCCTGACGTTCACCCATGACCACGACCATCGACCGCCACGCCCCGGCCACCTCGCGCGCGATACGCACGGCGTCCTCCAGCTGCTCGCGCTCCAGCCGATGGCGCAGCGTTCATCATCGACGAAGGGCATGAGGTCGGTTGGATCATCGTCGACGTGACCAGGCTCGTCACTTACGATGCTTGACGAAGCTCAGGGTATCTCGGGCAACCAGGCGGCCGATCGGACCGCTGGAGTACACCGAGTGCGCGACTTCGCCCTGCGGGTCAAGGATGAAGCCCGTCGCGTGCAGATGGGGCGACTCAGCGTTCTCGTTGATATAGGCACCAATACGCTGCGCCATCTCCTGGGCGTCGAGCCCGAAAAGAACGGGGAACGTGAGGCCGTGCCGCTCCACCGTCTCACGCGCCTGATCGTGCGGGTCGACCGATAGCGCGACCACCGCGATGTCATTCGCCTCGAACTCCTCCATACTCTCCTGGAAGTCAGCCAACTGCTGACCACAGTACGGTCACCAGTGACCCCGATAGAAAAGAAGGACCGCCCAGCGGCCGCTCAGGTCATCAGGGATCGTCATGCTCCCGCCACCCACTCGCTCCGCAGCGAGGCGCGGGAACTTCTCGCCGTTTTCCAATCGCATCTCGACCTCCTCGTTTCGTTTTCAATACTGGAACGTGTCACGTCCTGCCAGCGTTCCCTGCGTGAAAAACAGCCAGCGTCGGTAGTCATGTCACCGACGCTGGCACCGTCACTCGAAGCCGCTCCCCGCGGCTCTACCGGTAGCGAAGCCGCGCTCGTGAGCGCCCGCACTGCTGGAGTTACAGCTGAACCGGTGAATCCTGGGTGCCGAACTCGTTGCTCACATAGTCGTCCGCAGCCCAGTCGTTCTCCCAGCGCTCATCGTCGACCAGGTACTTGAATCGATAGGACCGGCCCGGCTCCAGGGAGATCGTCGTGCTGAATCTCCTGCCCTTCCGAGGCTTCAGAGGATGGGACGTCGGATCCCAGTCGTTGAATTCACCGCACAACGACACCGACTGGGCATTGACCTCCGCGGGCAGCTCGAAGGTCACCCGGCAAGATTTCCCTTTCGGCGAATAGGTTTTCTTCAACATCGCGCTCCTCTTCTTCTTTACAATAGGTCCAGCCGCCCAGGTCCTTACGGACTTCGTGGATCGGGCGCGGCGATGTCAGTGAGGCAGGGTAAACCACCGCTGAAATACCCCGGACCGTTCCAGGGGCTCCTGGAGCGTGTCCCGAGAGGAATAGGCTGGACCCTTCACAGCGCCACTTCGCCCGCGGCGTCTGTCTTACCCTCGGAGTGGCCGCCGTCTGTCGGGGCATAGGTCCCATCACCGCCTCCACGCAACGACGCCCGCTTTTCCGGCCGGGCGCCCGCAAACTGGTGTCACTTCCCTTCCCACGCCATCATAGGCAGAGCGGAAGGGCCCTACCATGAGCCGCAAGAGCCACTGGGAAGAGATCTATACCGGCCGGACACCAGGCCAGCTCAGTTGGTTCCAGGACCGTCCCGAGCCGTCTCTGAGTTTGATTCGAGCCTGCGGGCTGGATCCCGATACCCGGATCATCGACGTCGGCGGAGGCAGTTCGAAGCTGGTCGATCACCTGTTGGACGCGGGGTGCACGAACGTCACGGTGCTGGATCTGGCCCGGCACCCCCTCGAGCAGTCCCGGGCGCGTCTCGGCGACCGCGCCCGTGCAGTAGAGTGGATCGTCGCCGATGTGACGGCCTTCGACCCACCGCACCCGTGGCACGTCTGGCACCACCGGGCCGTCTTTCACTTTCTGACCGAAGCCGAGGAGCGAGACCGTTATCGGGAAACACTCACCAGGGCTCTGGTCCCTGGAGGCCACGCGGTCATCGCGACCTTCGCTCCGACGGGACCCACCCGCTGCAGCGGACTCGACGTCGTTCGCTACAGCGCCGAGTCGCTGCTCCGCGAACTCGGACCCGAATTCGAGCTGCTCGACGCCTGCGAGGAACAGCACACGACCCCCGACGGCGTGATGCAACCGTTCACCTACGGTCGCTTTCGCCGTTCGGGTCCTGGCTCGTGAACTGCTGTCATTGCCAGACGGCGGAGCGCCAGTTCGACGCCGCGAGAGCCGAGCGGGATCTACGGAGCTATCTGCACAACGGGCCCGGCAAGACGACCCGCACCATTCTGGATGCCGTGCGTAGATCCGGCGAGCCAATCGCCACGCTGCTCGACATCGGGGGCGGCGTTGGTGTCATCCCGTTCGAACTTCTCGCCGTCGCCACTGAGTCGGCCACCATGGTGGAGGGAGCTTCCGCCTACATCGAGACCTCTCGATCCGAGTCGCAACGCCGCGACATGGCCGATCGCATTCGATACCTGCACGCCGACTTTGTCGAGATCGCGGAGCGGGTAGCCGACGCCGACCTGGTCACCCTGGACCGGGTCATCTGCTGTTACGAAGGGTTCGAGCGATTGGTGGCAGAGTCAGCAGCTAAATGCGGAAGGCTGTACGCCTTCAGCATCCCCCGGGACCGCTGGCACGTCAGGGCGTTCGTCGCGCTTCAGAACCTGATGCGGCGAATACGCGGCAGCAGCTTTCGGACCTGGGTGCATCCCGTACGGCGGATCGAAGACTTGCTGGTCGAGGCCGGGCTCGAACCCCGTTTCGAGAGTAACGGTCTCGTCTGGCGAGTCAGCGTGTTCGTCAGGCCCCGCGGGGCCAACGCCCCAGCAGAAGGCAGAAGTTCAACGGCTGACCAGCGAATCCCCAATCTCGCGGACCCGATCGGCTAGACCGTCGACCTCTGCGATGGTGGTACGAGGGTTGATGTAGGCCGGACGTATGGCGAACCTGCCCGCCACACGAGTAGTCGACGGCACGTATTCACCTTCGGCACGCAAGCGGCGCGCGATCTCGGCATTCAGTTCCTGTAGCTCCGCTTCGCCTAAATCGGGTCGACGGTAGCGGAAGCAGCAGATCGACAACGTCGGCTCGGCCAGCAATTCCAGATGTCGGTCCTCTTTGACCCGTGACGCCAGGTGACGCGCGAAGTCGTTGTGGCGGACGATCCGCTCGCGCAGACCTTCCACGCCGATCTCCCTTAGTACCGCCCAGACCTGCACACCGCGAGAGGGCGCCGATTGCTCGACATTGAAGTTATGGTACAACTCACCGAAATGATCGAATGGAGATGAGACCTCACCGGTCCAAGCCGCGCCCTCTAGATAGTCCGCTGGCTCTGTCGTGAATGCTCTGCCTAGCAGCGCACGGTTTCGAACGAACGCCGCCCCACATCCCACCGGAGCCGCCAGCCACTTGTGCGGGTCTACGACCAGCGAGTCCGCCTTTTCCAAGCCGGCATAGAGAGGAGCAATGCGAGGATCAAGTTTGCCGAACAGTCCATAGGCGCCATCGACGTGAAGCCAGGTTTCAAACTCCGCCGCGAGCTCGACCATCTCCTCGATCGGATCGATTGCGCCCGTATTGACGGTCCCGGCACTGGCAACCAGGGCGACGGGTGTCACGCCTTTCGCTCGATCGGTCTCGAGGGCTTTTCTGAGCTCGGTCAGATCCATCCGCTGACCCCGATCGGCCGGGAGCGAGGCCACAGATCTTCGCCCGAGTCCAAGTACCCCGGCGGCTCGGATGACAACGTGATGGACCTCCTCGCTCGCGTAGATGCGACAGCGAATGTGCGGGGGCAGCCCGTCGCGGGCAGGATCGACACCGTGCCTCTCCAACGCCTTCTGGCGAGCCGCCCCGAGGCCGACGAGCGTCGCAACCGACCCACCACTGGTGAAAGTGCCCTGCAGGTCGCTCGGAAGGTCGAGCAGCTCGGCGAGCCAGCGCAGAGCTACGGTCTCCAGGAAGTTGAACGGTTGAATCCACCACCGCTGCGGACCAGCCACTGTCCCCGCAAGTGCCGCTGCGGTACCCGAGGTCGTGGGCGCAACGGCCATCCAACCGGAGAACCCGGGCTCACCAACTCTAAGTCCATGGGGGATGATGGTTTCAGTCAACTCGTCCAACACTTTATCGAGACCCGCTCCTCTTTGCGGTACGGGTCGATCCAGAGTCGACTGCCAGACTGATTTCTGACGCCCGGCGAGGTCGGGGCCCTGGAAGCGATTAAAGACTTCCAAGGCTCGCAGGATCGCTTCGATCGCCTCTGACAGACGAGCGGTTTCGGCAGCATCGACTGGAGTCATAGCTCGTCCCTTTCCCGTGGGTTGGCCAAAACTTCCGGGAGCAACTCCCACGGCTGTCGACTTCAGCGAACAGTATACCGAAGCCGCGCCCGGACTGCACCCGATCACCGCTGTCCAGGCTGACAACATCCGCTGCTACCTTCGCGATAGGTGCAGAACTCTCTTTCAGAGCGCAGTGCAGTGAAACTCTGTAAAGTTCATCCATGACCGAGCTACGCGTCATGGCGTGGCACCATGGACATCTATTGGAAGCCGGCCGATGGCAGACGGTAGTCTTCGAGCGGGGTTCGTGCACAACGACTTCCACTCCATCTACGACATCCACCCGGACGGTCAGCGCTTCGTTATGGTCGAGAGTGCGCAAACGGGGACTGAGACCGTCGTGGTGCTTAATTGGCTGCGCGAGCTGGACTAATCGAGTTCAGACCATTCGGTCGCCGGGAGCGAAACGAGCTGCCGCATCGCTTGTGGTCGAGCGGTATCTGCCGCATTTTCGTACGGTCCTGTTTCATTGTGCGATTACCGGAGAGAGCCATGCTCACCTGGACGCCCCAACCAGCGTGGCAGACCCCTCGTCGGGCTATCCCCGCCGCCAGCGGCGCTTTTGAGGCGCCCGCTCCCGCCCGGACATCGACGCGCGAGACTTCCGACCCCCCGCCCATAGCCATCTCATGGACAGCTCGACCCACGACATCCTGATCGTCGGCGGAGGGGGAGCGGGGCTGCGCGCGGCGATCGCCGTGGCGGAGGCGGAGCCGCAGGCGAGCGTCGCGGTCATCTCGAAGGTCTATCCGATGCGCAGCCATACCGTTTCGGCGGAAGGTGGGGCGGCGGCGGCGATTCGCCCGGACGACAGCCTCGATGCCCATGCGTACGACACGATCAGCGGGGGCGACTGGCTCTGCGACCAGGATGCCGTCGACGCGTTCGTCCATGAGGCGCCGGAGGAGATGCTTCGTCTGGAGCATTGGGGCTGTCCGTGGAGCCGCGAGCCCGACGGGCACATCGCGGTCCGGCCGTTCGGCGGCATGAAGATCGAGCGCACGTGGTTCGCCGCGGACAAGACCGGCTTCCACATGCTCCACACCCTCTTCCAGACCTCGCTCAAATACCGGTCGATCGCGCGCTACGACGAATGGTTCGTGACCCGACTGCTCGTTGACGAAGGGCGCTGCCACGGCGTCGTGGCGCTCGAGTTGGCGACCGGAAAAGTGGTGGCGCTCTTGGCAAGAGCGGTGATCCTGGCGTCGGGCGGTGCCGGGCGGATCTATCCTTTCACCACCAACGCCAACATCAAGACGGGTGATGGCATGGCGCTCGCCTACCGCGCCGGCGCCCCGCTCAAGGACATGGAGTTCGTCCAGTACCACCCGACCGGCCTGCCGTTCACCGGGATCCTGATCACCGAGGCGGCCCGCGCCGAGGGCGGTTGGCTGCTCAACAAGGACGGATACCGCTACCTGCAGGACTACGACCTGGGCGAGCCCCAGCCGAAGCCGGTGTTGCGGTCGATGGAGTTGGGCCCGAGAGACCGACTCTCCCAAGCGTTCGTGCACGAGGTCGAGAAAGGGCGGACGATCGAGTCCCCGTACGGACACGTCGTGCACCTCGACATCCGTCATCTGGGCGCGGGGTTGATCGATGCTAAGTTGCCGTTCGTACGGGAGTTATGCCTCAAGTACGAAGACCTCGATCCCGTCGAGGAGCCGATCCCCGTCCGACCGGTCGTTCATTACATGATGGGCGGCGTGCACACCGGCCTGAACGGCGCGACACCGCTCACCGGCCTCTTCGCCGCCGGCGAGGTCGCCTGCGTGAGCATCAACGGGGCGAACCGTCTCGGGTCGAATTCGCTGACCGAGTTGCTCGTCTTCGGCGCTCGCGCGGGAAAGGCGGCGGTTGCTTACGCCCTTGAACAGCAGGACCCGCCGACCGCTGTCGTGGCACAGGCCGTTGATGAGGAGAATCGACTGCGCCGTAGCTTTCTGGAGAAGTCGGGCGGCACGGAACGGGTCGCGACGGTCAGGAAGGAGATGCAGGACGCGATGGAGGCGGGAGCAGGTATCTATCGCGATCGGGCCGGGCTGGATGCTGCGGCGAACCGGCTCGGCGAGCTGCGGGAACGGTTCGACCGGATCATTCTGGACGATCACAGTCTCACATTCAACACCGAGCTGGTGGCCGCCCTCGAACTGGGCTGCATGCTCGACGTGGCGGAGAGTGTGGTTCACTCGGCGCTGGAGCGAAGGGAGTCCCGCGGAGCTCATCAGCGCAGTGACTACCCGGATCGAGACGATCAGGACTACCTGGCCCATTCGCTCGCCTATCGATCGGAGAACGGTCCACCGCGCATCGAGCTCCTACCGGTCAACATCACCCGGTGGCCGCCGGGCGAACGTGTCTATGGAAGGTAAGTTCACATGGCCGAGTCCATCACCATCGAGGTACAGCGTTACCGCCCCGAAGAACAGTCGCAGCCTTCTTGGCAAACCTATGAGGTACCGTTCCAGCCCGAGTGGATGGTGCTCGACGCCCTCAACTATATAAAGGACAACCTCGATGGTACGCTCTCCTATCGATGGTCTTGTCGTATGGGCGTCTGTGGGAGCTGCGGGATGATGGTCAACGGTGAGCCGGTACTCACGTGCGCGGCCTATCTAAAGGGTTTCACGCCCGGACCGATCCGTGTCGAGCCGCTCACCGGCTTTCCAGTTATTCGTGACTTGATCGGCGACATGAGCGACTTTCTCGAAAAGCTGAGCCGCGTCAGCCCATGGATCATGCGCGAGGAAGAACCTCCGCTGTCCAAAGGTGAGCATCTTCAGACGCCCGAGCAGCTGGCCGAATACAAGGGGTACAGCATGTGCATCAACTGCATGCTGTGTTACGCGGCCTGCCCGATCTACGAGCTCGAGCCCGGCTTCATCGGACCGGCGGCGATCGCGCTGGCGCAACGCTACAACCTCGATTCGCGCGATCAGGGCGCGGCGGAGCGCATGAAGACGCTCTCGGACGCGGAGGGGATCTGGGCCTGCACGTTCGTCGGAGAGTGCTCGACCGTTTGTCCCAAGAACGTCGATCCGGCCGGCGCGATACAGCGCTACAAGCTCGCTGCCACGGTCGATCACTTCAAATCGATGGTGCTGCCATGGTCCGAGCGGTGAACCCCGACTACACGCCCCATCACCCGAAGTGGTACCGGCGACGGATCCCGATCTTCTGGTGGATCCGGAAGCGCGCCTACGTCAAGTTCATCGCCCGCGAGCTCACCAGCCCGTTCGTCGCCTACGCTGCCGCGCTGCTCCTGATGCAGGTCTGGGCGCTGGCCCGCGGGGGGGCGGCCTACGCGCGCTTCCTGGCGTGGCTGCAACTCGGACCGGTGCTGATCTGGCACGGCGCCCTGTTGATCATCCTCCTGTTTCACACCGTCACCTGGCTGAACCTGGCGCCGAAGGCGATCGTGCTTCACGTGAGAGGTCGGCGTATACCGGACGCTGCGGTCGTCGCCGGTCACTATGCCGCCTGGCTCGCCGTTTCGACGTTTCTCGTATGGCTGCTGGTCCGGGGGTGGTGATGGGACGCGTTAAGGAGCCAATTCTATGGGCGCTGTTCAGCGGCGGCGGGATGGTCGCCGCGCTCGTCCTCCCTGCGCTGGTTTTCTTGCTCTGGATCGCGGCGCCCCTCGGTTGGGTCACGCTGCCGTCTTACGGCGAGCTGGTCGAGCTCGTCCGTCATCCGATCAGCCGGCTGTCCATCTTCGCGCTCGCGAGCCTCTCCTTCTACCATTGGGCCCACCGCTTCCGTTACACGCTCTACGACGGCCTGCAACTCTACCATCTGAACGAGCTGATCGCTGTGCTCACCTATGGATCGGCCACCCTCCTCACCCTGGCCGCCGGCTTCCTGCTCGTCGCGGTCGTCTAAGTTCTGACGGCAGAGCTCCGTTCTGGCCACGCGGAGCTGGACCGACAAGGCCCGAGTCATGCCGACCGATTACTCGAGCTGCGGCTCCAATCGGGGCTCTTCGTCCAGCGGGCGGAGATCGTTGGCGTTACGCTGAAAGATACGGACGCAGGTGTTCCAGCGCAGAATCGCATCGTCGTTTCCGGCTGGACGAAGCTTCTCGGCCTCCTCGTAGTGCTCCATGGCCTGCCGCAGCGCCTCGTACGCGGCGGCACCCGCACCCGG
>JABAHS010062296.1_pt1 | contig 30626 bp, 39 predicted proteins | sample 7062111 | NCBI WGS metagenome assembly JABAHS01 (sample SAMN14534600, study PRJNA622989) | marine sediment metagenome | biome: marine biome [ENVO:00000428]; feature: marine pelagic biome [ENVO:01000023]; material: deep marine sediment [ENVO:00002113]; isolation source: pool of 4 deep marine... | reverse complement strand
GAAGTTTTGATACAAATTGGCTAAATCAAGAATTAATTGGAATAACTAAAATCTCAAAAAAAGAAAAAATGTATAAAGTTGTTTCTAACTAGTGAGAAACAGATTTTCGTTCTTTTGCAGTCTCAGTTACCCACATATCAGAAGGAATAGTTACTTCAAAGTGCATTATTCCCCATTGCAGGTCGCGTTTTTGTCCTCCATTAATCCAATGGTCCAGTCCCTTTATCATCTCATCAATGTATTTTTGAGAGCAAACCTTGAGTAGTTCGTCGTATTTCTTTTGTGTCTCCTCTCTAACTCTGGTGTAGTGTCGTGTAAACTGATTGGTGTAGTCTATGAATTCTACCTCTTTTAGGTTGTTATCGGTTGCCATCTTCCTGTAAGAATCAAGTGATTCTATGGAATCAAGACGGATTCTTCTGAGAATAGGCTCTAAGGTCTCCTTTGGACAGTCTGGTTTCTGTAAAAAGTCTGTAAATACAAACTCGCCTTTGTCTTTGAGAACTCTACTTACCTCTTTTATTACTTGTCGGCGATTACCACTGTGGACTATAGCATCTTGAGAATATACCACATCAAAGCTATTATCCTCAAAAGGTATTTTCTCAAAGTTTCCTTGTACCACTTTTATTTTATCGTCTAAACCTTGTTCTTTGTTTAATTTCTCGTTTCTCTCATTTTGTCTCTCACCTAGATTCAGACATACTACCTTGCAGCCAAATTTTTTTGCCATGTATCTTGCGGCACCACCATAGCCAGCACCGATATCTATTACCTCACTATCCTCGTTCAATGGTTTTAGACGAGAAACGATTGTCTCTACAGTTCTTGCACTGGCATCAGGTATTGGTTCAGTTTCTGAAGAATAGAGTCCAACGTGAATATCGTTGCCACCCCATATTGTTGCATAAAAATTGTCTGCGTCAGTACTATCATAGTAATCTCCTGCAGCTTTCGTACTTTTCGTTGGTTCCATGAGGTAAGCATATATTCATCGCATATAATTCTGTTCATTGTTGTCTTTATAAAACAAAAAAGACGCTTAAAAAATAATTTTGTAAAAAATGTAGAAATTTTGTGAAAAATTTGAGTATACTGTGTTTAATGTGTGAGTTCTACAAATTATGAGCTAAAATAACCAAAATTAATAAAACATTGTGCACAGTTGAATTCTTTTTAACATTAGTTTTAGAATATGTTCCAAATTTTTAATTAATTGTAAAATTACACGTGTGCATGGGGTGAAACTTTAAACTGTTTCTTATAGATTAACGAGACGTGGTTGAAAGTGAAAAAACAGACAACCTGGCAAAAAGTAAATTTGGATTAAAGATTCATCCTACAGTCTTTCTAGTTTCTGCAGGATTGATTATTTCACTTGTAATTGCTACTTTGTTCTTACTGGATCAGGTAAGTGAAATGTTGGATATTGTTTTTACTGCAATAACAGATAATGCAAAGTGGTTCTTTATCATCGTCGTTAACATTGTACTTCTTTTTGTATTATACCTAATGCTAAGCGAACATGGAAAAATACGATTGGGTGGTTCCAAAGCTAAACCATCTTTTAATATGTTGACTTGGTTTACTATGCTCTTTACGGCAGGGATGGGTATTGGAATAATGTTTTTTGGAGTTGCAGAACCGGTATTTCACTTTTCGTCACCTCCAATAGGAGATGGCGGTACAGAAGATGCAGCCCAGCGTGCAATGGGATTATCCTTTTTACATTGGGGTCTTCATCCATGGGCAATTTATGCACTTGTTGCTTTGTGTTTGGCATTTTTTTCATACAACAAGGGATTACCCTTAACGATAAGATCTGCGTTTTATCCAATCCTTGGCTACAGGGTAATGGGACCCATTGGAAGTATGATAGATATCCTTGCAGTGGTTGCAACCCTTTTTGGAGTTGCAACCTCACTTGGGTTTGGAGTACAACAGATTAATGCAGGTTTAAATCATGCTTTTGGAATAGATGAAAGTTCAATTAATCAAGTTATACTAATCTCTGTTATTACCGGAGCTGCCACAATATCAGTTGTTACTGGTCTAAACAGAGGCATCAGGCGTTTAAGTGAATTCAACATGACTCTTGCGTTATCCATAATGGTCTTTGTAGCAGTAATGGGTCCAACTGTTTTTCTCTTTGACCTTTTCGTTCAGAGTATGGGATACTATGTCCAAAACCTACCTGAGCTCAGTACATGGACTGAATCATTTCAGGCCACAAACTGGCAGGGAAGCTGGACTATATTTTACTGGGCATGGTGGATATCATGGTCTCCCTTTGTAGGGATGTTTATTGCAAGAGTATCATATGGAAGAACAATTCGTGAATTTCTGCTTGGTGTTTTATTTGTTCCAACCATAGTTACTTTAGTTTGGATGACTGTATTTGGTGGAACAGCAATACATGAAGAATTGTTTGGAGAAGGCGGCATGGCTGAACAGATTACAGACAATATGGCAAAAGGGCTGTTTGTACTCCTTGATCAATTCCCACTGGTGATCTTTGTATCAGTTGCGGCCGTCATAGCAGTAGCAGTATTTTTTGTAACATCTTCGGACTCTGGATCTCTTGTAATTGATATAATTACTGCGGGAGGCTCTACTGAAATGCCTGTTAAACAACGGGTGTTTTGGGCAGTACTTGAGGGAGTGGTTGCCTCAGTCCTTCTAGTAGGTGGCGGACTTCAAGCTCTACAGACAATGGCTATTAGCACTGGCTTGCCCTTTGCAGTTATAATTTTGATAATGGGAGTAGGCCTATGGAGGGGTTTGAGAAGAGAATCTAGGAAAAAAAACACCATATCGGAACAAAACCAAAACACAGCAGACCCAGAAAATAAAAAGAATCTTGACTACAGTTAAACCATAATTAAACAATACAAAATCGCATTCATTTTACAATCATAACTGTGCATTTTGCATGTTGTGACACACCGCTTGATACACTCCCAAGAAGCAATTTCTTAAAACCAGTTTTACCGCGTGAACCCATAATGATTAGCTGAATTTTTTTGGAATCAGCATAGTTTAGTATTCCTTCAATTACTGATTCAGAATATTTGATATCTGATTTGTAATCTACGCCATTTTTTTCTGCCTGTTTTGACATTTTTGATACTATTTTTTTTACTCTTTCTTTTTCAGAGCTTGCACTTTTCTTACTGAATCCTGTCTTGTATGGTTTTCCCATGTATGGTCCTTGTACAATTGTTAACAGGAAAATTTTTCCATTGAAGTTTTTTGCCATTCCTAATGCTCTTTCAAATGCTTTTTTTGAATACGAGGAGCTGTCAAAAGGAACTAGAATTCTTTGAAATGCCATGATAGAGATCAGACAATACTGACTATTTTTGTTTTCTACAAACTGGTCGGATATGAGGTTTTTAGTGAATTAGTTAGGTTTCTGTACATACCTACAAGTCCTTGATTTTCCACAATACCAAACTCTTGTCTGCGTGATATTTGACAGGACAGCCCTCGTTTATTTTCAAGATTGGTTGTGGGAAAGAGAACGGAGGTCGTAACAGGTTTAATTTTCTCCATCCGCCTGTTGCAACATCAGAGTTTTTATTTGTATTAACCTGAGAGGATGCCAAAAGGTACCTGCAGTTGCTTGATTTTATGTTTGAGATTGCATTCAATATATCTTCAAATGACAAATGTTGAAAAAGATCCCTACAAAAAAGAAGGTCACATTCCGGTAGTGCGTCATACCTTATGTCCAACTTTACAAATCGTCTTTTTGTATTAGAAAATAATCTGTTATTTGTTTCAATCATATGGGGTACAATGTCTGCTCCAACATAATCTATGGAATCAAGATTCATGTATTTTTGCCAATTAAAATCTCCACACGGAATATCTAAGATAGATTTTGCGCCAATCTTCTCTAGAATTTTCGGTATCACTTTGATAATTTTTTTGGTCTGGTCAAGATCAGAACCAGGCCCCGAACGACTGTATCCTCCCCAGTAATTTTTTTTGTAGATTTGTGTAAATACTGATTCAGTATCCATAGAGTCATACCTCCATCCTATGTATATTCTAGAGACTGGTTCAAAAAGCGGGATCAGAAAATGTGCATTATTCCCAATCATTTTTTGTAATTGTTTTTGAATTTTCATATCCTTTCATTTTGGATGAGAGGGTATTTTAAAAATCACAGTCACGTCAAGTTTATCCCAACAAAAAAATTTTTTTCCATTGGTACTAAGAAGGGGGTTTTAATTATAAATCAAATATATCAAAAGAGCTGATATAACATATGATAGTAAAAACCGGAGACAGGATAGTACACCAATTAAATAACGGAGAGGGAATGCTTTATGAGATTACGGAGGATTTGGTAAATCCACTAAAATTAATCAAGACACTATCAAAAGATGATATTAAATCCTACAATTGATGTCGTAATACGTTAGCTTGTTGACCCGCAGTTTGTGCTACTCTTCAGATTTGATGTATCTATGATATATTACAAGCCAAGGTTCATTGTCTATTTCGTCTAGATGCTTTTTGATCTGTTTTCCTTTGTTTGTGGTTATTTTGGAATCGCTCACAATATAAGATAAGAAATGATATTGATAATACCAAGTTAGCTTTAAAGCTAATATGTTATTGAATATCATAACTATTGGTTATCTATTATTTTGTGACAAAATTATGTGATGGCAGCTAAATTGCAACCCCGAACGTTAACAAGACAGTGTATTAGCCATTCAAAAAGATCATAAAATTTGGTCTTGTTGGATAGGAAGTGTAGGAGGTTTTTTGTTTTCTAATTCTTTTTTATTTTTTATAAAATCCCTAAGATCTGATAATTCATACGTGTTCCTTTTTAGTAAAAAAGCAGCTATTTTACAACCAAGAAGTGGGACGATCTCTTGTTTGGTTTAAACCCAGACATCATGTGAACCTGCTTCTCTAATTCAAAAAAAGGGAAATGTTAATCAAACTGCACATCAATTTTTTAGCATGGCAAAAGTAACAATCAAAGCTTCAGAAAATGGCCCATACATTGTCGAAGTAGACGGACAAACAAAGGCGGCCTTGTGTAGGTGCGGTGCATCAAACTCAAAACCAAACTGTGATGGGACGCACTCAAAAGTTGGATTCAAGGCAGGATCTTCTGAATTAAATGTAACAGAATAATTCTTGGAGCATCCTATTCCAAGTTTTTTAATTTTTGTTAATTGGCGATGCGGTATCAAATGCAATCTCTCTCTCATATGAGAAATAATTTACAGTTTGTGACTTTATAGAGAATCCGCAGTTGTTGTTTTTTCATGTACCTGTTTATCCGGCCTAAACTTGTTCCAGAGCATGCCAAGAATCACAGATATTGAAATCCAAAACGAGGACACTCCTATAACAGACATAATCCTAAATCCATTTACCAAATCCATTGGTGCTGTCACTTTGTCTGGATTATCTGGCATTGCAAAAGCAACAGCTGTAATAAACAAGCCATAGCCTACCAATGAGACTAACTTTTTTCTTCCTTCAAATTTCTTTGATAATTTGTAAAATCCTAATGCAGAAAATCCAGATATGGCAATAAATGTAAGGTACAGAGATCCCCTCAAGACAACTGTTTCTGCCTCTCCCACAGTTGGCGGGTTTGCAGGATATTTCAGAAATGGTATAAAGTATATTGTAAGCCACATTATTCCTGCCAAAACAAGTGCCTTTTTTACATCATGGTTTCCTGGCAGGCTATTTCTTGATACACCATAAACTATTCCAAACAATGCACCTATTGATGTTCCAAGAATAGCTCCGGCTAGTACCTGGCCTCCTTTTTGCCAGTATCTATACGAGTTGTATTCTACCCAGAATTCGGGAGTATTTTCTTCCTCACCAGAGGCAAAAAGATTCTGGTTTTCGATGCCAATTGCTTTATCAAGATACGGTTCAACTATTGCAAGGTTGACTCCACCATGAACCAGTCCGGCAAGCGCACCGGAAACTAACACTATTCCAATTAACAAACCAGTTCTCATTTTTAATTACTCCTAATGACAGGGAAACCCAGCAGCATGTCTCATATCGTGTGTAAGTTCGTGAATATAGAGATCATCAAATGCCTCTGCACCCTGTACAATACTAAATAGATGTCCTTGGTCATAACCCACAAAGAACAGACCAAATGCAAATACAAGGGCCAGTACTGCAATTGCAAGAACTGGAAATTTTGATCCTGTTTTTGCAATCTGTCTTGTGGAAGATGACACATAGAACATGACTTACCAGTCGTTATTAAATCCTTGGATAATTCATCCAATTTAAATATCAAACAGAACAATTTAGACAATTGCAAAAACAGATCAGGACTCTCCATAATATTGTAACAAGAAAAGGATCAAGTAAGGTTCTAACATTTAGCTCACCACATGTTTTCAAAGCGCTCCGAGTTTTGTCAAATCAAAAGTATGTCAGTCGTCAATCATTTTGCAATGAACTACACATCGGAGAAGGTGCTGTAAGGACCCTGATCCTGCATCTAAAAGAGGCAGGTCTTGCAGACTCTGTCAAAGCTGGCACTTTTCTTACGTTGAGCGGGCAAAAGTTTGCAAAAAAACTATTTGACGCAGTGCCAATCCAGTGTAGAATAAAGCAATGCAACATAGCAAGAGAAAAATACAATCATGCAATCATTCTAAAAAATTTTGCAAACATGATAGGAAACGGAATGGAGCAACGCGACTATGCTATACTGTATGGAGCAAAGGGTGCAACCACTTTGGCCTTTGAAAATGACAGATTTGTATTTCCAGGAGAGATAAAAGACTGTTTGGCCAATGATCCCTATACAAAAAAAGAATTGTTAGATAGTCTGCAACCAGAAGAAAATGATCTAATCATCATAGCATCTTCTGATAATGATCCGTTTGTTGCAGAGATTTCGGCAATAAATTCTGTGTTATGGACACTTGGCTCAAAGAATGGATAAAAATCTTGCAGGAATTAAATCTAAAATTTAGTTTTTTTCGATATTCTTAATTCTTTTGTTAGCCTAGAAAACTAGTGAATTACGAGCTGAAAAAAACCATATCAATAAAGGTAAATCGCTTAGATATGTACCCAAATCACTTTTTTGGAAGTGGGAAGATAAACGGTGAATATTACAAAATTAACATACAGGGACAGAGTGTATTTAGAAAAAATTTAATAAAATTACCAATTGAGTTCAAAGATGAGAAAGCATTGTTACGTCTAAGTGGAATTAATGGTTCTCATATTGAAGACATTGTAAACAATAAAGGCGAATCAGAATGGATAGAAATAGATTCTGATAGAATATTGTATTATTTGGCAGAGCACCGAGACCAGATTGATACCATAGATGTTCTAAGCAGATACTAAATGCTCGGTTAATTCTGCAAATTCCTAAAAGTTCCTTTTATGTAAACTCCTTAAATGCGCATCATAAAAGTGAGATTCCTCTGCGTCAATATGATGAGAAGCAAATACACTGCCAGTTGCTCCAAAACTTTGGGCCGGAATATCTGTAGAATTGCCGTTTTAGTTATTGCCGGTTTTGGATACGGCATTCATTTGACTAATGATTCTGAGGTGTTGTTTTAAAAATTTGGAATGTTTTAGATGGTTTACTTCCACCATATGTTCATAAAGGATGTCAGAATTGCAGCTAGGTAGCCAATACAAAACCAAATGAATGGTTTGTAGTTATCATAGTCTTTTGCCATTGCAGCACTGTCGTGAAGTTTGTCTTTTGAGGCAGGCTTGAGCCACTTGTTCAACTTTAACATCAATTCTTGTTCTTCGCAATATGATAAAAATAATTCTATGAATATGGAACAAGTCTTCATTATGAAGAATTAGATTATGCTGATTTTGAATCTGACATTTTAGAATATTAAAAGTTGTTAAATAATATCCTGCTACAAAAAAAGATGTGTCTCCTAATGTGGTAGTAACAATTTTGATCGGTGTTGGTGTAGCCAGTGGCGCAATGTTATGGCAGTCATTTAGTTCAGCATATCAAGAAATAGAGAAAACAACCGATCTTGCCCCATTGGTAAGCAAATTACAACAGATAAATGAGAATAAAATAAAAAAACTCTCAGCAGAGACCGATGATGGTCAAGGTGGAATCATAGGAGAATCCTCTGAAGAACAAAGGATGGTATCAGGTAATATTTACCTTCCAAAAGATGTTGAACGCTCAGATAGTGCTGTATATGTGGCGTTGATTGATGATTCAAAGCAAGATATTGCCTCAAAGGTTGTAAATGGTCAGATAATAACAAAAAGTGAATTGTCATCTGAAAATGTGATTCAATATTCTATACCTATCGAGGTAGAGCAAAGCAAGGCAAAACTGTATTCTATCTTTGTATTTTTAGATATTGAAAAAGACGGTATTAATTCTGAGTATGATCCCGTAACTAAAATTTCTCTTGAGAACATAACAACAGATAGAATCAACTATTTTGATGTTAATCTCAAATGAGATTTCCTCTGAAAGTCCTACTACCAAGAATGTAAAGAATTACTCCATCATCTAATCACTAAATTATAGAAATTACTTGGATATTATTTTGAAAACTGACATTATTCAGAAATGCAAATTGGAAAAAACCACAAAATTTGTGAACCCAACGATGTTGCTAATTTCAGCTTTAGTAATGAGGTTATGTAACTTGGTTTTTTGATGATTTGATCTTGTTTGGTTCCAAGTCAATTTTTGGATCTTTGTCCTCAATTCTTATACTTGCTTCTTTTATCATGCTTCGATACAGTCTGGTCTTTTTCCCATCAAGATCAACAATTTCTTTTTCAACAAAAACAAGAGATAGTTCCTCTAGCGTTTTCAATTTTTGATAAACAGAACTTATGGGAATATTATTTTTTGTTGCAATGTCAAGAACAGACATTGGTTTTTTTACAATAGATAGCATTACGTTTCTTGAAACCAAGTCAGCCAGCTCAGCAAGAATTTTTTGATTGATGTCATATTTTTTAAGCTGTGAAAATACTACATCTCTTGCCAATTACTCATTTTAAAATTCTAGTTATTTGAAAATTGGTTTGATTCTAGCATCTTGTTACAATCAGTTATAACATGATACTAGTACATCAATATTCAAGTTAATTTTCCAGCTCTTCAATATCATCTTCGCTTAGTTCTTCAGAGTTTTCCTGATTCTTTTTGTTTTTTTGTTTCTTGATAAACACAAATGCTCCAATTCCTGCAATTGGTCCAATTACGGTAAACAGCATAGTGTAGTCGGTTTGATAAATAGGCCTTGTTTCGATATTGCTGTCAGCAAGGAAGGTAGCTTCTGGCTCTTTGTATGGCAGATTTTCCCATCCTACGAGTTTTTCTTTTATGAGAAATTTGTCATTTTTTACTGGTGGAGCACTAATTGTAACCTCCTCATCTTCTTCATATGTACCTGAGCCACTTCCCCCATCTACTTCGATTTCATAAGTTATCACAGTTATCTGTGGTTCATTTTCTAGTTGTTGAGACTTTGTTTTAGAAACAGCTCCCTTTACCTGAATTGAAGTTTCAACAGGAACGGTATTGTAGTCATAAAAGATCAGCTTATGAGAGCCAGTTTCATTGATGTAGACCAAATTATTGATCAAGCTCATCTCTGCACTGGATGAAACTTTAAGGTCTGCTAAACTGATTGGGTTGTTTTCAAGATCTGCAACATGATTCACAATAGGAAATGGTTCTTCAGGAAAGATAATTCTTGGCACATCTGAGATTATCGTCTTTCGATTGGGATTATACACCTCTAATTGTTCTGTTTCAGTGTCTGCATTTGAGGCCGCAGTTATCTCAGGTCCTTCTCGAGAATCTTCACCAAGATCGGCCACTGTACCTCGTGCGGTTATAATTGACTCCCCCGTTAGTGATGTATCAAACTCAAATGAAGGATTTGATGTAATGCTGACAAGAACGCTATCATCTGAAGAGGTCGGATCAGTTGTAATCTTGTCATGTGCAGAGGTAACTAAGAATAGATCCTGTTCTACTCCAAATATAACTGGTAGAGGAGTAATTGAGAGCTGAGATTCTTTAACATACCTCCCCAGCGTTGCCACAGTCGTTTCATCGCTTTCTGCCTCATTTCTTTCTGCAAAAATATCTGCAGTTCCAACGTCATTTACTTGTGCAGTTACAATCGCATAATTGGAATCTGTAAAAATAGTTCGTTTTGAAGGTTCTAAGCTCAGTTCATTGCTTGTAAAAACGGAGAATGGTTCATCGTCTTTTTCAATAACTGGACCGTTTTCAGAATTACTGGATACGATTATTTCGACTTTATCATAAGCTGGATCTGGATATGCAAAAACATTAGTCTCAGTAGTAACGTCATCTTCTGTTGATTTCTCAGTGGATACTGAAATTATTTCACTTTCCTTGATTGTTTCCTGATCTTCTTTTGGTGCGATACTTTCTGCTAGACCGCTGATCCTAATTGAAGATGTAGAATCAAAGGTAGCGTATGCTGTAATTTTTCCATAGTAAGTTCCCTTCTCAAGAATGATTTCTCGCTTAGAATCTTCTTTTAGCTGAGCTTCAGTTCTGGTAATCACACTCTTTGCATCAGAGTCTGTTGTTTTCCTGTCCTGCGTGTTTGGAGTCAAAACTATTGCGCCTTCCATTGCAGAATCAAATGAAAGATTCGAGCTTTTGTCTATTGATATTGTGACTCTGATATCATGTGGGGCAAGATACGGCCTCCCTCCTCTCTCCAGCCAAAAGTAAATCTCGCCTGAAGAATCAGTGGGTATAGGATCAGGTGCAACAGCCAAGCTAAGCTCTATTTCATCATCTGTTGAAATGCTCAAACTCTCCTCATCTGGCTCTAGATTTGGCGCATTAGCAGTAAGAGAACCATCACTCCTAGCATTAAAGATAAACTTTGCATAGTGTTTATCAGGTTCAATTACAACTGATTTTTTTGAAAGTACAATCTCTCCGTCACTAGTCAGGGCCACGGTAATTGGTTCATTTACCGTAACAGGGTTATCAAATTCATTAATCAAAAATACATATCCTGTAATCTTGTCATCGCTTGCAAGTACATTTACCACCTCAGAGGGAATTATCAAATCAAGTTGGGTAGCTGTTTGAGCTGACTCTTCAACCGTTATGGTTTGCTCCAACAACACATCTTTGTAAATTGCAAATATTTTTGCATCTCCTGTAGCTCTTGTCTCAAAGGTTATAATTCCGTGGTGTTTTCCCTCTTGGATTATAATAGATTCTTCTGGTACCTTGACTACCTCATCATTGTCTGTCACAATATCAAATTGAACGTTTTTGTCAGTATTTTCTTCAACAACAATTAGTCCATGATATGTTTGGCCAGGAAGAAGCTGTTTCGGGGCCCATAGATTAGCATCAATTGCTTGTTCAGCATGTGCTAAAGGAGTGATAAGAAGTACATTTACTCCCACAATTATAAGGCTTAAGAAAAGAATATTCTTTATTTCTAACATCTCCTACTCAGTGTATTATCTTCTGAAGGTACTGGTATTATACACTTGTTTCCGTTCTCTGTAACAAAAATAATTGATGCATCACTATGTGTCGCGTTGGCATCATCAAAAACTAATGATGTATTCTCCTGTGCTGCTATGACATTCTGCTCACCTGGCATGGTAGTCTCATTTAGGTATCGTTGAAAAACAACATTATCGTTTGAATCTGTTGTAATGTGCGATTCTATTATACTTTGTTCATTCCAGATATTTGAGATGGAGATATCATAGTGAGCTTCACTAGAGTTTGTAATTGTAAAGTTTAGCTGCTCGTTTATGCGTTGATGCTGCTTGTCACTTATATCTATACTGTTTAACACAAAATCTGCATGAGTTAGGTTGATCTCTAAAAATGCCAAGGATGCAATACCAAATACAATAATTAAAGCTATAAGAGAAATTAGTCCTCCTACTGCTCTTCGGGCTCTAATCACCTCATGAAATCTAGCCAAAGGGGTTTCCTCCCATTATTGTCTGAAAATCAAAATCAGTCTTAGCCAATCCTTCCATAAAGTAAATAGAGGCAATAGCAATGACAGTTACCACTGCTACCCTCCATGTATTGTAAAATGTGAAATCTATTGCCCTACTTATTACAAATGCACTAAGTACACTGCTGGTAACAATCATGATCTTTATCATAGACATAAACTCGGGGGTTATTGTTACCAGATTGATGAAGTTTGAGCTTAGCCCAAGATCTGATGTAATGGCACCGGTGTTTGTTTGCTGAGTAAACTCAAAAATACTACTGTCAAAAGAGGAGAGTATGTTTTGAAGAATGCCTGCGGTAAATACCATGATTACAGGAGCCACAAAAACCAGCAACACCAACACGGAAATAGATGATGTTCCTTCTCTGATTGACTGTCTTATGTTTGTGATAAATCTGGTTATAGTCTCTAGAATTCTTGGACTACCACCGCCAAATTCAGATATGTATGCTAGGATGAAAAAAGACATCTTTGTAATCCATGATCTAAAATTGGTACCCATGACGCTATTAATTGGAGAGATTCCATGCTCTATCAGAGTATATATCTCACGGAACTTGACAGTAAAGGCTTGGCTGTATGAGCTCTCCCTGCCAACTTTTGAAAATGCAATTAGAAGGTCATAGCCAATCTTCTTGTACTCTGTCATGTCTCTCAAAAATTGAGGTGTTGAGTCCTCCAGTTTTGTGATCTGGGCTTTCTGTCTTCCCACTATTATAGAGCTGATGGTGGTTGGAACAAGAAATCCAAGTGCTATTGCAAGCCAAAGATCCAGCTCAAAGAAATAGTGTGAGACAATTCCTGTTGCAATACCCAGAGATCCAAGGACTAGGACGGAAACATAATTCAATCCTATGATGTTAAAGCTTGGCGGCTGTATGGAACTAACAACGATACCAATTATTACCGCTAAAATCGGCAATCCAATTGTCACCATCAATGCCATCTGCTCCATTGAGCTCCCAGGAACGATAAATGATGCAACCATAATCATAATCGGCAGTATTATCAACATGGTGACCAGTATTTCTATAACTGTTCCAACCTTGGTGGCATAGGACTGGTATTTTTCCTTTAGCAGTACAAAGAATTCTTCTGCTCGGGATTCCAGATAGTTGGTAAGATCACCACCGCTACGCCAGATGCTTGTATAGCCCAAAACAAGATTTGAGAAATTTTGGCTCTTGTGAGTTCTCCCAAGCTCTTCTAGGGCTTCCATCTGTGACAGACCAAAGAATTCTACGTTACGCCTAAGAAGCATAGCCTCTTTTCTTATTGCCTTGAACAGGTTTGTGTTAACAGATAACTGGATGCTTTCATAGAGGTTGATTCCAACACCTTGCATTACAGACGAAAAGACAACAAATGGCGGAAGTTCCTGCTCTACCTTGTTTTTTCTGTCTTGACTAATATTTGACTGTTGGAGCTTTGGAAACGCTAGCAATAAAATCCAAACCATGTTGAGGGAGACAAATAATGGCGAGATTGTAGATACAAGATATATGCTAAATGGTATAATTGCAAAGGCAGAGATTACAGTAGCAAGTCTTACCTGTTTTAGTAATCTAATGGAGTTGATTGGTCGTCCAGAAAGAAGAACCTCATTGTTAATGTCCTGTACGAATGCATTCCATGTTTTTTCTAGCATGAGTGAAGAAAAAAGCTTTTGCAGCTTTTCTGACTTTAGTTGATATGTCAATCCTAATGTATAGCGCCTAATTTTTCCTTATAAGGAAAATTTCAATGAATAACTCAAGAACTAATATGAAAACGACAAAGAAACAAAATAGTCTGTTCTCAAAGAGACGCGGAGTCAGTCCAATCCTTGCTACTGTAATTCTCTTAGGAATTGCAGTTGTTGGGGGTGGATTGGCATTTGCAGTATTTTCATCTGGAATTACTACTGCAAGCCAGAACAACGTCATTGCAATAGAGAATGCTCAGGCCGTAAAAGGTACAGATCATGCAGACATTACTGCAACCGTCAAGAATGCTGGAGGAAAACCATGGTCATCAATTCAGATGACCGTTGCAAAGACAGAGCTCAGTGAGCCAATCCTGTACGAATCACTACATGAAAATGTGGCAGGCTGTGATGATGGAATATCTGGTACTCCTGCAGCAGGTGACTGTGACGATGACGATAAAAATGTAGCAGATAATAGAGCCAATCCAATGCGTGCACAATGGCTAATCACTCTAGACAAAGCCAGTGGTACAGACGATCAAGCCGACTTTGGTGAAGGAGCAGCAGTAGGTAGAAAACTTGTCTTTGATGACAAAGATGATAATCGAACCATCCAGATATTAAATGGTACTGCAGTTGCAAGATTATTTGGACAATCATCTTCAGATAACAGTCATTCACTGAATTCAGACATGACTGTCTGTGATGTTTCTAGTTCTCAGGCAAACTGTATTGCTACCTTCCAGGAACTAGATTCTAGCACTGATGGAGAAGCAATATACTGCGATCCAGGCACTGATGCTCAAAAAGCAGCTGGTATTTTTGCCACATGTAAGGTATTTACACATACCAACATCGCAGATGACCCAATATCATCAGGAGAATCAGTCTACTTCTATGCTGATGCCTTTGTTAAAGAGATTACTGGTCTTAACAATCAGGTCCTAAGGGTAGGTGACAACGTGGTTGTCAACATTGCATCAGAAGATGTAGATGGCGGTACTGCAAGAGTTCAGACTATAATCAAGGTAACTGGTTCTTAAACCACAAAAACCCTTTTTTTTATGGATAAAATTTGATGCTTATGAAGCCAACGAATATTGCAATAGTGTTGTTAGTATTATTAATGGGAATTTCGATTCCAGTTTCATATGCTGAGATAATTCATGACAACGCATCTAAGATAAACAATCTCGTAGTAGACAGAGAAGATGTCTATTTTTTTGAAATTGATAACTCAAAACAAAGTTCTACATGGATGCCAGACACTAACGTCTATGCACATGATGACTCAGGTGTGAGATTAGTATCAGATATTCATTTTATTTTTCCTATGGAATTAACTGAGCATGGCAACTATCTCTATTTTTCAAAACTTGAAGACTCTTGTATTGGGAATGTAATATGTGATTATCAAGACGTGGTGCGGATGTCAAAAACAGATGGCTCATTTGACGTCATAATAGACCATCTAAAATCAGCTATCCGACTATCTGTAGAAAACAACGGAATCTACATATCCGAATCAAATGGGAATATATGGAAATTCAATCACGACGGCACCTCGCCACAGCTCCTGTATGAAACAAACAACATAATCATCATGGATATTATGACAGAAAAAGATGGTACCATATACTGGATTGAGGAGATAGAGGATCAAAACAACTCCATTCTGAAAATGGAGCCAAATTCAGATCCTGTAACCATAGCATCAGAATTGGAAATACCTTACGACCTGAAAGATGATTATGGTCAATTCTGGAATGAGATCTATACCGATATGAATAAAGGATTATCTGAACGTACTAAGATTACACAACATACTGATTCAGTAGATACCGTTGTTGGTGATTTCAAAAATACAAACCCCCTCTCACATAAACAAGCAGGAAATCATTACGGCCCGTACCTGATTGTAGGCGATTATCTGTTATTTTCAAACAACACCGATAATGGTTCTGCCATACAAATGCAAAATACAATAACTGAACAGTCCTATGATATCCAAACTGTAGATTACAAAGTTGAGTTTATGAGAGCGGAAGGCGATTATCTATATGTAATAGGCGCACACCAAGACAGATTTCTGATTGAAAAAATTACCTTACCTGTATCAGTGCCAGAATTCTCGGTCTTGACCATTACAGTATTGGCTACAGGGATGTTTCTTGCAATTGCGGGCTTTGGACGTTTTGCTATTATGAATTCTTCATACCGCTAATCAAAATTTTATGCTGCCATAGTCGTCCATTGCTCGCGCCTCAAGAACAACATTGTGGCGCTTTACGGGATCATAGTAGAATTTCTCTATTTCATCTGTAACTACATCAAATTTCGTTTTTTGCTCAAATAACAGTTTTGATAAAAAGCACATTCGGGTTACAATCTGATTGATCAATTCCTGAAACGTCCATCCATTTATTTTTGCAATCTCTTGGAGTCGGTATGATCTTTCAACTACCTCGTGTACGTCAATTGGCATAAACCTAGAAGATGTTGCGTCCCACTCAAAAATTTTCTTTAATTCTATTTCTTTGCCTGGGATAATCTCGTTAATGGCAGTTACCCTTCTTAGGATCTTTCCATTAACATCTACCATTCTATTTTGCTGCAGTATTGCAGAAATTAACATCTGACCTCCCACATGAACATTCATTGGTGGACTCTCCATCCTTACAAAGGCAGACTTTGCATCAGATGCGTGAAAACTAGTTAGCCCTCCATGACCTGTAGATACGGCCTGAATTAGAGATGATATTTCCTTTCCACGAACCTCACCCACTACTATGTAGTCTGGTCGTGATCTAAGGGATAGTCTTATCAAGTCATCCATTGTAACTTCGTATTTGTCTTCAAATATGTTAGAGCTTTTTCGGGTCAATAATCGCTGCCAATGAGTGTGACCTATCTTTAATTCAGCCGTATCCTCAATTGTTGTAATCTTCATTTGTGGATTGATAAGAGAGCTTAGTGCGCCAATAGTGGTGGTTTTTCCAGCAGATGTGGCCCCTGTAACCAAAACAAAAGCTTTTGATTCCAGTAATAACCATAAATATGCAGCCATAAGTGGATTGATTGTTCCAAACTGTAACAGTCGTGTAATTGTGTATGGTTCTTCGCTAAATTTTCTTATGGTAAAGTTCGGACCAGGTAATGAAACTTCTGTTCCAAATGTTGCCGCCAGTCTGTGCCCCTCTCTTGTCATGGAATCGATATAAGGCACAGCAGCTGTCATGCTTTTTCCTGTCTTTTGAACTAATTTTTGAATAAAGGAATTGGCATAATCTAGCGATTCAAAGCGAATATTGGTATCAAGTATTCCATATTCCCCAAAATCTCGGTGCGCAATACCTACAGGTTTTGAAAAACTCTCTTCTACAATATCTTCTATGTTGGGATCATTCATCAATACATCGATTATTCCATAACCAAAAGAGTCCCTTACTACATAGTACTGTAGCAAGTCTACCAGTTTTGTTGTATACCTTAACAGACCAAGTTCTTTGCTTATCTCAAGTATCTTGTTTTTTGCAAATGACTTTACATCCTTTCTCTCTTCTTCGCTTATCTCATAGGCAAGTGAAACAAACAGATAGTTCATCAATTTTGGGTATATTGTTTTGGCTACTTTGTTAACAGGCGGTTCTGATACAAGATAAAACAGCTTTCCTGTATGATCACTTGCAATATAGACTGTAGAAGGACCAACAGCGTACGACTTTTTAATCTCATAATCATCAATGTTTTGAACTTCAAGGTTGTTTAGTTCAAATCGTACAATACTGTGTTTGGGAGAAGAGGATGAATTTGAGAATAAAGAGTTTAATTTATTTAAAAAAGATTCTTTTTGTTTTAGTTGGATGCTTTTTGGTTTTTGTTTGACAGATGTAGTAGGTTTTTGTGATGCCTTTTTTTCCAATGTTTTTTCCTTGGAGGTCTTTTGATCCTTGATCTGTTTTTCTTTAGATGGTCTTGTAGAGAGTAGTTTTGGTAGCTTCATGGTCTATTACCTCTTTATTGTCCTTATATGGCAAATTTAACAGTATTTAATAAATGAAAAAGAGGCGCGGAGTTTCTCCTATTCTAGGAATAATCATACTAATTGGTATAGCCCTTGTAGGAGGCGCATTTTTGAATGGAATATCTCAAAATTTTTTTGCATCATCAATGTCTACTGTAAAATATTCTATCAATGATTTGAGAATTGAAAAAGACAGCAATGAGGTGTGTTTTCTAGGCATATCGCTTTACAACTCTGGTACATTGCCAATCAAAAAGACTACAGTAAAAACCACCCTTGACAATGGTAAAGACTGGGCTCATTCAGACCTAAACGGGACAACAATTCTAATTGAACCAAAAGGTCAATTAGAGAAAACGATCAGATTTGATGGTAACAATTGTGGAAATTTCACAGTAGGTAATAGTTACAGTCTCTTCATAAATGGTACATCTGGAGATTCCTCGTTTGCCTCAATAATACCTGTTGAAGTAACTAGGGTAAGAGGATCATGAAGAGAAAAGGAATAAGCGAGATAATCAGTGCAATCCTAGTAATAGCCATAGTAGTTGCAGGCATGGGAGTCTATACAATAGCATCACAGCAACGAATACTGGGAGACTCTCTTAGCCTCAAGGAAACAATAGAACAATCCCAAGATCGCACCTCTGAATTACTAGAACAGGTAGAAATGATAAGAACCGTAAATTCAGGCAAGGACTTTGTCAGCATTTTCTTGTTCAACTATGGTACAAAAAACGTTACAGTATCTAGTGTGTTTGTGAATGGAACACAGAATATGACTGACTCATCTGGTACTGATTTCTTTCATGTACGAACACTTGACAAGCTGAATCAAACAGCTATCCCAGTTGGAAAGTCTGTTGAGTTGATTGTAAACTTTACAAATACAAATGCGCCAGAAAATATTGACACAGTATTACTTGTCACTGACACTGACAAATTCATTGAAATAAAAAACAAGACTTCAAATTGAGTCGATTAGTTCGGTTTTGTTAGAATCTGACATATTGCGAATTGTTTGTGCAGGTACAATTCTTGCAATTGCTTCTTTCTTAGACTTCAAGTATAGAGAGATTCATGATAAATTCTGGCTCGCATCAGGAATAATAACTGGACTCATTATATTGATATTCTATAATCATATTGCTTTTGATGCAATAGCCATATCACTACTCATTATGGTCCCAGTCTCACTAATGTTGTGGAAGATTGGTTTTTTTGGAGGAGCTGATTCCTTTGCATTGATTATTCTTGCTGCACTCATTCCACAGATATCCTTAGTTGAGGCCACACTTATGCCTTTTACTATCCTTACAAACTCTCTTGTATTGATTGTAATACCAGTATTTTTCAATGTGTTTTACAACTCGTGGCTACTATTGAAAAAAGAAGTGATCTTTGAAGGATTTTGTGAGTCAAGATATAGAAAGATAGTAGCATTTTTGATCGGATATAGATCAAAAAATCCAAAATTTGGTTTTATAATGCAAAAAGGAATAGACGGTAAAAAGAAATTTCTTTTCGAGTTTCACAATGCCGAACAAGCAGAGTTTTGTAGAGAAAGAGATGTTTGGGTCACGCCAGGTCTTCCATTTTTAATATTGATACTTGGTGGATTTTTAGTCCAGATTTTTTATGGTGATTTTATGACAAGGGCATTCCTGCAGTTTTGATTGAATCTAGTATTATTTACTCAAATGTACACATAAACATCACTTTATGTTTAGAATGCCATGAAGACCAGCTCGTAGTTCTTGTGCTTCCGTGGTAGCCTTTGTCAGAATGTCATCTATCTTTTGATCCAGATCATACCTGTCAATCTTCTTTGAAATAATTTTTCCCATTTCTGTAATTTTATAATGTTTTGGACGATACCACCTTCCATTGGCATTTCTATGTCTGATTGGAGAGGTATAGCTGTGAATTAACTCATTTTCTTCCAATCTTTTCAGGACAGGAAAAATGTTTTCAGTCTTTTGTACTGTACACGTAGCAAGAAACTGGAGAGATGATTGGTTTATTTTTGATAAGATGTAAAGAACTGCCTTTTCTTTTTTGCCCAATCTGAGATTTTTTTCTAACACTTGATTGCTATTGCCTAGCTCTTTAGCTAAACTTACCAGAGTTTTTGCATTGCCTAGTTTTAGCTTATCAGAAACGTCAGGATAAAGTCTATTAGAATTTTTGTATACAAGTCTCTTATTTCTGAGAGATACCAAAGTTCTCTTTAACTTGATGTTTTTTCCAGTGACGTATTGAAACAATAATCGTAATTTGTTATCTGAAATATTAGGATAGGTTCTAATTAAGATAGCAAGTATCTTTTCGTTATTTCCAATCTTCATCAGAACTTTCCTTGTCTATGACGACTCTGATGTGAGAATCTTTCCAATTGCTACTAATTATCTTCTTTAATTCTGTAACCGAATAATTTTGTGAAGAATAAGTATACATATTTTTTGTGGGAGAAGTAAATTCCTTTTTTACTTTCATATTATCCATGTCCAAGTACTCAAAAATTCTGTTTGATCTTACATCAATCTCATAAGACAGACCACATTTACATCGGAAGGGAATCTCGTGTGGTATGTCTGTCTTTGATTTTTTGTTTTTGTATTGTTTTTTTGGTTTAGAATGATTAGGCTCTGATTGGATCTGTTCTATTTCATTAATTATTTCAAGAATGCTTGGAATAGATATCTGAGACTCGTTTGATGGACCATAAATCACATCGTTGAAGATCCAGTTTATGACTTCCACTTGTCTATCAGCAGATAGTTTCGAAAGGTTTGCTATATGTGATGGAGTTATTTGTTCAAGCAGGAATTGATACTTTTTGCTTGCCACTGTAATCAATTTTTGAATTATTATTTTGGCATCATCATCTAGCTTGGAAATACTTAACACGGATTCCACATAATCGGTTGAGACGTTGTATATTCTTGCTACAGTCTCCTTGTCTCTGTATATCTTCAGATCTTCAGAAAACATATCTGACAGTGTCAGAGGATTAGAGTAACCGTGTCGGTTAAGTCGAAATGACCATGTTCTAAGTGAACCAAAGTCTTTGATCCAATCTGCTATGGAACATTCTATTTTTTTAATTCCAGCAGCTTTTGCAACGTTAATTCTACTATGTCCGTCAACAATGAAAAATTGTCTATCGATCTTTGCAATCACGGGAGGGGAGAAAACGATCCCTTCGTTTTTTACTAAATCTACAAGGTGTGCACGATCCTTTTCTGAAATAATTCTAAAACTCCACGGGTTTTGTTTTATCTTGTTTAGTGAAACTAGTTTTTGATGCATTGCCATCTCTAATTCAACACTTCCTTTACTTTTGGTCGGAAAGTACTTGAAAGGTTTTGAAGAATTGCGTCTTTTGCCGAAGTGGAAGGCTCATGAGAAAGTTTGTTTATCGAACGAGTAGATCTTATTCTTACAGTTTCATAGTAATCAGCTGATGCCTCTTGTTCTAGCACATTTTGAATTTTTGCAAGATATGCTTGCAGATAGTATGATTTGTCTGGTGGTCTTATGTAAATTCCCCTATCAAATGCCTTCTTTGATATTCTGTTCAAAAGTTTTAGAATGGATTTTTCTGATTCATGCTTTGGCTTGCCAAACATTGTTTGTAGTTCAAAGTAAATGTCTGAGAGTAGTCTGGGAATATTGTGGGTTCTGCATGCATAAACCGTACCATATAGTAGGGCTTTCTTTTTTGAAAGTCCGATTTCTAAGAGCTTTGATGCTGTTGAGATTAATGTGTTAAATGCAAATTGTGGCAGATTCAAGTTTTGACATAGTTTTAGGCCTGCACTGACCAATCTTTTGTTTGTAGTTGGTCTTATGTTGTGAGACTTCCAATCATCTATACTAGCTACCTCAACCCTTCCCAATACACAACCGCAATAGATACATACTCTTTCTCCTTCAATGTCTGCAACAGAGTGTTTGCAAGTAGTTATTGTTAGAGACACAATTAGGACAAACTAATTTGGATCAATTTAAAACATCAAAACATTTCACAACCATATTTCAAATAGTGATTACAAAAATTTGTAAATTGCAATCATACTTTACAAAAGCTCATAATGAATTCATATAATAATTAATCGATGCTAAAACGAATGAAAATCGAATACATTCATTAAAACAACAAAATTAATTTCGCAGGATCAGACTAGCATCGTGGTATAATCTTGGAATTTTTGGATGAAACAACAACAGCGCCAAGTATTCCAATAACAAGAATCAATATTGTGAATATACCAAATTCTGGAACTATTGCAGCAATGCTATCCATTTTTATCAGTATTGTATCAATTTTTGCATTAACATCACTTACTGGTGCACCTTCTTTTATCATAGAACGTAGCTCTTCTCGCATCATCCATTCAACTTCCTCAATCAGTTCTTCATCATATTGCGCTAGTTCCCATTCAATAAACTCGTAGTTGTCAATATATGCCTCAGTTGCAAGACTGTGAGCCTTGTCTACATTCCCATTCGCATATTCTTCTTTTGCCTGCTCAAGAAGGTGTTTTATGTTATCCACATAACCCATGATATATTCTACAAATTCCTCTGAAAATTCCCCCTCAGATTCTTGCGCTGCCACATTAGAGGTAGAAAAAAGCATCGTAATTGTTACTGCTATTAACAAGAATTTTTTCTCTCTCAACTAACATTAATGAAAAACTCAAGTTTATGTTTTCATTGTTCATTCTATAATATCATAATGATCTTTGAAAACATCATCTAATTTTTGATTTATTCAGTAAAAATAGGTGTCATCGACCAGAATTGATGCCAATAGTTCTTCCAAACAGAGGATATCAAATTATCAATGCCTGGCCAATGACTCAAAATTAGGGTAAACTAATTCTCTAATAAAATTTTGGGCAAGTTTATTTTCTTGGAACAAGAACATGGAAGAATTTCTGGAAATTAATACATAATTTTGTAATCAAAAAGTAGAATCACCAAACAAGTGATAAATAACAAGAACCATAGAAATTACAAGTTTTTTCCCAGACCACATAGTTGGGGGGAAGGCTTGGTCTGCCAGTCCCACCAACTTTTGTTACAATTGTTTAGATTTGATATCTATTGATGATTTATAACAGATCGGTGTTTGATAATAGGTTTCTTTTCTTTTAAGCTAAATACAGGTATCCAAAATAGATACTAGATTACTCATTTTGTTCTCCTATGATCTCAATCTGCTCAGACTTTATCCAATGTATGAGTTCCTCATAGGATGGATTGAGACGGTTATTCTTTTTGAGATTGTTATGGACTAGGATGTAATTTACCTGATTTAGTGTGGGGTATTTCCTTCATCATCCCGTCTTGTCTTTTTCTGATAACCTCTGGAAGTGTATTCCACCATTCTTCAAATGATCTAACTTGTTTTGTTTTTAATTTATTCATTGCAATTTATTCCCGCAGCCTGCTCGTGTGGATGGGAAAATCTTGTCTTAATGCTGATTGTAAAACCAAAAAAACCTCTGACTGTAGGATGCAGATGATAATCGCATACGTAGGAACCATTACGGGTCCTACATTTCCAAAAATCAGAGCGGTTTTGTAGAGTTATTAAAATCGGCATTTTGAAAATCTTTAATTCTATTCGTTCATTGAAATATTTGTTGAATATTTTATCTATCTATTACAAGATCTTATTTTAGGATCCCATAATAGTAAAACAATTTTTGACAAGAAGTCTAATTGCCAGAATTTACCACACAGACAATTTAGCAAAAGTTGTTTTTAAAATTCATCATACCGAACTACACATGCGACATAATTCAGTCACTGACAGACTGATCCTAGGTATATGGCAAATCAAAGCTGATCGGGTGACTGATTCTGAGATAGCATCTTAAAACCAGTCTGCCAGTGACCTTTATTGGTCTTGGCAGCTTGTAAAGGAATCGCATACAAGACCACTAGCTATTCTGGTCCTGATTCTATTATACTTGAATAACATTACAATGAATCATTTTAAAACAATAAACCGAAATGATCAACCAAAAGATTGTAACGAAATATTGTTTCATAATTCCATTATGGTATCATGTATTCATAACAAGTTTAATATCAAAAACAATTAACGAATAATTTCATGAGTCAGCAGGATGTAAAGTTAACCCCTTGGATTCTTGTAAGCAGCGTCAAAGATGATACAAACCCACAAGATGTTGAAAGAATAACTCCGCAAATATCTGGTTTGATAGACGATTGGCATTCCAGTGGCCGTATGATGTGGTCTGGAGGACTGGATGATGAAAAGACTGGAATCGCAGTGTTTGAGGGAACAAAACAAGAAGCAGATGAACTTTACAAAAAGTATGACAAGATATGCTCGGGAATACTCAACTATTATTTGTACCAGTGGGATGCAATGCCAATCCTTTCGATCCTACAAAACAATTCCTGATCATTCTAAACAGAATTGCAAGACCTAAAAGAAAAGCTAAGACATGCATTCTTGTATCCCTATTTTATCCATGCTGGAATCTCTGATGCAATTACTACAATTTTTGCACTTAACATAGGCATGATGGAGCTGAATCCACTTGTTTCAATCTTGTATCCAGAAAACCTTGTGTTCATGCCTGCAGTGTTGATTGCTTTTGCCTATGGCAGAACACTTGCAGCAATGGTATTATTCAAGAACATGCGGCAGGTAAGACTTGCATTGTGGTTTGTCCTGTACTTTCCAGCTGGATTCAACATAGTAAACATTTCATTGCATCTTTTGAACCAGTCAAAGATTATATTTTGATAGATATTCAATTGCTGTTACACAACAATACTTGTTCGCTTCAAGCTTTTGGTAAGGGATGGTGGACAGATAGCCTTGCCCTTTTGGTAGTTGACCATCGTGGCATACTGGATATTCCACTAATGCATTCTAAAACCACATCACTAATTCTTTAGTATATCATTGTTTTAAAAGATTCATTCCGTTTTTTAAAAAAAGATTTAGAAACAAATCGTGTTAGTCCTTTTTTGCTTCGTCTTTTGCTTTCTCTCTTACACTTTTCATGGCACAGTACCTGCGTAGTGTGTTTAACAATCCCATGATCAACTGTCATATAGGCATTATTTGAAATAGCTTGGTCTACTGAAGTTGATGCAAAGTAACAGAATACCAATTATACAATATTCTGAGTAGTGTTCTGTATAAACCGTATTTACTGAAGAGTTGATAAGTTCACTCATACACTCCGAAAACACAGGGAATACATGCATGAGTTAGGTATCATTGAAAAACATTCTCAAAGGCACACCGCAAAATGGAATCATTATTTTAGTATCACAATTCTATATGTAAGTTGAGTCCTTCGGGAGTCATCGTATGCCAGTATCCGAGGATGGGGGAACTGACACGCTTTTTCCCCTATCCTTTTGTTGGCAGCAAGGATTGTTGAAATATTATTCTCGTAATTTGAATCACTCCATTAATGTTTCTGGTTAGCACATCATTGGTGTTTGGAACCTACCTAACCACAATACCACTGGTTGCAGGTTCTATTATAGAATCAGTGACGGAAGCTATTGGAGTGCTTTTCAAACTCCTTTCTTTTTTTTGAGAGACAGAATTGATAGTTCGTATCTCTTGAATGATTAATTCTGTTTAGATTATCCTCGAGTAGGTTTTGAAACAATTCCTATATCCAAGTGGTTTTGCATCATAGAGTGCATGGATTTTCCTTCTGGAACCACATGAACATGTAATGTGTATATTCCCTTTTCGGTGGGAGTAAAGCTTACAATATAGTGTCCGTTTGCCCTTGAATCTGCATAGAACATTCCTCCCTGCAGGTGCATGCTCGTCATAGAGGCTCCTTTTTCTATTCCAACTAGTACATCAGCATTTTCCAACGGCAAATTGCTAGTTTTGTCTAAAACTTGTAACACAATTTCTGCTTTTTCATCCTGGTAAACAGTTTGTGAAGAATGAACCTTGATGATGACGTCTTCTGGGATCTGGCGCATCATTTGTGTCATGCTTTCAGTTTCCATATTTTCCATCATTTGAGTATACGTTATGGTCGCAGGACTATTAGAAAATGAATAGCTGTAGGCAACTCCAATTATAGAAAATACTATAACTCCAACTATTAGGTAGAGTATCTTTTTCATTTCATTACCATGTGGAAATATCGGATATATCAAGATAGTATTTTACAAATGTAAAGCCCTGATTTTAAATAGAATCGAATTTGGTTATTTTGTAAAAGATGTGGAAAAATAATTTTATTAACATGAGAATGTCGTTGATATAATTGAATTCTAGAATAAAAAATCTTGTAGTAATCATTGTTGGGATGGGAATAGCTGGTCTTGTCATAGCCTTGGTTGGGGCAAACATGTTTGTGTCACCATTAGAACAACAAGATGAACCATCAAACCCACGAACCATTTCTTGGAGACATGTTCATGGTTTAGGCATTGATCCAGTTGACAGAACGATTCTGTACATTGCCACACATGGTGATTTCTATCAAAGCATTGGTGGAGCTCCGCCAATCAAGGTAGATGAAAAAAGGGCTGATTACATGGCATTTAACGCCCCACCAGTGCCTGGTTACCCACTTTATTCTAGTGGCCATCCTCTTAATGGTGGAAACACAGGACTCATCAAAAGTACAGATGGGGGAAAGACTTGGCAACACGTATCAAACGTACTTGAACCACCAGTTGATTTTCACACCATGGCAGTAAGCAAAAATAATCCAAATTTGCTTGTGGGTTTTGATAGTGGTGCTAGAGGATTATTCAAAACTACTGATGCTGGAAAAACTTGGGAGACTCTGGTTCATCCTGAATACATTGTTTCCTTAGCTATTGCACCTAATGATTCTAATACTATTTTTGCTGGTACTGGAAAGGGGATTTTCAAATCAACTGATGGTGGAAAAACTTGGAATCATCTTACTTACAAGGGACTGACTGTATTTGCATTAGCATTTGATGATAATAAAACGTTGTTTGCCTCTGTAGATACCATTGGTATTGTAAAATCAATTGATCTTGGCAAATCATGGGAAGATCTTCCAGACTTTGATCTTACTATAACTAGCATTGCTCCTGATTCTCAAAATAAGGCAATCTATGTTGCCGGCTCTTCAACAGAAGGATTCCATGAGGTCTACAAGATGTCTTATGATTTAGAATCCCATGAGCTAATTGGAACAAATAAGGTTCTTTAATTCTCTTCAATTGTATTTGAAATTGACCGTATTCTTCCACCATATTTTTCCTTGTATAGTGTCTTGCAAGAATTACAGCAAAAGAATCTTTCAAACTGGGCAAACTTTAGAACGGATGGTTTTCCCATAACTGGCCCATCACAATAATCACATACTACTTTGATGTCATGATTTGTATCAAGCTTTAGTTTTTGTGAAGTTTTTTGCTCAGATTTTTTTATCTGTTTTTTACTTTTTTTATCTAGTTTACTCAAATCCAAAACAGGTGAAATTGATTTTATGAAGCCAAGATTAACTAACCGCCTATATCTTGCTTGAACCGTTGGGGTTGTTACCTTGATCTCCCTTCCAATCTGGCGAAAAGACTTTCTGCCATCTTCCATTAACGAGTTTAAAATTGCAATGTCTACTTCATCAAGATTATGAGGCATGTCAGTACTTGCCGATAAACTATATTTAATGATGTGATTTTATGTTTGAAAGATTTTTGGTACGAGTTAATTTTTCAGCTAGTTTTTCCTTTTTTGGCACTCCAGTAAACTCCAGTTTTCCATCAATAACTATTCCCGACGCAGTAAAAATTGGGTATTTCTCAAGATAGTCTGGATTTTCTGTAACATCAATTACCGAGTATTCAAAGCCCAGCTCGTCAAGGAACTTTTCAACAATATTGCAATTTGAACAGTCTGGAGTTGTCAGAACCTCAATCTTCATTGTTTTTCACTTACAAACTTTTTTGGATCATTTTCAAATGCCCACTTGCAGCTTGCACAACAAAAAAAGTATTTTTTTCCATTGAATGATACCGATTCATATTTTTCATCAACTTCCATTCCACATACGGAGTCCTTCATCACGATATCACTTCCTTTTTCTTTTTTATTATATACAAAGCAATTGGAGTTACCATTAGTGTTATCATTAAAACTGGGATAGTATTTTGTGGAAGTGCAAACCCATACACACTCTCATGGATGTGCTGGCCCATGTGAAATTCTACTGGCAGACCAGCCATTGACACTGCATTGTTCCAATCAATGTGTACTATTGCGCTTTCATACCACTGATGTCCACCTGGAAGTCCATTAATGATTAAAAATGCTCCAAGAACAATAAGCATCCATCCTGTAACGTTTTCAATCTTTATTCTGTTTAATGTAATTGATTTTGTTGCATTGATTCCTATTATTGCAAGAATTGACAACAATATCAATGGGATGGCTCGTCCAATTCCGTGAACCGCACCAAGTGATGCACCAATCTCAAAGCTTCCAGTACCTGCAATGTAAATCAAAAGCCAGTAAAACATTGGATTTGGACATCCAACTCCTGCGTTTCCTAACAAAATGCCCATCAAAAATGATTTTGTGTAATCTCCTCTTTTCTGAATGAATTGTGGAGTCCCAGAATACGTTGGAAGTTTAATTGAAATGATTTTTAGTTGTGATAGTCCAAATGCAAAAGCTGCTATTCCTGCAATCAAAAACATTAGAAAAGAAACTTGATCCAATGATGCAGTTTTTCCTAATGCAGAAACCCCAATTCCGTAGGAGGTTATCATGATTGTCAGGCCTGCACCAAACAACAACGCCATAAAGAGACCTTTCTTGCAGCTCTGACCCATGCTCATTGGTACTATGACAAACACCAATGGTAACGTACATGGCAGAATTATCATTGACAATCCTGCAAGATAGGCAATAACTAGCCATGATGGATATTCTAAGGACTGATCGACCCTTACTGCAACATCATTAGTTAGAGAATAAACGATACCAACAAAGATGAATGATAATAGAATAAATGAAATTAAGACCAGTGATTTTTTAGTTTGAATCTGAAGTGACATGACGTGTTATGGTTTGTTCAGATAGATAATCAGGATACTTTACAAATGTAAAATATTGTGGATCTGGAATCAAAATGCCTGCTTACCGGGAATATGAATCCCGATGGGCCCGACCGGATTCGAACCGGCGACCTAACGCTCCGCAAGCGTTCGCACTATCCATGCTATGCAACGAGCCCACCAGATTCAGCATTAACGATTTTTTAAAAAACGTTTGGAAGTTTAGGCTTCTTTTTCTGCCTTGTTGACAAAAACATAATTCATGATCAAACCTGCTATTATTCCACCAACTATTGGAGCTGCCCAATAGAGCCAGTGAAACTCCCAAAATCCGGAGGCAAGAGCAGGACCCAATGTTCTTGCAGGATTAACAGATGCACCAGTTAGTGGAACGCCTACCAAGTGAATTAGAAATATCATTCCGCCTATTGAGATTCCGTGTATTCCAGCTGCTGCCTTTTTGTGAACGGCAACCATAAAGATGACGGTTACCAAGAAGAATGTCAGAATTGCTTCAACTGCAAAGGCGGATCCAATACTACCATTTATCAGATCACTAGGTCCTCCCTGAGTACCAAAATTAACTTTTGAACCTAGATCTGGCAGAATTGCTTTTAGTGAAAATGCAGCAGCGATTCCTCCAATTAGTTGCAGTATTATGTATCCTACACCATCTGTAACACCGATCTTTTTTGTTATAATCATGGGAATTGTTACCGCAGGGTTGATGTGTGCACCAGAAACGTGACCGAAAGCATAAACCATCAATCCTATTGCGCTTCCGTGACCTAATGAGATCATAATTATGGCTTCAGTGGATAAACCCTCACCAAAAGCTGCAGCAGACAGTATTACCGATAGTGGTCCAAAGAACACCAACGCATATGTTGCCACGCCTTCTGCAAACCAGTTGCGAGGGTTAACCATCAGACACCCTGCTCCGCCAGGCTCCATTTAAAACATTCGCACTAGAAAACAAAGTAAATAACAAGGATCAACGCACGGTTAGTAAATGGTTTCAGAAGGTGACAATGTTCCTAATTTTGAATTACAGGATGCAAATGGAAACAAGGTAAAATCATCAGATTTGAAAGGTAAGAAACATGTCATCTACTTTTATCCAAAGGACTTTACTCCGGGCTGTACTACTGAAGCTGACGAGTTTTCACGCGATTACGAAAAATTTAGGAAAAGAGGAATAGAGGTTATTGGTATCAGTCCCGATAATGTAGATTCGCATAAAAAATTTTGTGAAAAGATGAAAATTCCTTTTCCACTGCTTGCAGACACTAACAAAGAGACTTCAAAAAAATTTGGAGTGTGGGGGAAAAAAAATTTCATGGGAAAGGAATTCATGGGAGTTACCAGAAGCACTTTTCTAGTAGATGAGAAAGGGAAAATAGTCAAAGCATATCCCAAAGTCAAACCAAAAGGTCATGCGCAAGAAGTATTACAAGAATTTACAAATTAAAAACAATAATGAAAAAGGGGATTAAGATGGTTTCCAGCCTTTTGGCATTGAACCTTTATTAGACGAAGGCTTAGGTGGTTCTTCAGCTTTAGGTTTGAATCCTTTTGGCAATGAACCTCTTGGTGAGCTAGATTGAGTCTGTTGTTCTTCTGTCTGTCGTTGTTCATTTTCACGAGCTTCTTTTTTCTGTTGTTCTACTCTTTTTAGATACTCTTTTTCATATTCTTCAAATTCTTTTTGCTTTGATTTTTGTTGGTTCTGTTGAGTCTGTTGTTGGGTTTGTTGTTGGGTTTGTTGTTGGGTTTGTTGTTGGGTTTGCTGTTGGGTTTG
>JABAHS010068348.1_pt1 | contig 30650 bp, 28 predicted proteins | sample 7062111 | NCBI WGS metagenome assembly JABAHS01 (sample SAMN14534600, study PRJNA622989) | marine sediment metagenome | biome: marine biome [ENVO:00000428]; feature: marine pelagic biome [ENVO:01000023]; material: deep marine sediment [ENVO:00002113]; isolation source: pool of 4 deep marine... | reverse complement strand
CTTACACTGCCTGAGTCTTCTGTTGGTTTTTTGGGAACTGTTACTTCCAGCAGCTTGCCGTTTCCCAAAGGAAGTTTGCTTGTAAAAATAGTCGGCACGGTTGCGCCGCTGCCGCTGCTGTTAGGAATTGACACCCGGATTTGGTAGGTTCCCGGAGTAATTTGGGACAATGTGAATGAACCATTCGGATCGATTGGATATTGCGGTGAAACATATAAGGAATGCCACCAGTCGGGACGGGGAACGATTTTACATTCTTTGGCGGGTGTTCCATCGGTATATTTTGCAATACCTCTGACTGTATCCCCTTTTTTCAAAACGATCTCGCAGTATTCAATGATATTGGGGTCCTGCAGGGTAACCTTGAAATAACCGGGCGCATATTCCCGGATTTGCTCCCTGTATTTCCTGTTATTTTCCTTGATCCATTTTCCATACTTGGTGTGGACGGCGGTTATCAAATACTGTGTATTTGCGGCTGCAAGCCCCCCGATAAGTGCGTACCCGTCTTTGTCGGTTTGTTGTGAACGACTGGATGACTCAATGATTCTTCCACGTTCTTCAGCAAGAGAAGTAACCCACAAACGTGTATCCGGAATCGGATTTCCTTCCTCATCGACTACATAGGTATCGACCATGCAGGCTTTGGGCAGTTGGAAGTGCTTTACGAATTGGCTGTCTTTTTTAAGATGTATCCGCGGCTGCTTGTCATTTTCTACAATACCAATATAATCTTTCGAGAAAACACCAATCTGGTAATTTCCCTCATCACTAATCGTATCAAAACTGTAAAAACCATTCTCGTCGGTTTTATCGGTTTTAGTTCGATAATTACGGTTCTCCAACCTAACTTCTGTGTTGACAACCGGCTCACCTGTTTCTATGTCTGTAATAAGTCCGCTGAGAACGCCTTTGGCCTTAAATTGATATTCCGTTGTGCCGACATGTTCCTGACAGGGGTCTGCTGCTGCTGCAACTTCCCCCTCAGAAGGCACGGTAACAACCGTTTCATCTCTCTTGTTTTGCAAAATCCCTGATTCTATCCCGGCTTCTTCAACCTTTTCCAGTAACAGTTTATCCTCCGCCGGCTCTTGCTCATCTGCAACGATAACCTCTTTTTCAATTTCAATGCCCCTGTTGTCTTTAGTGATATGTTTATAAGTAACTACTGCTCCAGCGCCAATGACTGCTACCGCCGCTGCAGTAATTATCTTCCCTGTTACACCACTCATTAAGGCTGCGATGCCTTTAGTAGTTCCAGTCTTGGATATACCTGCCGCGATACCGGCAGCGGCAGCAGCGCCGGTACCTTTTACCGTTATCCCTGCTATAGATGCAATAACAGCGGTAGTAAATGCCTTTTTAGGCCCGGTGGCGGAAAGAGTTTCCTCTACGATAGAGCTGAGCTGCTCTTTTATCATTTCTCTTCCGCGATGCAGCCGCTGTTTGACGGCTTCCCTGGACAAATCGAGTGCTAATGCGACCTGCTTTATGGACTGTTGCCGGCGATAGTATAGAACCAGAGGTTCTCGATATTGTTCCGGTATCCGTCGGATTGCATCACTGACAAGTTCTTGATGTTCTTTTGTTATAGCCGATTCGAGCGGTCCGGCCTCATCAGAGGCAGTATCGTTTATATTTTCCATGGCTTTACTCTTTGCGATAATGTCCCGTTGGTTTTTGTTCAAAAAATTTCGAATATTGTTTCGGGCTATAGTGCAAAGCCACGGCCTGAACCTCGAAAGGTCCTTAAGTTGAGAAAGGTTTTTCCAGGCATTCACAAAAGTCTGATGTGCCAGTTCCTCGCTTTCTTGAAAATCTGTGACCCCGCTGAATGTGATTGCACAAACAAGTTCCTGATACTTTGCGACAATCACCCCAAAGGCCTGTGAGTTGCCTTTTTGGCATTGTTCTAACAGTTTAATTTCTTTTGCCGTTGTTCTCATTTTGAGAATCCTTTTAACCGGTTTGTATTATAGCCTCAATAATAAAGAAAAAGCAGAGCAAAAATGGTGACAGAAAATCTTAATAAATTGCGAAAATCTTGATTAAACCCCAAAAACCGCGATTTTCCCATCCTGGCTTGAAAAGATGTACAAACCTGCTCTGAAACCGGTATCATAGAGCACCCCGGCAATCCCAATTATCATTAATCAATACTTTTCCTGAGTGAAATCGAAGGAATCCGTAATCATTTGTATGGCTTTTCCTGAGCAACGCCGAAGGAAGGTGCTTACAAAAAATCTGACTTTGATATGTTCTGATAAGTTTGTTGCAAAAATCCCCCCTACTATTTGAAAATCTGCCGCAATTCATTAAATTCAGGTTGGAAGATAAGAACCTTTGTTTTATATATGCGTATATGTGCATATATACATAAGCTGAAAGGATAATATGGATTCTGAGGCAAAGTTATTTAAGATTCTGGCCGATTCGACCCGCCTGCGTTTGGCTATTATCTTAGCAATCAAAGGGGAACTCTGCGTTTGTGAGTTGGTTGAAGCATTAGGTGAACCTCAATATAAGGTGTCGAGACATTTGGGTATTATGAGGACGGAGAACCTTGTTGAAGTTCGGCGGGAAGGGGCATGGATGTATTATAGGCTGTGTAATCCAACCAGTGAACTTGAACGCTGCCTTTTTGAGTGCTTTCGTGAATGTTTAGTTAAACACGAAACAATCCATGCTGACCTTACAAGACTTAAGGATGCAGCGAGTAGAAAATAAGAGGTTGCAGAAAATGAATGAAAATCGTAGTCACAAATTGAAAGTTCTGTTCTTATGTACAGGAAATTCCTGTCGATCTCAGATGGCGGAGGGCTGGTCGCGTTACTTAAAGGCAGATGTGATTGAACCATACTCGGCAGGCATCGAAACACATGGACTGAATCCCATTGCCATGAAGGTTATGGCTGAAGCCGGGGTAGATATATCCAGTCACAGATCCAAGCACATAGAAGAATTCAAAGGTGTCGTTTTCGATGTGGTAGTCACGGTATGTGGACATGCCAAAGAAAATTGTCCACTCTTCCCCGGCAAAACAAAGGTCTTTCATGTTGGCTTTGACGATCCGCCCAAACTCGCTCAGGAAGCAGGATCAGAAGAAGAGGCACTGGATTGTTATCGTCGTGTACGGGATGAGATCAAAGTTTTCGTGGAAAAAATGCCGGAAAATCTGAAATAGGAGATGATGCATGAACACAGAAACCTTTATAACCAAACAAACCAAGGGGCTTAGTATCTTTGAGAAATATTTGACATTGTGGGTGGTCCTTTGCATTGTGGGAGGCATTTTTTTGGGCAAAATCGCCCCCCAATTTGCGCAAGCACTGGATGGCATGGCCATTTATGTCAACAAAGCTCCTATCGTGTCGATACCAATTGCCGTATGTCTATTCTTCATGATGTATCCAATCATGGTCAAAATCGACTTTGCTGAGGTGCTTAAAGCAGGAAAAAGCATTAAGCCTGTCGGACTGACGCTGTTTGTTAACTGGGCTGTAAAACCTTTTACAATGTACGCCATCAGCATCTTCTTTCTTGGAACTTTGTTCTATGGTCTGATTGGTCCGGATATTGTGGATCACGTTAAGATGCCGTTCGGACTCAATCTCGAAGTAGGGGCGACTTATGGAATTGGTACAATCGTTGAGATAGATGGGATTAAGATGTGGGAGATTCCTCTTTGGAGGAGTTATCTGGCAGGTTGTATATTGTTAGGGATTGCTCCCTGTACCGCCATGGTTCTGGTTTGGGGATATTTGGCAAAAGGCAATGATGGGCACACATTAGTCATGGTAGCTATTAACTCTCTGACTATGCTATTTCTTTATGGTCCTTTGGGAGGATTTCTTCTTGGAGTCGGAAGGCTGCCTGTTCCGTGGCAGGCTTTGCTGCTATCAATATCTATCTATGTAGCACTTCCCCTGGTGGCAGGTTTTATCTCGCGAAAATGGATTATCTCCCATAAGGGAGAAGACTGGTTCAAGGAGAAGTTCCTGCATGTTCTGACACCGGTTACGATAATCGCATTACTGGTCACATTGATCCTTCTCTTCAGTTTCAAAGGTGAAACCATTCTTTCCAATCCGCTGACGATCCTGTGGATTGCTATCCCTTTATTTATCCAGACAGTCCTGATTTTCGGTTTGGGATATGGCCTGAGTAAAATCCTGAACTTGCGTTATCAGGATGCTGCCCCATCGGCGATGATTGGAGCATCAAATCACTTTGAAGTGGCCATTGCCACAGCTACCATGATTTTTGGACTTTCATCAGGAGCTGCTCTGGCCACGGTCGTGGGAGTGTTGATTGAAGTACCTGTTATGTTGATGTTGGTGAAAATCTGCCTGAAAACACGATATTCTTTTCAGAGTTTGGAAGCATAGAGCAATAATTCGCTGGTTTGTGGGAGTATTCAGTGATAAATTTAGGAGATGAAGAAAGCTTCCAAGATTGAGCCGAATCTGCGGAATATCGGCCAAACCTCCGGATTTCAGGAAATAAGGATAATCATCGTCAAGTCCAACTATATTTCAGTCTTTCAAGTGAAAGAAGGTAGTGACCATAGTCTGGTTTTTAGTGGGTTTTGGCGAACCGCTCGACCTGCTCAAGGTATTTTTGGATGTTTTCAGGGGATTTTATTTGCTGAGCACTTCTCAGCAGCGGCAAGGCTCCGGCATATTTGCCATTTCTGACTAACAACTTAGCGTGTCGAAGTTTAGCATCTGCTTCATATTGTTCGATATTTGCAGCTCGTTCGTAGTAGAAGACGGCCTTTTCAGTATTACCGCTATGGATGCCGTGCTGTCCAAGTAAAATCAGTGCCTCGCCGTCCACCGGATCCAACGCAACAATTTCTTTGAGCACACGAACCTCCTCGTCTCCAGAATCCTCTGCAACAGCAATTCGGGCACGTAATTTAAGCAGATCTTTGCGGTCTTCAGCCTCAATCTGATCGCCATGCTTTTTCTCAATATGTTCAATCTGCTTTTTGGTCTCTTTGTGTGCACCATGGGCGGCTAACACTTTGCCTGAACGAATGGCACGATCAGCATTATCCTGTGTTTTTTTCCCCATAGCACGGATGTAGGAATTAACAGTTATTTCGTAAAGATGTTCATTGACGTAGATGTCACCAAGCAAATTGAGACTGTCGGCAGTGGATTTGCCGAGGAGATCGACTAACTCATAATTTTCGGTAGCTTTGAGTGGTTGATTCAGGCCTATATAGGCATTAGCCTGCAATAGCCAGAGATCTGCCTGGTGGGGCTGACTTTCAATTAATTGCCCACAGAGGGCAACAGCTTCGGCATAACGTTTCTGTTTAAATAAACTCCGCGCGAGTCCCATTTTCCAATCTATTGTGACCGGATCTAGCAGGATGGCCATACGATAAGCTGATTCAGCGGGAAGATTTTTTTCAACCGAGGAATATGAAAATCCAAGCAGGCTGTAAGTGATTGCATCACCGCCGCCGAGTTCAATTACCCGGGTAAGGGCTGGTAGCGCTTGTTCGAATTCGCTCTGACGGACATAGATTAAACCCAAGTTGCGTCAAGCCCGGCGGAATTTGGGGTACTTTTCGACAGCAACCTTATAAGCAGTAGCGGCCTGGTCGAGTTTTTTCTGTTGGAAATAAATGTTAGCAAGTGTGAAATCAAAGACGGCACTTGCCGCTTCACCCAGGTTTTTTTCAAGCAGGCCGGCGGCTTCATCCATTTTATCAGACGATGGCTTGGATGTTTTACAAGATCTTGAAGAAAAATGCTGAGACTCAACATATCTTTGTTGTCATGCTGACTTCTAAAGATGAGGATTCGGATGTTATTGTAGGGCTTGAAGCAGGTGCTGATGATTACATCACCAAGCCTTTCAGTCCGAAAGTGCTTGTTGCGCGAATACGAAGAATACTCCGACAAAAAACGGGATAAAACATCGAGAGAAATAGGATAACGATTCATGATCTAATTATTGATCCAGAACGATACGAGGCCAAGCTCTGTGATGACCGATTAAATCTCACTTTCTTACAGTTTAATATTCTTTACATGCTTGCAAGTCGGCCAGGTGTAGTTTTCTCAAGATACCAAATTATGGATGCCATACACGATGATGACTACACGATAACTGATAGGGCGATAGATGTTCAGATAGTGTATTTACGAAAAAAGCTAGGTCCGCATAGGAATTACATAGAAACCATCCCCAAAATCGGATATAGATTTAAGGAGTAATCCCCAAAAGAATGCTTTTCAGATGGCATCTCCAATCGGGGCTGTTCTATGCTTGTCTCCAAGAAAATAATCATTGCTCAATTTGATCATATTTAACTTGCAGTTTTTCCCAGATATACCGAAAGGTTCTAATATTAACATTTATTTACACTTCATCATTTTGCACATCTTCGATACGGCAACTCTAACTTTAACACAATTTTAACGCAAATCTCACACAGCTTTAATCCTTTAACAGTAATTTAAACTAAACGAGTGAAGTCGCTCTCAAGATGGTCTTGAGAAAGCGCAAGGATTAAAACTTATTTTGGAGAAACAAAATGGAAAGAAACAAACACATTGTATTGTTAGTCCTGGGCTTATTTCTGTTTCTATTATGGCCTGCTGAAAACATTCGGGCTGATGAAATCGATGAGCTTAAGAAGCAGATCCAGGAGCAGTCCCAGAAGCTGCGGGAAATGCAGGAAAGAGTAAACCAGCTTGAGGCCAGGCAAAGACTCAAAGAGCGTTCGCTTACTGAGAAAATCGAGAAAGTAGCAGAAGAGCAAAAAGAACCGCCGGCTTTGCCGGATTCTCTTAAGTGGGCTGAGAAAATCAAGATCAGCGGTGACTTCAGGTATAGGCACGAGACCATCGACGCCGAAGGTGACGACAAAGGGACACGTAATCGTAACAGGATAAGAGCAAGGCTGAGATTTGACGCAAAAGTCAACGATGAATTCGATGCGGTCTTCAGATTAGCTACGGCGGAAAACGACGAAGGTTTCGCATCAGGTTCGACCTCGACTAACGTGACCCTTGATCGGGAATTCAGGCAGAAAAACATCTGGCTGGATTGGGCCTATGGTGACTACCATCCCAACTACATACCGAGACTCAACGTATTATTTGGTAAAATGCCGGGTTTGGTCCACAAGGTTGGTAAAAATCAGCTCATCTATGACAACGATCTTGCATGGGAAGGCGGCGCCGCAAACTACAAAATCCCGCTAAACGATGAGCAGGAGCTGTTCGTGAACGGAGGTGGATTCTGGCTAAATGAAGTCGATGGCGTTGATACAAGTGCCGATGCCTCTCTGTGGGCTTTTCAGACCGGTGTCAATCAGAAGTTAGACGACAAGTCTTTGGTATATGGAGCCAGTTACTACCATTTTGGAAACGCTGAGCAGGCAAATCTTACCCGCGGGGAGTCTACGGATTTCGATGATACCTACAACATCTTTGAAGCGTTTGGAGAGTTAGGCACAAAAATCAACGATACGCTCCCCATCGCAGTATATGGTTCATATGCCAACAATGTAGGGACGGATTCTGGTGAGGATACCGCATGGATTCTTGGAGCAAAGCTCAACAAGGCAAAAGATCCCGGTTCCTGGGAACTCGGTTATAACTACAGGGATGTTGAAGCAGATTCAGTAGCCGGCAGGCTCAATGATTCTGATTTCATAGGCGGAGGAACCGGAGGCAAGGGACACGAGTTCAAACTGAAGTATCAGATTCATAAGAACGTCCAGGCTGCACTGACTTACATTATGGCAGAAAGAGACACAAGTTCAGGAGACGATCAGGACTACGACAGGCTTATGGCGGACATAATTCTGAAATTCTAACAGTATTTCAATGGAGTTCTGACACGATCTTAAAAATTATTGAGTATCTTACAAATAGTAAAGGAGATACAAAATGAAAAGAGTTCTATATAGTATAATGATCTTAATGTTTGTTGCGGGCGGGATTGTATCAGCCGAGACACTTCAACTCGAGGGCTCGACAACTGTCGGTCCTATAGCCGATGCCTTCGCTGAGTATTTCAAGAGCATATATCCCGACCTTCAGATTACAGTAAAAAAGACAGGGAGCGGTGATGGAGCAGCGGCACTTGTAGACAATAGGTGTGATATTGCGAATATGAGCCGCTTTATGAAGGAAAAGGAATTTGCAAATGCCGTCACAAAGGGAATCTTTCCGGTGGCTCATGTTGTCGCTATGGATGGTGTTTGTGTCGTCGTGCATCCCTCAAATCCCGTCAAAGAGCTGACGAAAGCTCAGGTACGTGATATTTACGCGGGCAAAATAAAGAACTGGAATCAAGTCGGCGGTCCTTCTATGCCTATAGTAGTTGTCAGCCGGGACACTTCTTCAGGCACCTATGAAACCTTTCACAAGCTCGTGATGGAAAAGCAGGAAATGGCTTCTCACGTCGAGTATGTCAATGCCAATCCACAGGCGCATACAAGGGTCAAGACGACCAGGGGCGCAATCGGTTATGTCGGTCTTGGTTTTGTGGATAACAACGTGAAAGCCTTGAAGATAGACAAGGTAATGCCGAGCAGAAAGACGATTGCCAGTGGTGTTTATCCGGTCACCAGGCCGTTATACATGTTCACAAACGGTTATCCTAAGCTGGCTTCCATGACTCACAAGTTCTGTACGTTCTATCTAACCGAAAAAGGCCAGGAACTGGTGGAAGATAAGGGATTTGTTCCTTTGACAAATTATTAATTGCTTAATGTAGCGATCTTTCTCTTCGCGTAACTACATTTAATGGATTTGCAAATGAATGAAGGGAAGTTAAATATAACGTTGAAGCCGGCGGCTGGTAAATATCGGCCGCTGACACTTACGCCTGGTGAAGACCTGAAAGGTTATATAGGAACTCATCTTGGTCGAGCAGTTCTTTTCCTGATAACGTGTACTTCTGTTCTTTCAGTANNCTTTCAGTACTGCTTATTTTCTTTTTCGTTATACGTGAAGCACTGCCGTTTTTAATGAAGTTTAGCCTTGTTGAATTCTTTACTCGTACAGGATGGTATCCCGAGGCTGATAAACCTAAATTTGGTGCTCTTGCCCTAATTGCAGGCTCGGCTTATGTAACCGTGGCGGCACTGGTTTTCTCCGTGCCAATAGGCATTCTGGCAGCTGTTTTTCTCAGTGATATAGTCCCCTTTAAAATAAGGGGCATTGTCAAGCCCGTGGTTGAGCTGCTTGCGGCAATACCATCTGTCGCTTACGGTTTTTTTGCTGTTCTGGTTCTGGCACCTTATATGCAGAAAAAATTAGGTTTTCCAACCGGTACAAACGCTTTGAATGCATCTTTGATTCTGGCTGTGATGGCCCTTCCAACAATAATCAGTGTTGCTGAAGATTCAATATCAGCTTTGGGCCGAGAGTTGCGAGAGGCCTCGTATAGTCTCGGAGCAACGCGTATGGAAACAATATTTCGAGTAGTCATACCGGCGGCCCACAGCGGGATTATTGCAGCTGTTGTTCTTGGAATGATGAGGGCCATCGGAGAAACGATGGTGGTTTGGATGGCCTCCGGCAATGCCAGCCAGATTCCACACCCCTGGTGGGACATATCTCAATCTGTTCGTACGATGACTGCAACAATTGCCGGGGATATGGGTGAGACTGTTAAGGGTTCCGATCATTATAGTGCGCTTTTTGCGGTCGGTGTGGTACTGTTGGTCTTGACTTTCTCCTTGAATATTGTGAGCGAGTATTTTTTATCGCGTGCCAAAAAGGCGCTTGGGAAATAAAAAATGAGAGTAGGCATTCGAGGCACATTTGATAAAGCTTTCACTATTCTGACGGCGATGTCAGTTGTGTTCATTTCTTTGGTTCTTTTGGGGATTTTGGGCCCGATGATATGGAAAGGCTCAAGTGCCGTTGTTTTCAGGGGCACAGTAGAGTTTCGCAAAATGCAGTTGTCACTGTTTCAAAGAGGTGATGAACAGACTCTCGAAGCTGAGATAACAGAAACTGATAATTTTCGGAAAGTAGTATATGAAATCCTGGAAAAATTCAAACGCGGTATTGACAGAGAGGCACTCAGCAGTGAGGCAAGAAGAATGCATCGGGAGTTTGGTAAGGTATTACGCTACAAAAACATAAAGGGTGACGAGTACAGCAGATTGCGTTCAATAACGAGGGATATTCGTGACAAACTTGAAGAAGCGTTCGAAAGCCGGGATATCAACGAGATACGAGAAAAAGTCGAATACGTCCTGAAATTTCAGGATGAGCCGCTTTTCCAGAACACAATTGCTGCCGGTTTCTTTAGTATAGCGAGCGACTTTCTAAAATCTGTAGAGAAAATTGACATCAGCAGGCAGTACGAATACGCCAAATCTGTTGAAGAGATAGAACAAATAATCAGAGATTTGCTTGGACCTCGACAGGGTGAGACCCAGCCGACACTTGCCAGATTGCGATTCGGAGCAACTCGATGGGACCTGGCGCAAAAACTTATCGATGACCTGCTCGTGAAAAAAGAGTGGGTGGAGGATGAGCCGGGCAAGCCGCTCATACAACGTGAAAGTGAACGTGCTGCTCAGTTTGCAGGAACTGAATTAGAACCTTTATTTGATTATGTACGGACAAATGCGCACAAGATGCTCAGGCCCAAATTGACGTTTTACTGGCAGTTTTTCATTGATGATAATTTTAACAGTCATTATTTCGGCGGTGTTGGTCCGGAAATATTAGGCACGCTTCTGATAACACTGATGGGGATGATTTTTGCCGTTCCACTCGGCCTGATTTCTGCAGCTTACCTTGTGGAATGTGCATCGGATAACTTTGTGCTCAGGATTATCCGCATGTGTATTAATACTCTTGCAGGTGTTCCGAGTATTGTTTTTGGACTTTTTGGCTTGGCATTCTTTGTCTTGTTCCTTTTTCCTATATTAGGGCTACCTTCAAAAGGATGCATTCTGGCAGCTTCTCTGACACTTGCAATACTAACATTGCCGGTGATGATACGGGCCAGTGAGGAGGCGATTCGAGCGGTCCCTCAGACATATAAAGAGGCTTCCTTATCACTCGGTGCAAGCAGGTTTCGAACATTTGTTACTGTTACGCTTCCTGCTGCCCTGCCGGGCATCCTGACTGGTATTATATTGAGTCTAAGCCGTATTGCAGGTGAGACCGCACCGATTTTATTCACTGGAGCGGTTTCGCTTGGCCCTGTGCCAAAGTCGGTTCTCGATCCTACTCGTACATTATCTTATGGAAGCTATGACATGGCTGTCGGCGACAGAATCTCGATGATGGTTCCTCATAACCAATACGGTATGGTTGTAACACTTGTGATTCTTGTGTTGTGTCTGAACGCTCTGGCCATCGGGCTGCGTTCCCGTGTTTTCAAAAAACTAAAAGGACATTAATTGGACTTTGTCAAACAATGGAAGAACAACTGCAAAAAAGGATTGATTCAATGCCTATAACAACCTTACAAAACGGTATAAAGATTTCAGTACCTGAATCTGTGAAGAAACTTGATAACAAGAAAGCCCCCGCAGATGCAGAGGACTCAACAAGTTGTGTCTGTATGATAGTAAAGGCAGAAAAATTCAGCCTTTATTATGGCTCCAAGGTCGGGGTCAAGGATATTACGATAGACGTTTATCCCTGTAGTGTTACTGCGATAATCGGTCCAAGCGGCTGCGGCAAGAGCACATTCCTGCGGAGCATAAATCGAATGAACGATCTCATACCACACGTTCATGCTGAAGGTAAACTGATAGTAGACGGTCAGGATGTATACGACAAACGTGTCAATCTTGTGAATCTCCGACAGCAGGTGGGAATGGTTTTTCAAAAACCGAATCCGTTCCCCAAGAGCATATTCGATAATGTCGCTTACGGTCCTCGGCTGCAGGGCATAAAGAGGCGGTCTGATTTGCAACAAATCGTTGAACAAAGCCTTAAAGCATCCGCCTTGTGGGAGGAAGTGAAGGATGATCTGAAAAAGTCTGCCTTGGCGCTCTCGGGTGGGCAGCAGCAGCGCTTGTGCATAGCTCGTGCATTAGCAACGAAGCCAAGGGTTTTATTGATGGATGAACCCTGTTCTGCGCTTGATCCAATAGCTACAGGCAGAATAGAAGATCTTATTGAACAGCTTAAAAGTAATTATACGATTGTTATCGTAACCCATAATATGCAGCAGGCGGCACGGGTCAGCGAGAGAGCTGCATTTTTCTGCCTTGGTGAGTTGATTGAGTACGATATGACATCGAAGATTTTCAGCAATCCGACAAAAAAACAAACAGAAGATTATATTACAGGAAGGTTTGGTTAAATATATGAATGAACAAAGAATGTCAGAAGTCTGGAAGGTCCGGACTATCAAGAATTATCCGGAAGCCCATAACCATCTATTGGTCGACAAAGTCCTTGAAATAACCGACTCCTATGTCCGTATGCATTGCAGGTCATATCATTATGGCAGAGTTGTCAATAGCCCAAAGGATATCCAGATAGGGGATGTAATGATAAGAGTCATTCCCTGGAGCCGAATTGAGATAATTAACGAGCTTCCACCATCATTCAATTACATCAGGGGCGATATAGTTGCGGATAAAGAAGGTCAGGTTCTCTTTCAGGACAACCAGCACACTTGCTCTCTTGTGACCACATTCGAGAGACGGTATTGAGATTGGTATTCAAGCTGTGGAAATCAATAGGAGTATACTTATGAGGATACACTTGCAGAGGGAAATTGAAAACCTCAAGAAAGATATATTAACTATCGGTGCAATGGCTGAGTACAGCGTGCGAGAAGCGACATTAGCAATTGAACAACGCGATGATGTGTTTGCGCAAATAGTTATCGAAAAGGACCTCACAATAGATCAGATGGAAGTTGAGGTCGAAGAAAGCTGCCTGAAGATACTCGCCTTGCATCAACCTGTTGCAATTGATTTACGGTTTATTGTAGCTGTTCTTAAAATTAACAATGACCTTGAACGCATCGGGGATCTGGCTGTCAATATTGCCGAACGTGCATTGTTTCTTGCTACCCAGCCTCCGGTTGCCATATCTTTTGATTTTGTTGGTATGGCCCGAAAGGCACAGGAGATGTTAAAACAGAGTCTTGATGCACTTGTGAATCTGAATGCTGATGCTGCTCGTGAAGTGTGCGCACACGACGATGAGATTGATGCTTTAAATCGACAGATATACATATTGGTACAGGATGCCATTCACTCAAATCCGGAAGATACCGAATCATTGATTCACTTACTCTCGGCTTCAAGACATTTGGAGCGGATAGCAGACCACGCAACAAATATTGCCGAAGATGTGATTTATATGATTGAAGGTCAGATTGTCCGGCACAAAGCCGAAGAGTATAAATCCAAAACCTACCATCAAAAGACTTCGTAGCAGAGACTCTCTTGTGGTGCAATTGTTCAATTATAATGTAGGTAAATTTGGTCGAACGGACATGCAAAATGGCCTTGAAGATGACGTGTCAAGCTCATTCGAAAGGTGAGGTGTGTTCAGAAGATAAGCTACTGGAATTAGTTCTGAGTAGTAGCTTTGCTTTTGAAAGATTCGGAAAGGTTACTAAGGGATCTGAATTGAAAGTTCAGACTTAAAGATATGAACATAAGACCTAACTAATATCGAGACAGAAAGGGAAATTATATGAAAAGTAAAGCAATTTTCATAAATTGTGTTTTGGTCGTAATTCTACTGTCAGCGGGTCATGAATATGGACAAGCTGAGTCTACAGTAAATACCGGGCGTTTGAAGATTGGTATCGTAGGTGTGTGGAAAATCCTTGACAATCCTCAGATCATTGCACGTTACAAACAGGAAGTTCTTAAAGACCAGCAAAACGCCAGAACAACACTGGAAAAGCTTACCAAAGAGATCGAGGCCGGCGAAGCCACACTTAAAATATTGAAAGTTGGTAGCACAGATTATATGGAATGCAATAAGAAAGTATTGAAAGATCGTGCAATCTTCCAGGCTGAGTGAGAGTTTCATGAAGACAATATTGAGCTTCAAAAATATAAAATGACTAAAAAAATATACAGCGATATTTTGCACCAGGCACGGGAGATTGCACAAAACATGGATTTGGATTTGGTTTTGGAAAGCAGTGAAGCCTATCCTGCTGAGGCAAATCAAAGGCAGCTGGAATTGGCTATGATGACTCATAAATTGTTGTATAGCAACGGTTGTATTGATATCACCGATATCGTTATCGAGCGTCTTGGCAAAGCAGACTGACATTATTGTACTTTTTAGGCATGAATGGCAGCTGTATATATTAAGATATCCTCGCAAGAGGAGCCATCGAGAGGTTCTCAATGAATCAAAAAACCATACTTGTTATAGACGATGAGGAAGATATTCGGGAATTAGTCAAGTTACATCTTGTCCGGAAAGGCTATGATGTTGTTGTTGCAGAAACGGGCGAGGAGGCCTGGGAAATTGCACGCTCCAAGTTACCGACCTTAATTGTATTGGACCTTATGTTGCCTGGAATTGACGGTTTAGACCTGTGCAAAATGCTGAAAAAAGATCCCAAGACTCAAAACATTCCCGTTATCAACCTTTCTGCAAAATGTAAGGATCCTGATATTGTTACAAGTTTTGAAGTTGGAGCTGATGATTATATTAGCGGGGGAATCGGAAGTTGCGAAGCATCTTGAGGATACAGAGCGTATGCAGGAGACGGGACATCCGGGAGCGAGTCCGGACGGGGATGAGGCTGGGGCGGTTGTAACAAAGTCACTGGGTCGGCTGAAGCAGAAGTTTCGGGTATTAAAGAGCGAGAAGGTTTTTCCAGGATTTGCGAAACATCAGCGGAAGATAGAAGAATTACGGAAGAAGGCACCGTGGAAATTAACGAATCTCCAGAAGCGGCTGCTACAGAGAAGTAAACGAGCGCCGGTCGTGCAAAAAGTGGCGGAGTTGGATAGGATTTACCGGCTGCGCTGGCGGCATTGCAGCAGGACCCGAGGGTGGAATATGCGGAGTTAAATTATTTACAATATGGGCACAAAGTACCGAGTGATTCCTATTTTTATATTCAGTGGCCGTTGGAAAATACTGCCCAGATGCATCCTTAGAGCGGCATTTATAATCACCCGCCGGGCAAGTATGATTCGGATATTGATGCGACCTAGGCGGGGGATATTTTTACGGGCAGTGCGGAGGTAGTAGTGGCGGTGATTGATACGGGCGTGGATTATGCCCATCGAGACATCAACGACAAAATGTGGGTAAACGATGCTGAGCTAAATGGGACACCAGGATTGGATGATGATTATAACGGCTACATCGATGACATCTATGGATACGACTTCTTCAATCGCGACGGGGACCCAATAGATGATATCGGTCACGGGACGCACTGCGCAGGGACGATCGCGGCGGAGACGGATAACTTGCAGGACATCGCCGGCGTGTGCTGGCAGACGCGTATCATGGCGATCAAATTTCTGGAAGCCGGTGGCGGCTCGACGGGGGATGCTGTGAAATCATTTTACTATGCCGTTGAGAACGGCGCCGATATTTGTTCAAATAGTTGGGGCGGCGGTCCATATTCACAAACGCTGGAGGAGGCGCTCGATTACGCGGCCAGCCAGGGAGTAGCACTTGTGGCGTCCGCAGGTAACCGATTTACACTAGATTATGGTCATTGCGCTGGTCATGCATCCGAGTGGTTTATTAGCAAAAAAGCATTTGCTCAATGAGGAAGGATGTGGAAAAAATAGGCAAGGTCAATACCTTGACGAACGCAGAGACGACTGGTAAAATATTAGAACTATCGCTTTTCTGTTTGTTTCGTCGTCTCAGCTTCACCACTAGGGCTGTTAATTAACATGAATTTTTCCTTTTTCTCATACAATAACAAGGGAAATCGAAGATATTTTCAGAAAAAGATGCTGGAAATTTCGAATATTGGAATTTATGTTATGACCGTATTGACCCGGATATACCTGACGGTTACCATAATGAAATGTCACGAATAGCAATCGTAAGAATATGCATGTATTCATAGCGAATATGACGTGTTCAAATATTAAAATGGGGATATGAATGGGAAAGGCTACAATACTTATAGTTGACGACGAGGAGGATATACGTGAACTGGTTGAGTTAAACCTTGCCCAGGAAGGTTATGGGATTCTTTCTTGTGAAACAGGTGAACAGGCTCTTGAAACTGCAGGCTCTAAGCTACCCGACTTGATAATTCTGGATTTGATGTTGCCGGGCATTGACGGACTGGAAGTATGTAAAAAATTAAAGAGTAATCATAAAACTGAGAACATCCCGATTGTTATGCTTACGGCAAAGGGAGAAGAAGCCGACATCGTAACGGGTCTTGAGCTTGGAGCTGATGATTACGTCACCAAGCCCTTTAGAGGCAAGGTATTAGTGGCGCGGGTGAGGAGAATCCTTCGAAGGACCACTCAGCGTAGTGAGGAAGCAATCGCGATAAAGATTCATGACTTGACTATCGATCCGGCCCGGCGAGAAGTCCTGGTAAAAGACAAACATGCGGAATTGACTTTTACAGAATTTAATGTTCTTCATACATTGGCCAAACGGCCGGGTCTTGTCTTCACTCGGTATCAGATTGTAGATGCTTTGCACAGTGGAGATTATTTAGTCACAGAAAGGGCCGTGGACGTGCAAATAGTATCTTTGAGGAAAAAGTTAGGTCCTTGTGGGAAGTACATAGAGACTGTTCGTGGTGTAGGTTACCGGTTCAAAGATTGACATATGTTTAGAAAAAAACTAATTTGGTACCTCTATCCCACTTATCTGCTTGTAACGCTCATATCATTGGTTGCCGTAACATGGTACTCCTCGTATTCTTTTCGTCGATTTTATCTCGACCAAACCCGTACCGAGCTTAGCACCCTCGCACATTTTGCTGCGGAGAAAATCTCGCCGGTTTTGCAGTCCAAAGAACCGGACGAACTAAATAAAATATGCAAAAAGCTTGGGGATGCTGGTGACGGCCAGATCCGTGTAACTGTCATTTTGCCTTCCGGCAAGGTATTGGGAGATTCAGACGAGGATCCTGCCAAAATGGAGGACCATTCCGACAGACCCGAGATTATTGACGCACTTAACAAGGGATTCGGATGGTCTCTCAGCAGGTTGAGCCCTACACTTGGGATTAACATGATGTATGTGGCAATCCCAATTAAAGAAAATGGAGAAAACGTCGCTGTAGTTCGCACTTCCATTCCTGCAACGGCTATTGACCGGGAGTTGAGTAACATCTATGTAAAGATCTTTTGGGGTGGTGTTGCCATAGCTATTTGTGCTGCCGGAATCAGTTGGGTGATATCGCGGCGGATTAGCAAACCTATTGTAGAAATGAAGCAGGTGGCTCAAGGTTTTACGGATGGTGAACTTAACCTTCGAGTACCAATACCAGCTCCTTTAGAGCTGAGTGAATTAGCCAAGGCCTTGAACGAAATGGCCAAACAACTCTATGAGAGGATCCAGACAATAACTAAACAGCGAAATGAGTTGGAGGCGGTGCTCTCAAGTATGATTGAAGGAGTTCTTGCTGTCGATACCGATGGGCATATTATGAGCGTAAATAAAGCGGCGGCTGATCTGCTCAAGATTAATACAACAGAAGCACTTGGTCGTAACGTTGAGGAAATTGTTCGAAATGTTGATCTTCACCGCTTTATACAAAAAACAGTGGAAAGCAAGCAGTTGGTTGAAGCGGATATCTTATTACCGACTAATGGCAACCGATATTTTCAACTCCATGGAGTAAGCCTTTCGGACAGTGAAGGTCACAAAAGTGGTGCAGTTATTGTCCTAAATGATATGACCCGGATACGTCGCCTGGAGAACATAAGGCGCGACTTTGTGGCAAACGTATCGCATGAGCTCAGAACGCCTGTTACCTCTATTCAAGGCTTTATAGAAGCACTCCTCGAAGGAAAGATACAAGAACCGAAACAAATTGAGCGTTATCTAAAGATTATCGCAAAACACTCGAATCGTCTAAATACAATCATAGATGATTTATTAAGCCTTTCGCGTTTAGAAGAAGACGAGGAAAAAAGGAAGGTATCTTTTGATCAAGTTGCCTTAAAACCGATACTGGCAAGCGCCATGGACCTCTCAAGTGTCAAAGCAACAGAAAAGAATATCAAGGTTGAGCTTGATTGTGAAGACCAGATAGAAGCCAAAGTGAATGTGGTTTTTCTGGAACAGGCAATTGTCAACCTTATCGACAATGCCATCAAATACAGCGAGCCTGGTGCAAAGATCCAAGTTAGCGTTCAGCTGGGTGATACAGAGATGGCCATTGCCGTACAAGATGAAGGCTGTGGGATAGACAAAACACATCTCAACCGCATTTTTGAGCGTTTTTATGTTGTTGACAAGGGCAGAAGCCGAAAACTTGGCGGCACAGGCCTGGGCCTTTCAATCGTCAAGCATATTGTCCAGATTCACGGGGGGCACGTTACTGTAGAAAGCAAACCCGGAAAGGGAAGTACCTTCACAATTCATTTACACACAGAGTAACTTCTGGATCGTATTTCCAATGTAGCTCCTCAGCACTGTTGAAACAACACTTGAGGCACAATTTATAAAGATTTCAAGATTCTGACGACTTTGTCAGTTGTGTTCACTTCTTTGGTTCTTTGGCCTCAAGATACCGAGGGTTGGTGTCGTCTACACCTGAAGATTGCAGACGTTGGATTCAGAAAATAACCTTGTAGAAATGGTCCAATGACTCAAAAAACCATACTTATTGTAGACGACGAGAAGGATATTCTGTAATTGGTAAAGTTACATCTTGTCCAAGAAGGCTATAATGTTGTTGTTGCCGAAACAGGTGAGCAGGCCCGGGAAATTGCACACTTCAATTTGCCGACTTTAATTTTTCTGGACATTATGTTGCCTGGAATAGACGGATTGGACCTGTGCAAAATGCTGAAAAAAGATCCAAAAACTCAGCACATTCCCGTTATCATCCTCTCTGTAAAATGTGACGACCCTGATATTGTAACAAGTTTTGAAGTCGGCGCTGATGATTATATAACCAAACCCTTTAGTCCAAAGGTATTGGTCGCACGGATCAGAAAAGCGCTGCGAAAGAAAATTGCACAAAGCCCCGATAAACGTATGATAAAAATTCACAATTTGACTATGGATCCAGATCGCTTTAAAGCCTTACTCGGAGACAAGCAACTGAACCTCACTTTTTTAGAATTCAACATATTGTATGTGCTTTCGAAACCTCCTGGAGTTGTCTTCTCAAGACGTCAAACCAACGAGGCCGTAAACAAAAATGCTTATATGGTGGCCGACAGGACTGTGGATGTCCAAATAACTTATTGACGAAGAAAGTTAGGAAACCACAGGAAATACATAGAAACCGTTCGTGGTGTCGGATATCGTTTTAAAGACTAACCTGAAGGATCAGTATGCCTCCACTTCATCTTGAACTTACACCCCCTTAACAAGACTCTGGCTAATACACTCAGCAATTCACTATTGCCTTCACAGTTGGTACTCATATGCAATCATTCCTGAATACGATACCAGTAGTGAAAGAGAAAATGTTAAACAGCAACTTACAGACAGAAACCGTTGCTGTGTAAGATTAAGGCATAGCTGCTACATTGTATGTGATTTGTTTATTAGGTCGGTCTTACCTAATTTTTTTAGCTGTTTCTTTGCAGCCTCATTGCCCGCCCTTGCCGCAATCTGATACCAATAAAGTGCTTTTTCGAGGTCCTTCTCAATACTAATACCGTTTTCGAATAAAATTCCAAGCTGATACATCGAGTCAGAATCACCTTCTCTTGCAGCTTTTACAAACCATAGCATTGCCTTACGTATATTTGTGGTTTGGTTGCCCAAATATAGCCCTGAGTCAAACGCGATTGAAGGATTTTGGGGCTATTTGAAAAGTTCCGCTCTGAACAGCTATTTCTATGGTGATATGGCCTCTCTTGAAGCAGCAGTTGATGATGCCTTCAGAGAACTACAGCAACGCCCGGAGACAGCGTTGTCTTTGGCATACAAAACAACAAAGAACTTACGTAAAACCGCTTAGTGAAGTAGTTACAACTCAAAGATTCCGATCAGTTCCTTTCGCAGCTTGCGGTAAGCTCTGACCAGAAGTGATTCAATCGAAGATTGCGACCACCCCGTCCTGTTGGATATCTCCGCATGGCTGAGTCCTTCGAGTTTGTGAAGGATCACAACTGTTCGCTGTCGTTGATTTAGTTTCCGAATAGCCTTGTGGACAATCCCAATAATCTCCGCTCTCTCGTCGTCGCCCAACGATTTCCTCGTACTGGTCTGTAGATATCCGTACGTCTGAGCCAGACTATCCGACCGCTGTGTCCGTCGTTTCTCATCTATACACAGGTTGATGATAATTTTGTACAGCCAGGTAGTAAATTCCGCCTCGGGTTTATATTTCCCCGCCGCCATGTACACTCGAATAAACGCCTCCTGGCTTATATCTTCAGCACGATTCCATTGCCCCAGTATCCTGTATGCCAGAGCCACTGCCCTGTCTTTATGCCGCAGGTACAATTGGCCCAGTTCGGATTTATTCCCCCGGGCAATGGCTCTCATCAGTTTTATGTCAACCGATGTTTTTCTTTGAAGCTTATCAATCGGCATAGATTTTCCAATCAAGCCATTTTTAAGGATTGATCTTCTCCAACCAATGGCTTAAAAGGATTGCAAGATCATCGATGTTGACAGATCCGAGCTTGTCAATATCTTCACCATTACAGAAGTTATTGGTCACATCACAGCCCTGGCTCATCCATGCTGCTGCTAACGCGGCATAATCCGACAGGTCCACATCACAGTCGTGATCATAATCCCCGGCAAGTTCCGTCGAGAAGACCCATACAGGGCTTGTCTTTTGAGTACAATTGGATTTTGAGATGACCTGCCAGAAGTAGTTCGTCCCACAGTCCAGAACGCCGGCCTGACACCAGGGTTTTGCGCTATCGGCACAAATGAGCTGCATATTATCCGGGCTTGTTCCCAGGTATACATCGAAGACAGGTATCAAATCACTGAATTCGGTGATACGAGTGGCCCTTTCCCAACCCGGACAACCTGTGTCAGGGCACTGAGCCGAACGGTCACAATCCCCATCAGCAACAAAATCAGGATTCCCGGCAAAAAGCAGTCCTTCAACTTCATAGTTATCCATATTGATCACAGCAGAACCCGAATTACCGATGAATGTATCCAGATTCGCCTGGAAACTCCCCTGCGAAAGGTTCTCCTGTACCCATGCATTGTCTGCGTATTTGCGTGGAAGTCCGAGTGTGTGTCCGATTACAGCCAGATCCTGACTATCGGGTATTTTACCTGTACGACGTGTGACCAGTGGCGCATGGTTTAATACTTCTCTATCCAGGCGTATCAGCGCCCAATCCGAATCTGCTGTTTGCAGTCTTGCAATCACTTCATTACAGAAATAGATATCCGATGCGTCAAAGGTAAGCACCGGCGTTGATGCATTAATCATGGCAAAGCCAAATACAAACGCCCTGCCCGAACAAACGCTTTGATCACTGATACAGTGCCCCGTTGTGGCAATCATATCCGGGGCGACAAGAAAGCCTGTACAAACAGCAACGGAAGGCTGATCTATAAATGGTTCATTCGGACAAAGCGCCCTTCCATATTTGGCCAGATAAGTCTCTGCCAGTGTTGTAGAGGCAATTGTATAAGTACCATCGTTGTTGTCTGTCAGATCATCGATTGAGATGAGCGCTACCGTGGAATCTCCAACTGCTTTCAACTGAGAGTCCAGGACCTGATACTCATCCAGACGGTCATCCGCTCCGTAAATTCCTTTAATTATAAGCGAAGCCTGATTACTATTTTGCAGAATGGCGGCCCCGTTGTTCCAGGCGAGGACAGGGTCTCGTTCTATGTCGAAAGATAAATTATCCGGATAAGGATACGCTGGTTCAGAGACAAACATACAGTCGGTACTGACAACAATAGTATAAGACCCGATAGCGCCTCGATAGCCGGCGACTCGGATTAGATAAGTTATGCCTGATTCGAGATAGATACCGAGCTGAGACTGTAATTGGCAAAAATCATCATTACATGCCAGTTCCGTTCCACCACAGGTATCGTAAACAGACAGGGTTGTGTCGAATTGACTGTTACACAGGTCGATTTCGTAGCTTCCGCTCTCCAGAGGAGTGTAACTGAACCATACATCCATAGTATCATCATCACTGCATGTACTGACGGAACTGCCACCGGCGCTCACGGTTGAGCCCGTATACGGCACATCCAGTTGTAAAGGGATCGAATTCGGACAATCATCGTTGATTGGCGGAGGCGTGCTTTCTGTGATGGTTAAAGAGTAAGTCCCCATATCACCATCATAGCCGGCGACGCGAATCAAGCAGGTCTGTCCCGCGGTCAATGAAAGTACTAATGCAGATTGTTCCTCGCAACTATCGTCGTTACAGGCAAGTTCCATACCCATGCAGGCATCATAGAGAGACAGCGTGGTATCGAAATCACTTCCGCAGAGACTAATCAAATAGTCTTTGGTTTGGGCGGGCGTAAAACTGTGCCAAACATCATAAAAGTCAAAAAAATAGCCGCAACTGCAGCCTGTATCTCCTAAAGCTCCTATATTGTCTCCGTCATAGGTCACGCCTTCGAAAACTTCGATAGCATTATTGCAATCATCATTCGGTGGTTGAATAAAACGTTCGGAGACAAAAACGACATAATCGCCTGTTTTCTGGCTTACTCCTGCAATACGAATCAGATAAGTCTGTCCGGTTGCAAGATAGACAACCACTTCGGATTGCGTGTCACACATATTGTCATTACAGGCGAGTTCGACGCCGTTACAACCGTCGTATACGGCTAAGGTAGTATTGAAACTGCTGCCGCAAAGACTGACCGTGTGGTATCCGGTTTGTAAAGGTGTAAAATAATGCCACACATCCAGCCTGTCGTTGCCTGAACAACCGCTTGTGCCTGTCCCTTTTGCTCCGATAGTGGTCCCGTAATATGGAGTGTCCAGGAAAATCTCGGTCGCATCAACACATTTGTCATTCAGCGGCTCTTGCAAATATCGAATGACATTTAACAGATAGCTGCCGGTATCTCCGTCAAATCCTGCGATTCTTATATAATAGGTTTGACCACCCGTCAGCATTAAGTTGAGCTTTGATTGTGTCCCGCAGCTATCATCATTACAGCCGACTTCCACCAACTGATCATCAAAGACTGAAAGGGTCGTATCGAACAAGCTATTACAGAGACTGACCGAATATTCAGTTGTCACAGGCGGTATAAATAAATGCCAGACATCATAGAAATCGTAACCCTGTGCACAACTGCATGCGGTGTCTCCCGTAGCACCCGATGTATCGCCCTCATAAGGAACATTTTCAAAAACTTCGATAGCACCGGCAAACTCATCATTTGCAGGGGGATCGGGCCGTTTGTTTGCCTGAAGGATATATGCCCCGGTTGCACCATTGTAACCGGCTACACGAACCGGATAAGTCTGCCCTGCGGTCAGGTTCACCACGACTTCGGAATAAACACTGCATATATCATCGTTACAGGCCAGTTCGTTTCCACCACATACATCGTAAACTGATAAAGTCGTGTCAAACGAACTTCCACAAAGGCTTATGGTATAATTGCCGTTTAGGGAGGGTGTAAAACTATGCCAGACATCTTTTGTATCATTATACGAACAACTGCTGGTAGAAGAGCCTGTTGCCCCACCGGTATCTCCTAAATATGGTACTGATTCGGAGAGCAGTACCGCATTCTGGCACAGGTCACCTGCAGGGATTGCATAAACAGAAGATAATAATGAGTTGATAATAATAAGTCCTGTGAAGATAAAGCTTTGCTTACGTGAGATTCTCATTTCTTTGCTCCAAATTCTCAAATTCTCCGTATCTGTTAAATACCTTAATCGCCGTCGGTTCGTTCTAACGGCAATACATTACCCAAAAATGGTGCGTGAGATGTGATTTTGTTACAGAAAAATTTCTTATCGAATAATTTTTTTGTCAGTTAGTGAATATTCCTTCGAAATCACTCTTTTTTTGAAAAAAACGCCATAATTACGCAGGGAACAGTGATTCGTATTCGTTAGATTTATAGAGCACAGAATAGTAAAGAGTTGTTTTTGTGAATCGGGCCCAAAAGGAAATTCGGCAGTTATCTTAGAAAGAAAGGAGCAACAATGAAAACCAGAATTATTGTAATTGTTTTTATGATTGTCGGTATTATGACAGCTTTGGCTCAGGCCGATGACAAGCAGAGAGACAGAATCAGAGAACAAAAAAAGATCTATAAACAGCTGCGGGATCAGATACGGGAACAGAAACGGGACCAGTTACGTGAACAAAAAAGAGACGGTTCCTGTCAGGAAGATGTGCTGAAGGCCAACGATGATGTTGATCCCGATCAAAACCAGATTCGCACCCGTGAGCAGAAGAAGATCCAGGATCAATTAGGAGACCAGCTACGACTTCAGAAGCGAGATCAACTGCGGGAACAAAAACAGGATGGTTCCTGTCAGGAGGAAGAAGAACTATTAGAGTGGTTAAAGAGCATTCTCGACGAAGAAGAGCCAGAGCCGGTCCAGGACCGAACTCGCACTCGTGAGCAGAAAAAGACCCAGGATCAATCAGGAGACCAGCTACGGCTTCAGAAGCGAGATCAACTGCGGGAACAAAAACAGGATGGTTCCTGTCAGGAAGAAGATGAAGAACTATTAGAGTGGTTAAAGAGCATTCTCGGCGAGGAAGACCCCGACCCGGTTAAGGACCAAACTCGCATCCGTGAGCGGAAAAAGATTCGCGAACACGTCTGTGACCAGTCCTGTGAGCAACCCTGTGAACAGAAGCGGGAACAAAAGCGGAACCAACTGCGTGAAAAGAAACAGGATGGCTCGTGCCAGGAAGAAGGTATCCTGAAAGCCAACGATGATGCCGATCCCAATAAGAACCAAACTCGGACTCGCGAGCGGAAAAAGATTCGCGAACATATCTGTGACCAATCCTGCGAGCAACCCTGCGACCAGGTGCGGGATCAGAAGCGGGACCAGTTGCGTGAAAAGAAACAGGATGGCTCGTGCCAGGATGAAGGTATCCTGAAAGCTAACGATGATGGTGATCCCAATAAGGTCCAAACTCGGACTCGTGAGCGGAAAAAGATTCGCGAACATATCTGTGACCAATCCTGCGAGCAGCCCTGCGACCAGGTGCGGGATCAGAAGCGGGACCAACTGCGTGAACAGAAACAGGATGGCTCCTGTCAGGATGAAGATGTTCTGAAAGCCAACGATGATGCCGACTCTGAGCAAAAACAGGAACGCACCCGTGAACAGAAAAAACAACAGGATAAATCCAGAAAACGTAATCAGATATGGAGGAGAATAAAAAATTATTTGCTTTAGAGAGCTTGTGATGGTGTATAAGCATATATGAACAATGGATATACAAAGAAGTCACATTTCAAGAAGGCCTCTCCTGTGAAAACAGGGGGGCTTTCTTGTTATGAAAAGCGCATAAACAGGTTGACTTTTTTCTCGAAATATTATATAATTATTTTTCAGGAATCCCTTATAGGGAATCTTGAGAAAGTAGGTAAATTTATTGAAACAAATCTGTGCTCTCGAGCACCTTATATTAGGTGTTTTCAGTGGTCGTACCGCATGAGTATAAAGAACTTGTTGAGCAGGCTCTTGAGGGAAACAAAGATGCGCTACCCAAATTGGTCGAAATCATACACGAATCACTTCGAAGTTATATATTTCGTATCACGTTATCAGAGGATTTGGCAGATGATATTCTGCAGGAGACAATTTTAGAAATGTATAAAATATTCGGACAATTAAGAAGGAGTGATCATTTCTGGTCCTGGTTGTGTAAGATCGCATTGAACAAGATTCGTTCGAACTCGAGAATGCAGACTCGACGAAAACGCCTCCTGCAAAAGCATGCCGAAGAATTGTCGAGGAAACCTCTGAATCTTGAAGGTCTGGCAAGTTTAATTAACGGAGAAATCAAACAAGCCATCTTTCACGCCATGTCGAAATTAACCGAGCGGCAAAAGGCGGTTCTGTCATTGAGATGCTATGACGATATGCCTTACTCCCAGATTGCCGATGTTATTGGAGTGTCGGAACTCAACAGCCGACTCCTTTTTTACAGGGCAAAGAAAAAACTGCAGAAGCAGCTTTTCAAATCCGGATTTGGCAGAAAAAGCATTTTGGCGGCACTAATTATCTTTGGAAAAATGACAGCCCCAAATGAAGCTGCTGCTGCTCAGATATGCGTTACCTCATCAACGCTTGGTGTAGGGGCACTCGCAACAACCATTGCCGTTGCAACGACAAAAACCGCCCTTACTTTGTCCGCCGGGGGTGTTATCACGCTGGGGCTAATTGCTGCAGGTACTTCCTTGGACAACTCAAAGGATACCTTAAAGCCGCATCAACCAACAAACGCCGTTGTACAGAATAATTCCATCACATCAGAGGATACAGACATCGAAGGATATTACTACTATCCCAGAGGCAGTAATGGTCCAGTCATGATGCGGCTGTCAATATCCACAGAGAAGGCTTCTTACCAGGTGCTACAAAATGATAACGGCAATTACTTTCTTGAGAACATGGGGCAAAAGGTAAGGATCAATAATCATCACTACTGGAATCCGAATTTATCCGTCATGATTCTTCCCACAGATAGTCCGGAACTTGCGATGTTCCTTGGTAACTTTGAAAATCAGCAGTCTAATTCTCGCATGAATTTCTCAACCACACGTGATTTGTTGATCGCTGCTTCAAAGAGGAAAGGAACAAACAATATTACCTTTTCCGTTCAGCATTATGATGCGTTAATGGAAGAACGCTTCCAGTATAACTGGCCTGCGGATTCAACTGTTATAGATAACCGTGACAGCATCCACCAACAGGGGTGGTGTTATTTTACCATGAAAGGGACTTTTAAAGGCCGTGAAATCAGCGGCCTTGGGCAAATTCCCTTTAAATATCCCGCAAGTCAAACAAGACCGGCATGGTTTGCATTGAAGATTGATGGTATTATCAAACTTTTTGACAGCGGCAAGAACGCGGTCATGAATAATGCAAACGGTTCCATAGTTTCCTACCCGGCCCAGACATTTTTAACAGGCCTTAACAAATCCTGGATGGGGCTGCACTGTATCGATACGGTTCGACGTGATGCCGCCTTGAGCAAGATTCCATTTAAAACGGAGATGCTCGCCGACGAAGCTTTATGCAAAGTATCTCTTCTTCATCCAAAGGGGACAATTGAATACACAATTGACCTGTACAAAGATCTTATAGAGAAAATCTCGTTCCTTGACGAGTCAGGAAATCCATGTGGTGATATAATCCTTAATTATTCAGTGACGGCCCCCACAAACCTTGAACTATTCAAAAAACCTGCTCTTAAAAAATATTCCGGCTCTATAAAGAGAGAGCGGATTCACTGGCTTGCAGAACTGGTTGCTGGGAACTTGTAAACAGGATGAAACATTCAATTTCAGATAGATTGAAGGGTGCATATTGGCTGCTGGTTGTGGCCGTATTTCTATCGATCTGTCCCCGCGTGCTGGCATACAATCAATGCGATTTTACCGAAGATGGCATTGTTAACCTGTGTGACTTTGCAGTTTTGTCAAATTCCTGGAATCACAGACTTGCCTGGGGCCCTCATGGCTTGCCGTCACAAATGATTTCTCATTGGCGTTTGGATGGAGATGCCACCGACAGCCAGTCTTCTTATGATGGTGTGGTCTACGGAGACCCGGTCTGGATTCCGAGTTCCCAGGCAAGAATTGGCTCAGGAGCCATTTATATGGATGGAGAGGACTATATTGCAATCGATGCAAATGACTATCCGGCGCTCACGGGCTCCTTTACCATTGATGCCTGGATTAAAACTGTCGGTAATAATCAAAACCAAGTTATCGTTTCCAAAGGTCAGAGCAGTTGGCAGTTAGGAATCGTGGGTCAAGGTAACAAGGTATTCTTTTCCTGCAATGGACTTTCAGGCACTTCTTATCTTCCCGGTTCAACAAGCCTGATTGATGGCGTCTGGTATCATGTAGCGGGCGTATTCGATCAGCTTGCGAAAAAGATGTATATTTATCTGGATGGTTTTCTTGATAATGAAGCTAATTCTCTTGGCACGATTAATCCCAACACATACGATATCTGGATAGGTGGTGACCCGGAACAGCCTGAACTTGGTTACTGGTGGGAGGGATATATTGACAATGTCCGCCTATATAACCACGCATTGTCAGTAAGTGAAATTTTCTATCGCGAGAGGTATCATGTTGATGCTAAAACAGGAAATGATAACAACGACGGATTAAAACGACAGACAGCTTTTGAGACGATTCAGCGCGCAATTGAAGCAGCAGACGATGGTGATATTATCCTTGTCTGGCCGGGAATCTACAACGGGCCAGTCGATTTCCAAAGAAAGTCAATAACGATAAAAAGTGCCGCTGACGCTGCGGTGATCGAATCGCAAGGTAATTATGCAGTATTGTTTTATTTAGGTGAGCAGTCCGATTCAATACTTGAAAACTTCATAATCAAAGACAGTGTAGTCGGCATATCAATTTCAGGCAGCAGTCCCACACTGAGAAATCTGACTATTGTGGAAAATGATTATGGAATTGACGTATGGGGACATTCATTACCACAAATCGAGAGTTGTATACTCTGGGACAATGAGTACAGCGATATTTTCACGGAAGCTTTCCCTCCAAATGTGACATATTCCTGTATCGAGAGGACTTATGAGGGCGAAGGAAATATAAGCGTTGATCCTCTTTTTGCAGATCCGAATAATGAAGACTATCATTTACAGTCTCAGATTGGCAGGTATCTGCCGGACCAGAGTAATGCTCCGAAGCCCAAACCGGAAAACTGGGTTTTAGATGAATATCACAGCCCCTGCATTGATGCAGGTCCGGTAGATGTCAATCCGATGCATGAATCCATGCCCAATGGAGGCAGGGTGAATATTGGTGCGTACGGAGGTACTCCATTTGCAAGCAAGAGTCCATGGCCTTTAAAGGCAGATGTGAATTTCAATGGGCAGGTATTCAAGGAGGATTTATACAGGTTCATTGAGAACTGGATGTGTACAGAACCTCAATAATTAAAAGGAACTAAAATCAAGTAAAGAAAACAGATATACCGTGTTATTAAGATTTGATCGAAATCATAAAACAGCTTTTACACTAGTTGAGCTGCTGGTGGTATTGTCCATCTGCAGTTTGCTGCTGGGAATCCTTTTGCCCGCACTTTCTAAAGCCAGAAGATCTGTCCGTTCGACGATGTCAAAAAATAACCAGAGATCGATCGTAATGGGTGTGCTGTGCTACTCATCAGACAATGACGGTCGATTCCCTGATTCGGTAGCTAAATTGGGCCCGGTAACCCACTGGAGCTGGCAGGAACCGACGGTACTTGCCGGTTTTCGAAAACAGACTCCAACAACATATCGCTCAGTAAGTGAGTACTTAAAAGCTTATATTGAATCCTCCTCTACTATCTTCTGTCCATCTTCTCCAACTAAATACCCATTTTCCCAGGAGGCATGGGATGCTGGTGATAAATGGGACAATCCAATGACCAGTACTGCCGCGGAAGATCCTTTATTCGGCAACTATTGTCTATACTGGAATTATATCGGCTATCTTGCAGAAACAGGACGTCCTTTTGTGGGACCTCAATCTACAAGTCAACAGAGTTATGAAAGCAAATTGTTAATCAGTGATTATTTCGGCTATGGCCACTGGCGAAATGAGTTGGCTTATGGCACTCGGGAGGCTTATGGTAGTTGCGAAAAGTTTAAGAGTGCATCTCTGACACCCGGGACATCTGTTTCCTGTGATTTCTGGTCACGACACAACCGTACCGGGGATCTTTCCCTGGATTCCATTGCCATCAATCTTAGTGCTGGTTTTATCGATGGTCGTGTCGAATCATATACCCCTGCGGATGTTAAGAGCATGAAAATTTCCATTAAACCCGATGGAACTTTGCCTTATCCAGACCACGTAAGCCCCGGTGGTACTTTTTATATTCCGCGGTAAATGAATCCTGTTATGCTGCAATAAGTGCCTGTAAAATTGAAGCACGATAATTATCCTTTATTTTTGAGCATACAAAATGCTTTTCTTTAAGAAACAAGTGTAGTGGAGGAATTTTCCGTGGATATTACTTTAGCCACATGCGAACTTTGGTTTTCAAAAAAGGTATCAATTTCAAGATAACGTTAATATATAATTAAAGAGGCATTTAACAGGACTGGGATTATCTCGCTTTCTCCTCTCCCTCGCACCCAGTCCTGTTTTTTATAGGCCGAAAGTTACTGATTAACTAAAAGCAAGTTTTTGTCGATCCACCCTATAGTTCTTGTGTTTAGACAGAACTTGTATTCTCTTTTCTCAGATATTTTCTGCTTGATTCCCCGACAAGCATCTCATGATTTACTGCATAATATCAATAATTTCCGACAAATTCATGGTCGAGTAGACGTAATATGGCTCTTTCATTTAGGCATGCTTTGTATTCCCGGT
>JABAHS010147060.1_pt5 | contig 30667 bp, 15 predicted proteins | sample 7062111 | NCBI WGS metagenome assembly JABAHS01 (sample SAMN14534600, study PRJNA622989) | marine sediment metagenome | biome: marine biome [ENVO:00000428]; feature: marine pelagic biome [ENVO:01000023]; material: deep marine sediment [ENVO:00002113]; isolation source: pool of 4 deep marine... | reverse complement strand
AAATTGCTTGGGAAATACGCCACCCTTGGATTAGCTGAAGATACCTGGTCTTTGAATGAGGGCATTCTGGACGAGGATGCATTTCTGGAGCAGGCTTATCTAATCCACGAAGAGCGCGAAAAGCAGTTTTTTCATGCGCTGGATAAAACAACGAAGGGTTTGTGTGCTGTGGTCATCGACGCTACTGATCGTATTCAGCACATGTTTTTCAGGACACTCGAAGATGAGCACCCCGCCAACAACGGGAAAGAGACGAAAAAATACAAAAGGGTCATCGAGGATCTCTACGTTCGCATGGATCGGCTGGTCGGCCACACTATGGAAAAGCTCAACCCGGACGATGTTTTCATGGTGATTTCCGATCACGGCTTCAAGTCATTCAAGCGTGGAATAAATCTAAACGCCTGGTTGAAGGCGAATGATTACCTGACACTCAAAGAAGGCAAAACAGGAAGCGGAGAATATTTTCAAGATGTGGATTGGGAGAAAACCAAGGCGTATGCGTTTGGACTGGCAGGCATTTATATCAATTTAAAGGGTCGCGAAAAGAAGGGCGTGGTGGAACCGGGCGAAGAATACGATCAGTTGAAACAAGAACTCATCGAAAGGTTATCCGGTTTCAAAGATCCGAAAACCGGAGACGTGGCGATAACAGAGTTGTTTGATAGCCGTCGAATTTACAACGGGCCTTATGTTGGACAGGGTCCGGACCTGATCAGCGGTTACAATATCGGCTATCGAATTTCTTGGAATGGCGCCACGGGTGTTGTCAATGATGATATCTTCGAAGATAACGTCAAAGCCTGGAGCGGCGATCATTGTATCGATCCTCGCCTGGTACCGGGGGTCATTTTCTGCAATAAAGGGATTAACGCAAACAAGCCCGCCTTGGTGGATATTGCACCGACCGTACTTGAACTGTTTGGGATTGATCGGCCCAAATATATGGAAGGTCGTTCCATTTTTGAAGACACTAGTCGGGACCTCCGTGAAAAACAACCTGAACTTGAAGTCGTGGAATCTGTCAAAACAAGAGAGGCTGATACCGTCAATGAATAGGATGAAACGTATTCAGACAACAATAGGGATATTACTATTTTTCTTCATCATTGTAATTGGTTTCCAGGGCTGCGGAAAGAGCAGCGCTGACTCAGTTAACAGGAAACTGATTGTTATTGGTTTTGACGGGATGGATCCCCAATTGTTGTCGAAATACATGGATGAGGGACGCCTGCCCAATTTTTCAACACTTGCTGAGACCGGAGATTACAAACCGTTGGGTACGAGTGTCCCACCTCAGAGTCCTGTAGCTTGGTCAAATTTTATCACTGGCATGAATCCGGGGGGACATGGCATATACGATTTCATCCATCGCGATCCGCAAGCCATGTTGCCGATTTCCTCGACATCCAAGACGAAGGGTTCAGATCGGACCATAAGAATCGGGAAATGGGTAATTCCGCTATCAAGTGGGGAAATAATTAACTTGCGAGAGGGTGAGGCTTTTTGGACCATTCTGGAAAGACACGATGTGCCGATCACGGTGTTCCGAGTACCCGCAAATTTCCCGCCGGTCGAGTCTGAAGGAAAGACACTGAGCGGCATGGGAACACCGGATTTGCTGGGATCCTTTGGCACATTTTCTTACTACACGGACGATCCACCGTCAAACCGGGATGACATCTCCGGCGGTATCGTGTATCCGGTTCAGAAAGTGAATAATTCGGTGGAAGCGGATTTGGTGGGCCCCAAGAACGTGTTTTTGGAAAGCGAGCCCGACGCTACCGTCCCGTTCAAGCTTTGGTGCGATCCGGAAAACGGCACGGCAAAAATCGTTGTACAGGATCATACAATTCTTCTACAAGAAAAGGAATGGAGCGACTGGATTCAGGTAGAGTTTGATTTGTTGCCGGCGGGTCTTGAATCCGTTACCGGGATTTGCCGATTCTATTTGAAGGAAGTTTACCCGAAGTTTAAGCTCTATGTGACCCCAATCAACATTGATCCCTCCAATCCGGCTATGCCCATTTCCACACCCGAAGACTACGTTCAAAACTTGCACCATGATTGTGGGTACTTTTATACACAGGGCATGCCGGAGGATACCAAAGCTCTGTCGTGGGGAGTTTTCAACTACTCAGACTACCACAGCCAAAGTGAAAACGTTTTAGAGGAACGCTTAAAACTCTTCGATCATGTTTTTAACGAATTTGAAGAGGGATTGCTGTTCTTTTATTTTTCTAGCACGGACTTGAATGCTCATATGTTCTATAATATGATTGATCCCGAACATCCTTCATACGACCCCAAAAAGGCCAAGAAATTCAAAGACGTGCTGGCCGTACTCTATGAACGTGTGGACAAAGTGGTCGGAAAAGTGACGAAAAAGCTGGACCGAAACACCACGGTCATCTTCATGTCAGATCACGGTTTCGCGCCATTTAGACGGGCGGTGCATCTGAACACTTGGCTCAAAGACGAAGGATATATTACACTGCTCGACGAATCAAAGCAAGAAGAAAGCGAATACTTCCAAAATGTCGACTGGTCAAGAACACAGGTGTACGGACTTGGCTTTAACGGTATCTACGCGAACCTGCGAGGCCGGGAAGCGTATGGCTTTGTTTCCAGCCGCGAGAAAGAGGCGCTCCTTCAAGAAATCTCCGAAAAATTGCTCGCGCTTCGTGATCCTAAAAATGGCAAAAAGATCGTGCACCGAGTCTACCGGGCGCGCGAAGTCTACTCAGGAAAAAATCTCGAACATGCGCCGGATCTGGTTGTCGGATACAATCGAGGATATCGAGCTTCATGGGAAACCACGATTGGTAATTTTCCTCGCAAATGGATCGCGGATAATATGGACCCATGGAGCGGCGATCACTGCATGGCTGCGGAACTTGTGCCCGGTGTCATTCTTTCCAACAAAAGAATAGATGCTCAACATCCAAAACTCTATGATATGGCACCCACCATACTTGCCGAGTTTGGCATCGAAAAAAACGACGACATGGTTGGCAATCCGATTTTTGACGTTCAAACCCGACGGAGCGCGGCGAAATAGAATTACTTTAAGTTAAGAACCCCGGAAATTTAAAGGAGTTGAACATGGCAAAAATCAAATTGGAAAACGAACTTTTTAATCGAGTAAAAAAATTTGCCGAAATTGCCGGCTATTCTTCCGTGGAAGAATTCGTTACGCATGTTTTGGAAAAAGAATTGTCATCCATTGACGAATCCGAGTCTGAGGAAGAAGTCAAGAAACGTCTTCAGGGCTTGGGCTATCTTTCTTAAAAATACACAGTCAAGAAGGGGCTCCTATTAAAGATGTTAGATATTTTTAACTGGATTTTCAACACGATCTTTAATATCTTATTTTTGCCTTTTAAAAACATAGATCCGGTTTGGGGCATGCTTGTCAGTTCCATCGTAACCGGGATTGTCATGTTGTTTATTTTTAAAGCCACGTCAGATCAGGTTGGCATCAAGAAAGCCAAAAATCTGCTCAAGGGCCACTTCTTGGCCATACGCTTGTATCGGGACGATATTAGCATCATGTTCGATACCATGAAGAACATTCTGCTCGCCAATCTTTTGTACATGAAGAAATCCGTTCGTCCCATGCTCTTTCTTCTGGTGCCGGTGGTGATTATTTTGCTCCAACTCGGAAGCCGATATGAGTTCCGGCCTTTTAATGTGGGGGAGACCATCGTGGTCTCCTTGCGACTGGATGATTCCTCCGGAAACTTAGATTTGGACAAAGTTCAACTTTCGCTACCTGAAGGATTGAGAACCGACATGCCGCCCGTGCGTGTGAAGCAGTTGAGGGAAGTGAATTGGCGCATAAAAGCGAAGGAGGCAGGAATTTACGATTTGAGCTTTAAATACGAAGGGCAGGTGGTCAACAAAGAAATTCATGTGATGGACTCCTTGGTTCCTGTGGCATCAAGCGTCGCACGAGATAATGTCACCACAACTCTCATGAATCCCGGCGAAGCCAGTTTGCCTGGCTCATCAATTGCGTCAATGGTTTCGGTGACGTATCCCAGGCGAGATTTTGAGGTCTTAGGTTTTAACTTGCATTGGTTGGTTGCCTTCTTTATCTTTAGTTTGATCGCTGCGTTTTCATGCAAGGGGTTGTTTGGGGTTGAAGTTTGATCCGTCGTCTGCAGAAAGCACGATGTTTCGTTATACTTATGTCCTGAATGTTGTTTTAATCTTGGGTAGCGGTTTTGGAAGTTACCGAAAAGGCTGCCCATTTTCACTTTGAGGCTATGGAAAAAAGAAGGGAATGAGCTACAAGTTACAATCCTTTAAGACAAGCGAAGAACACGATGTCGAGCAATGGAACCATCGTTCACTGGAGGGTGAATTACAAAGCTTCAAGGGGCGTACGCTAACTCGGATTTTTGATCACTATTTGAATGGCGGTCAATTGCGGATTCTTGAAGGGGGATGCGGGTTTGGTGCCTGGTGCGAATGGTTTCAGGAACGAGGCCACCAGGTGATTGGCATTGAGTATGACAAGAACGTCGTGGGTAAGGCCAAGCAATTCAAATCGGATATAGCCGTCGAATTGGGTGATATTACTAACTTGAACTATCCCGACGGGCAGTTCGACGCCTATATTTCTCTTGGCGTGATCGAACATTTCGAGCATGGGCCACAGCAGGCCTTGAAAGAGGCCCACCGTATTCTGAAGGCAGGCGGCCTGGCCTTCATAACCACCCCTTATGTGACTGTTTTGCGCAGATTTGTTTCTCATCCGATTCGAAGCCTGTATTTTTTGATCCGTAAAATCAAAGGACATCCGAACTACTTTTGGGAATATCGATTTACAAAGAAAGAACTGCGCTCATTTCTTGAGGAGGCGGGTTTTGAGGTCATCCACAGTGACGTCGATGATTACGAACCGACTGTTGGAAATCGTCATATCGGGTTGTGGGCAGACTGGTTTTTTTTGCGCAAGTTAGATGGAGAAATATGGGAATTGAACAGCTTCGGAAAATTGATTCTGCGAATTCTCCGGTTTTTTCCGCCGCACTGGTTTTGTTCAGGCTTACATTTGGTTGCGCGGGCAAAGAAGAATGGTGAGCATCGAGTGGGAAAAAAGAATCGAAACTAGGATACGAAAAACGAAATTCTCGAAAGGATTGATATGGATTTAATTGCACCTCATGGAGGTAAACTCATCGACAGGGTTTTGCGCGGTGATGAGCGTGAAGAGGCTCTTGAAAAGGCAAAACATTTTCGAAAACTCCAGATAAATGCGACGGCAATTTCAGATTTAGAGCTCATCGCGGTTGGAGCCTTCAGTCCATTGACCGGCTTTATGCGGAAAGCGGATTATGAGAGCGTGGTCGAAAACATGCGTTTGGCCAGCGGTCTGGTTTGGTCCATACCCATCACTCTGGCCGTTACCTCCGATTTCGCCGATCAATTGAAAATCGATGAGAAGATTGCGTTAATGACGCAAGAGTGGCTTCCTCTGGCCACCCTGCGAGTTGAAGAGAAATATAGGTATGATAAAACGCGTGAAGCCGAAATGGTTTACAAAACCACAGAAGATGCTCACCCGGGCGTTGCCAGACTTTACAGTCAGGGTGAGGTGCTCTTGGGCGGCGACATTGAACTGCTGAATCGATTGCCCGATAGGCCATTTCCGGAATTTCAACATGAGCCGGCTCAAAGTAGACGGATGTTTGCTCATCGTGGCTGGACCAAGGTCGTCGGGTTTCAAACACGGAACCCTATCCACCGGGCGCACGAGTACATTCAAAAATGTGCGCTGGAAATCGTCGACGGTTTGTTCTTACATCCCTTGGTGGGGGAGACCAAGAAGGATGACATTCCGGCTGATATCCGCATGAACAGCTATCAGAGTCTGCTCCGCGATTATTATCCACCCGACCGCACGCTTTTAGGCGTATTCCCGGCCGCGATGCGTTACGCGGGGCCCAGAGAAGCGATTTTTCATGCCATCGCCAGAAAGAATTATGGCTGCACACATTTCATTGTCGGACGAGACCACGCCGGTGTTGGCAATTATTATGGAACGTACGACGCCCAAAAAATATTCGGCGAGTTTACACGGGAAGAAATTGGCCTGACGCCGCTGTTCTTCGATCATACGTTTTACTGCAAGAAATGTGGTGGCATCGTTTCTGATAAAACCTGCCCTCACGATCAAGCAGAGCGGTTGATTCTGAGCGGTACACAGGTGCGCGAAATGCTAACTCGAGGCGAAGCGCCGCCGCCAGAGTTTACGCGTCCAGAGGTGGCAAAAATCTTGATCGAAGGTTACCGTCAATTGCAGGCTTCAGCCACACCGCAAAAAACGGAACAAAAACCTGCAGAAGCCAAACCGACTCCCCAACCAAAGCCAGCAACAGCATCCTCTAATGGCAGGAGGAAGGTTCTGGTCATCGGATTGGACTGTGCCACACCGGAGTTGATTTTCGACGAGTACAAGGCCTTCTTGCCAAATATTAGCCGGTTGATGGATACCGGCATGTACGGCGAGTTGGAAAGCTGCACTCCGCCGATCACGGTGCCCGCCTGGGCGTCGATGATGAGCAGCAAAGACCCCGGCCAACTAGGCTTCTACGGCTTTCGCAATCGTGCCGATCATTCTTATGAAGGAATGAGCATTGCTACTGCCAATTCGGTTAAAGAACATCGTGTCTGGGATCTGCTTTCCGACGCAGGCAAACAAGTTTCCGTGGTGGGAGTGCCGCAAACCTATCCGGTTAGACCGGTGAACGGCCATTTGATTTCATGTTTTCTCACGCCTTCCATCGAGAGTGAGTACACCTATCCTGCAAATTTGAAAAGCGAAATCGAGTCTCTGGTCGGTGAGTATATGATCGACGTACGAAATTTTAGAACCGATAATAAAGAATGGTTGTTGCGACAGATTTATGAAATGACCGAAAAACGATTTCGAGTTGTGCGATATTTGATGCGCAAAAAGCCGTGGGACTTTTTCATGTTTGTGGAAATGGGCACCGACCGAATTCATCATGGTTTCTGGAAATACACGGATGCTGACCACAGAAAATTTGAATCTGGCAATCCGTTCCAGGACTCGATCAAGGATTACTACAAGTATGTTGATCGCGAAATCGGTGAGCTGCTGGGTTTGATCGATGGCGACACCGCGGTTTTGCTCGTATCAGATCATGGTGCCAAGAGGATGGATGGCGGCATCTGCATTAACGAGTGGCTTATCGAGAACGGGTATCTGACCTTGAAGGAAAAACCCAATACGATCATGCCGCTTGAGAAAGCCGAAATCGATTGGCCCAAAACCAAAGCCTGGGCAGCCGGTGGATATTACGGGAGATTGTTTCTCAATGTCAAAGGTCGGGAACCGCATGGAGCCATCGAGCCGCACGAGTACGAGAGTGTGCGCGATGAGTTGATGGACAAGCTCCAGGAACTTAAAGATGAGAAAGGCCAGGAAATAGGCGCCAAAGTGTTTAAGCCGCAGGATGTGTACAAAGATGTGAGGAACATTCCACCGGATTTGATCATCTACTTTGGCGATCTCTACTGGCGTTCCGTCGGAAGCATCGGTCTGAATCGAATTCATACCTTCGAAAATGATACCGGACCAGATGATGCGAATCACTCGGAGCATGGGATTTTTGTCATGTACGATCCACAAAATCCCGGAGGTGGAAAACGGGTTGACGGACTGAACCTCGTTGACGTCGCTCCAACCATTTTGAATCTGTTCGGAGAGGATGTTCCATCCGATATGATCGGAAAAGTTGTTGGGAATGATTGAGGCATTAGAGGAGACTTCCCAACCAAAATGCCACGCACCGATTTGGGTGCGTGGCATGCTCTTTAACACATTGAAATTACCGACTCGTGTATGACCGAAAACGTGACCGTACCCGTCATTCCGGTAAGCTTTTGAGCAGGAATCTTCTTGAGTTAAGCAGGAGATTCCCGATTAAAGCAATCGGGAATGATAGCAGCCCGTTTTCAGCCAGCACTAACTAAGAAACATTAAAGTAACAGGAATTTAGTCAAGGAGGTTTGACTTTATGAGCACATCGAGAAAAGCATGCACAATTTGGTTTACGGGTTTGCCTTCGTCCGGAAAATCGACTTTGGCCGAAATGTTGGACAAAAAGCTCAAGAAGGGCGGACACAATGTGGAGATTCTGGACGGCGACGTTGTGCGCACGAATTTGAGCAAAGGATTGGGATTCAGCAAAGAAGATCGCGACATCAATATTAGAAGGATTGGCTTCGTGTGTCATTTGCTCACCCGTAACGGTGTGTTTGCCATCTCCGCAGCGATCTCCCCGTACAGAAATATTCGTGATGAACTTCGGGAGCAAATTGGGGATTTTGTGGAAGTGTTTGTGAATTGTCCGGTGGAAGAGTGTATCAGGCGAGATGTCAAGGGGCTTTACAAGAAAGCACTGGCAGGTGAAATTCCGGAATTTACCGGCGTCTCCGATCCCTACGAAGAACCGTTGAATCCCGAGGTTGTCATCGAATCGGACAAAGAAGAACCAGAAGATAGCCTGAACAAGATTCTGAACAAATTGGCCGAGTTGGGCTACGTTTCAAAAAACGGCTTCACGACGGGAGATGATGCCTATACCCAAGAAGAAGAAGAAAAAGTAAAGAAACGACTGAGTGACCTGGGCTATATCTAAATGTTCAATTTCTTGAAGAAAAAGAACGGCTCCAGAGTATTCGTTGTTTCCATCGATGGTGTACCGTATTCATTTATGAAAGAACAAATCGAGTTGGGGCGCTTTCCGAATTTCAAACGCTTTTTAGACAATGGCGATGTCAAACGGATGAACTCCGTGCAACCAGTCATATCCTCCGTCGCCTGGTCTTCTTTCATGACGGGCAAGAATCCCGCCAAGCACAACATTTTTGGTTTTGTCGATCAAAAGCCAGGTTCCCACGATGTTTACATCCCAACCGCCGTGAATATGACCAGCGATACAATCTGGGAAATCATGAGTCGAGCGGGGAAAAAAGTTTTCGTCATGAACGTGCCGGTTACTTACCCACCACGGCACGTGAATGGAGTTATGATCGGCTGCTTCCTGTGTACCCAGATCGAAAAGATCGCATCTCCTTCGTCGGTGTCTGATGAGCTCAAAAAAATGGGCTACAAAATAGATGCCGATGCCTGGATCGCCCGTGAGAATCTGGACCAATTCCTGGTGGAAGTGAACACGACTTTGGAGAAGCGGGTCGAAGCAATGTTTCATTACCTCGAAAAAGAAGAGTGGGATTATTTCCATACACATATCATGGAAACGGATCGCATAAATCATTTTTTCTGGGAGCACATGGAGCGCGACAACCCGAAATATGCCAAAGCCTTTTTTGACTTCTATGTTCGAGTGGATGAAGTGCTCGGCGAAGTCGAACAAAAAATTGGCGATGATGTTGAGTTTATCGTATTATCGGACCATGGTTTTTGCACCATTAAGAAAGAAATCTACTTGAACAACTATTTGGTTGATGCGGGTCTGCTGAAATTCAATTCATCGCCGCCTAAAGATTTGAATGACATTCATCCCGAATCCATTGGATACAGCTTGATACCGGGACGAGTCTTTGTGAATCTCGAAGGTAGAGAGCCGCAAGGTTCAGTGCCTCTTGATAAATACGAAGATGCTCGTGAAAAGCTTGCCGATGTATTAGTCAACCTTAAGGAGCATGACACAGGAGAGCCACTTATTCGGGAAGTGATCAAACGCGAGGATATTTACGAAGGACAGAATTTTGACTCCGCAGCCGATCTCATTGCGGTTCCACACGACGGATATGATTTGAAGGGGAACGTCAACAAGGAAGTGTTTGGCGAAAAAGGACCATTGGTCGGTATGCACACCTTTGAAGATTCGCTTCTCTACATTCGAAATCGTGAAATCCACAAAGACCGCACCGATTTGTGGGTGGGGGATTTGGCGCCAAGCATTTTGAAGCTAATGGATGTTCCTGTTCCAACCGATATGGATGGCGTCGCCGTCTTCTGATCTGAAACATGATTCAATGAGCGACAACGAGCAAATTAAGGTTCTGCAATTGATCGAAGGCTTGAGTTTTGGCGGTGCTGAAACCAAGTTGCTGGAGCTGATTGCCCGGATGGATCGCGAACGATTTGATACGATCGTGTGCAGTCTGGGCATGGGGGATCAGATCAGAGATAGGTTTGATGATTTGGGTGTCAAATTCGTCAACTTTGCCAGAAGTCGAAGGATTGACCCAAAACTGATTTGGCAAGTCAATAGGCTGATTCATGAAGAGAAGGTCGATGTGGTCATGACCACCCTGTTTTACGCCGATGTTGTCGGTGCTTTGGCGCGGGCTTTTACACCGGCAAAAGCCGTGTTTTCGTGGGAAACCATCTCTGCACCGGAGTGGTTGCGAAAGCACCGATTGCTCACCTACCGTTTTGCAATGCGGTTTTGTGACAAAGTGATATCGGTTTCGCAGGCAACAGCCCGTTGGTTGATTGAAGAACGGGGACTTCCCAGGGAAAAGGTTGAGGTCATTCCGTATGGAGTGAATCTCGAGCTGTTCAAGCAAGGCAAGAATACACAACTTAAGAAGCAATTGGGTGTGAGTAAAGACGCGCCTCTGGTTGGAGTAGTTGCGCGTCTGCACCCACAAAAGGGACACGGTTATCTGATTGAGGCCGCCAAAACAATTGTGCACGACCATTCTGACGTACGGTTTGTCCTGGTAGGAGATGGCGTGTTGCGGGATGAGCTGAAGGAGCAAGTCAAGTCGGCGGAATTAGAGGAGCATTTTTTATTCCTGGGTTTTCGAGATGACGTTAAAGATCTACTTCGGATATTCGATTTATTTGTGCTGCCCTCGTTGTACGAAGGCCTTCCCAATGTCGTACTCGAAGCCATGGCTTCGAGTCTTCCCGTGGTCGCGACTGCAGTAGACGGAACGCCCGAACTTGTCGTGGATAACGAAACGGGTTATCTCGTTCCGCCTCGAAATCCGCATGCGTTAGCGCAGAAAATTTCCTTGCTCCTGAACGATGAAAAACGAGCCGCCATCTTTGGCAAACAAGGACGCAAACGGGTTGAAGAGCAGTTCAGTTTGGACTTACAAGTTCAGAACTTTCAAAATCTCTACACGAGGTACGTCTACAACGGTCAGGTTTAGACCTGCATTCACTGTTTAGAATAGAGAATTGAAGGCGCGTTTAGTTTTGGACGTGCCTTTTTTTATTTGTTCATATTTGTTTAAAAATGAAACAAATGTACAAAATGTATACAACAAAACCCGCAGGCCTGTTGGAAGTAAAGATTTTTAGTGTGCTTAAATGTAAAGAAAACAAATCCCTGAATTGGATGAGAAGCTGGGTTCAGTGGCATAAATATTGCCATTTTTAAAATGATATTTTGCCGGCGGGTTATCCGGGCGGCTCCTCTTTCGAAAAGTACCGGACGGGTCAGATCGATTTAAAGATTAAAGGATTGTCTTCCGATAACTAATATGAGTGTAACCGTCTGATTTTGGAATGAAAAGTTCACAGAAAATAGCCATTTTGGTCCCTGCTTTTAACGAGGCAAAGAAGATCGCGGAGGTCGTCTCGGGCATAAAGAAAACGAAACCCGAACTCGAAGTCGTGGTGATTGATGACGGATCAAGTGATGATACGGCTACAATTGCGGAAAAGGCAGGCGCGACGGTTCTAACACATGCAGTGAATCTTGGATACGGGGCTGCCCTTCAAACGGGATACAAATACGCTCTGTTAAACGACTACGAGTGTACAATACAAATCGACGGCGACGGACAGCATGATCCCCGGTTTATCGATAAACTCATAAGCTCAATAAATAACGGCTCCGATGTGGTTATCGGTTCCCGATTCCTGGCAAACAATGGCTACAACAATCCGTTCATGCGAAAAATGGGTATGATGTTTTTCAGATTTCTTATCTATCTGTTTATTAAGCAAAAAATTTCCGATCCGACTTCCGGTTTCCAGGCTTTGAACAGGAATGTTATCACTTTTTTTGCTAAAAGTAACCAGTATCCGGCAGATTTTCCGGATGCGGATATCATTATTCTCTTGCACTACGCAGGTTTTCACATTTCTGAAATTCCCGTTGTAATGTACCGAAATGAAACCGGCAAGTCGATGCACAGCGGTTTTAAGCCTCTTTATTATATCATCAAGATGCTATTATCCATCTATGCGGTTCTTTTTGGAGATCAAAAGCTAACTCGGTCGCCCCATGCCTCTTAAAGCGAAGTTAATTATAATCTCGCTCAGTCTGTCTCTTTTCATTTTTGTCCTAAATTTGATTCGAAAAAGGCAGCTAAAAATTGAGTATTCCATTTTATGGCTCCTGGTAAGTTCACTCATTTTATTGGCTTCGATTTGGCAGAACCTCGCAGACCAGGTTGCTTTACTGCTTGGTATCGACTACCCGCCTGCATTATTTCTGTCCATTGCGATTTTCTTCTCCCTGGGAATCTTGATGCATTTTTCCATTGAACTCTCCAAGTTGAAAGAACAGAACAAAAGTCTCACGCAAGAGCTGGCAATTTATAAGAACATAATCAATCAACTCCAAAAAACTCCGAAATCCCTTGATGAAAGTCGTCCCATTAACGAAGGATAGAGAGCACGTCTGGGATGGGTTTGTATCTCGTCATCCCCGTGCTAATATGTATCACTTGATGGGCTGGAAAACTGTGTTTGAGTCGGTTTTTGGCTATAGCTCATATTATCTCATGGCTGAGAATTCGGAGGGCCAGGTGACTGGGATGCTTCCGATGTTTCTCATGACTGACATTTTCCGCAGGAGATATTTAATTTCCAATCCATTTTCAAATTTCGCTGGGATTTGCTCTGATAATCAAGAGGCCGAAGACGAACTCTTACAGGCAGCCCAAAATCTCGCTCATGAGCTGAATGTGCGTTATGTCGAATTTCGACAGATGAAACATAAGCTTAATGGCGGACTGTCGACCAAGGAATCCTTTGTAACCCTAATGCTGGAACTCCCGCAAAACGCCGAAGTTTCTTGGAAAGCGATTTCATCAAGGAATCGAAATAAAATCAGAAAAGCAGAGAAAAATGGTCTGCAGACTGACTTCGGCATGCAGCATCTGCAAAGCTTTTACAAGCTCTACGCCAAAAACATGAAATTCCTGGGTACACCAGTTTTCCCATATGCGATGTTTGAGCAGGTAGCACAGGTCTTTGATAAGCAAACTGAATTGCTCGTGCTAAAACTCAACGGTGAACCTGTTGCTGGGATGTTTATGTTCAAATTCAAAGATACCATTTCCGAACCATGGGTGGCTTCACTTAGGGCGTACAACAAGATTTATGTGAACAACCTTTTGTACTGGCAAGCCATCAGCTATGCCTGCTCCAGGGGTTTCAAGAGGTTTGATTTCGGCCGCTCAACGAAAGATTCCGGGACGCATCGCTTCAAGCAGCAGTGGGGTGCGGAACCGATTCAATTACATTATCAATATTATCTAAACCAAGCCAGAGAAATTCCGGCGGTGGACGCCAATAATAACAAATACCAGAAAATCGTAGATGTTTGGAAAAGACTGCCCTTAACAGTGACCAATTTTGTCGGGCCGAAGGTGGTACAATTTTTGCCTGAACTATAGCTCAAAAAAAAGCGCATAGCATGATGAATCTGTTGACATTCGACATAGAGGATTGGTATCACCCAAATCTCGCCGAAATCGGTTCTGCCAAAGACATCGAACCTGAGGACCGAGTCGTTGAGCCTACCTTGCGTATTATCAAAATGTTAGAAAGAACGAACAATAAAGCGACGTTTTTTGTTCTGGGAGAAGTTGCCGAGAAATTCCCGGAATTGGTTCAGGAAATGATCCGCAAGGGACATGAGGTGGCCTCTCATGGTTACCGCCACAATCTGGTCTATAATTATACAAAATACCAATTTGAAACAGATATAGAACAGTCGGTCGAAATACTCGAGAAGGCCATTAACCAGAAAGTCATTGGGTACCGGGCGCCTTCCTGGTCGCTAAATCGGAGCACGACCTGGGCCTGGAAAGTTCTTCATTCGTTTGGCTTTAAATATGATTCCAGTTTGTATCCGTTTAAGACGTTTTTATACGGAGATGACACATCTCCGAGGTTTGATTATACCATTCAAATAGAAGACGGCAAGACGTTGAAAGAAATCCCACCTTCTGCAGTCGAGGTTTTTGGTAGCCGCATGCCTTTCGCCGGAGGGTTTTTCTTGCGGGTGACACCCTTGTGGTATGTGAGGTGGTGTATTAGTCATTACAATAAGCAAGGAAAGCCAGCGGTCATTTATCTACATCCATGGGAAATTGATCTGGAGCAACCGAGACTGGCGTTGAGTGCGAAAGAGCGCTTTATCATGTACGCCAATTTGAGAAATACCGAAAGAAAGCTATTTCAAATTATGAAGAAATACGATTTTACATCAATCAGAGACTACTTTGCTTTTGACCGCGATAGTAAAAAAACTAAGACTGCCAAATTTATGGGCCAAGAAACAGCATAACAGTGAGTGGACTCAACTTAAAAAGGTTGAAGCATTACGAAAAGCTCGCCCTGATATTCAGCGGATTCATGTTTCTGGGCTTGTTGGTCCTGAGCCATTTTCACAAAATGGGCAGCTACGGATTTGAAACCGATTTTTATTGGGCGTACGCACCGGACGCAAAAAATATTTTAAACGGTAAGATGCCCGAAGAACCTGGCGTGGGGCCTGGCTATGCACTTGTGCTAGCGGGCTTGAACCTGATATTCAATGATTGGTTTTTCACCGGAAAAATGATTTCCGTGCTGTCCGCGGTCTTGTGTGGCTATTTTATATTCAAGATGCTTCAAGAGCTGTTCAATTCAAAAGTGGCCTTTTTCACTATGATTTTGTGGCACGTCACCGTGATGCCATTTGCCGTTGTAGCAAGCACCGACATGTTCTTTGCTTTTTTGGTGACATGCGGAATCTATTTCTTTTATAGAAAAGGCGTATTCTCCAATTCGAATCTCGTTCTGAGCGGACTGCTGATGGCCTACGCCTATCTCACGCGTCATAATGCTGTGGTACTTCCTATATGTGTGGCAATGGTCATCCTCATAATTAACCCCGAATCTTGGACGTGGAAAAAGCGTTTCACGAATCTGGCTTTGTTCGGGGCAGTTTTCGGCGGTGTGCTGCTACCCTGGACAATTCTATTAGAGTTAAATAGCGGAGATGCCGTGCGGAGTGATAGCTACTTGATCATCGCTAGTCATTTCTATGGTCGGCCGGGTGTCATCGGTTCGGAGGACATGAGGTTGGCGGCCAAGAAGTTTGATTCTCTCAAATCAGTCATCTTCTACGATTTCAAGCATTTTGTTAAACATTATGTGTTCAATATTTATCGGCATTTCTACGATCTGCTTATTCATTCGATCAAATTCCCTTCGTTTCTGTTTGTCGGTGCCGGAGGGTTGATGCTTTTCCGCAACCTCAGCAAAAGACAATTCTCGCTTTTTCTATTTCCGGCATTGAGCTTTCTCTTGCTATGCCTGGTGCATTATGAGCCGCGATATTACCTTTACATTATTGGTTTTTTCATGTTTTTGGGAGCGTTCTTTCTTTTTCATGATGAGGCGGTACAGAAAAAGAATCCCGGTTATTTCGGACTGATACACGGAAGAGAACTTGCTTACGCGGTGACGATTTTTTTTCTATTAGTTTTTTCATTGAAGGAAATCAAGAAAACCATCAGCGCTGAGCCCCGGGAATTGTTGGAAATTTCCAGTGTGTTGCGCGAAAACGTCCAGGAAGACGAATCGATGATCGCTCGCAAACCGCATCTGGGTTTTTTGGCCAATTTACGAACCAAATACTTTCCCGAATCAACGACCGTTTCCGAGTTGCTGGAATATGCCAAAAAGGAGCGGGCGAACTATCTGCTATACGGTGAAGTGGAAGCGGAACACCGACCGCAACTCAAGATGTTATTGAAGCCGGAAAATGCGCCAGAGGCGTTGAAGCCACTGCTGGTTTGGGAGAAGCCGAGGACAGTCGTTTACAAGCTTAGGATATGAACATTATCGCGATCATAGATAAATCGGTGGGGGATGGGGGATGTTAAATACGAATAAATCGATGTACTGATTTCATAAGAACATCAGGTGAGGAAATCATGAAGAGTCGTAGCAGCATTCGTAATACAACCTTGTTGTGGGTGACCTTATTGTCGGTCTCTATGATGGCAAGTTCACTCGTTGCACAAACCACGAAAATCATGCCTTTGGGCAATTCAATCACACGCGGAGAAGAGTCTACAGGTATTGTGGGGTATCGAAAACCGTTGGCGGATTCACTGAACGCTGCAGGCGTGAACTTCGATTTTGTGGGCTCTTTAAGCGATGGTTCGGGCTTCGACGCCGACCACGAAGGATGGAGCGGGAAGAAAGCCGACTTCATCTTGGCTAACGTTGACAATTTTTTGGATACCGAAAATCCTGACATGGTCTTACTGCACATAGGTACGAATGACGTCTCTGGCAGTGAACCATCTGATCAAATTCGAGCTGACATCAGTGGCATTTCAGACGCGATTCACGCTCATAATTCTAATATTGATATTATCTTAGCCAGCCTGGTTCCGCGGGACGACGCCAAGGATGACATTACCACAGATCTAAACACCAAACTCTTTGGTCTGTATCTTGAAAAACGGGACCTCGGCTACAAGATTTACTACGCTGGCATGAACGAGGTCTTCAAGTGTAACCCGAACTGGGCCAACAACTACCTGTCTGATAATGTGCATCCGAACGATGCCGGCTACGGGGTCATGGCGGGTGTGTGGTTTAATTTGATTATGAATGCACTGAATAACACCGACATCACGGTCACGGATAATTTCGAAAGACAGAATCTGGGCATTGCTTGGGAATCCGATCCGGAAAACGTGATCTCCAATGGCGATTTAATCAACAATTCCACAACCGAAGAGTGGCAGTTCCTCTCTATATTTAAGGGCATGACGAATCCACGCAAACTCTTAATGAAATGGAGTAACAGTTCGGATGCCTTAGGCGTTGAACTAAGTGGTCTCGCCTTAATGCTAGATCAATGCAACTCAGCGAACGCCAGCGGTTACGCCGTTACAGCCAGAGCGTCGCGAGATGAAATACGCTTGTGGATTATCAATCAGGGCGTGCTCATAGATCTGGTTGATGCCGAAGAATATTCACCGCTGTCCGATCCCGGTCCGGGTGACGTAATGAGGGTGGAAGTATCCACGGATGGCAGCGGCAACAAATTCGAGGTTTTTATCAATGATACGCCTTATGGCACCCTGGTCGATCCTAATTTTCTTCAAGGGAAGGCCAATGTCCTTTATTCCGGTATCATATTTTTGGGCAACCAGGAAAATAACATCGAAGACTTTACGGCAGAGGGCGGGGGAGATTTCGATCCGCCGTCCAGGGTGGAGGATCTGACCCTCTCTGAGGCCACGGAAACGACAGTTAAAGTGAGCTGGTCTGCTCCGGGAGGTGACGGCAGCGAAGGAACCGCCTCTGCTTATGATTTGCGTTATGCCACCACTGACATTTTGAACGAAGCTGATTTCAATGCGGCCACTCCGGTGGAAAACGTGCCGACGCCGTCACCTTCGGGAACGCCAGAATCGATGCTTGTGCTTTGTCTGCAACCCGGCACGACGTTTTACTTTGCGCTTCGGTCTGAGGATGACTCCGGAAACATGTCCCAGATTTCCAACGTGCCCATGATAACCACAGCGCCCGGAGAATTGGTGAGCGATGATTTTAACCGCGCCAGTTTGGGAACCGCCTGGGCCGCGGATCAGTCCATGGCGATAGAAAACGATGAATTGGCAAACACTTCAACCGCAGCGGATGACTGGAACTTGGCGGTCTTCAAAGACGAATTTAATCCCGTCGAAGTCTCATTCAAGTGGGCAGAAAGCGCCGATGCAGCTGGCATTGACCTTGGTGGCATCGCAGTTATGCTGGATTCTCCGGATACCCTGGCGAACGGCTATTTAATTACACGAAGAACGGCCAAGAACGAATATCGTTTATGGGAAATAACCGAGGGTGGAAAGCCTGAAAATCCGCTCATTGTTACTCCAGGGTTACCTGCACCCGGGCCAGGAGATAGATTCAGGATCCAGATTGCATCGGATGGTACAGGCAATCATTTCACGATATTTGTCAACGGAGTTGAAGATGTCACGCTAACCGATTCGCCGCCGACCCACATCGATCCGACTTCGCTGGGGGCGCTTTATTCCGGCGTCATGTTAGCGGGCGATCGAAATAACAACATCGACGATTTCAAATTGCTCTTGTCTCCGCTTTCGTTACAGATTGTTTCCGGAAATAACCAGACCGGTACAGTTGGAAAGTCACTGCCTGAATTATTAAAGGTCAGATTGACTTCCGGTAGCGGAGAGCCGTTGGCCAATGAGACCGTCTCATTCAATGTCAAAGCCGGCGATGGAAGACTGACGGATCCGGCAGGAAACATTGTTCTCGAAGCCGAATCCGCAAGCCTTTCAGGCGGCATGGAGATTGGAACGGATGGTCTGGCATCTCAAGGTGAATACATTCATGTTCCGGACGGACAGGGTACGGAAAACGGATTGGGTGTGATGACGTTCAATGTGCCTCAAACCGGTACTTACTACATGTGGGGTCGCGCCATCTATCCTGACGGCAACAGCGATGCATTTAAGATCAAAGTCGATGGCGGGACCGAATATGTTTGGGATGTGGATCTTGACAACACCTCAATCGACTGGAAATGGGATGATGTTTCCCACCGTGGGAGTGGAAACCGTCGCAATCCTGAGATTGACCGCATCGTTTTGAATCTCACGGCTGGTGTCAGTCACACTTTGGAAATTATCGAAGGCAAGGACGGGACGCTTCTGGATCAGATTTTGTTTACGACGGATCCTGATTTTGTGCCAACCGGAATTGTATTTGTTGGCGACCAATTAACGCAAAAGACCGACGCGAATGGTGAAGCTTCGGCGAATTGGATTTTAGGACCAACTGCGGGCGTGAACAATAATATCGTCAGTGTCAGCTTTTTGGGAACCGTTTCGGTGGACTTTGTCGCGTCTGCCACTGCGGATGTGCCGGCCACAATTACGAAATTGTCCGGCGATAATCAACAGGCTGATCCGGGTACACAATTACCTTTTGATTTGCTCGTACAACTCAAAGATCAATTTGGTAACTTGGTATCCAATTACGAGACAAACTGGAATGTCATCACCGGCAACGGAACACTTGCGACTCCGAATCCTGTTTTGTCTGACGCGACCGGTCAAGCGTTAAATAGTCTAACGACATCGACAGACACATCATTAACTGAAGTGCAGGTGACCGCCCCCGGTTCTACCGCACCGCCAACTATTTTCAAGGCAACCGCAACGGCCGGTCCGGCGGATGTGATGCAGAAATATGCCCAGGACAGTGGCGACAACCAGACGGGAACCGCGGTCAAACCGCTCTCTAAGCCGTTCAAGGTTCTCGTGACAGACGTTGTGAGCGTTCCGGTTGCTAATCATGCCGTTACATTCCAAGTAACAGGTGGGGGTGGCAGTTTTAATGGAAACTCTCAAACGATCGTCGATACGGACGTGAACGGAATTGCCTCGGCCACATTGACGCTTGGCCCCACTCCCGGTGCTACCAACACCGTACAGGCAACGTCGACTTTCGAAGGTTCTTCTGATCCCCTGAATGGTTCTCCAATCACATTTACTGCCACTGCAGCGGAACCCAAGACCTTGGAGGCTCTCTCGAGTCTTAGTCAGAATGGAACGGTGAGTCAACCTTTGTCTAACCCGATTCGCGTTCGAGTGAAGGATGAACTTGGCGCGCTCCTGTCCGGTCACAATGTGATGTTTTCGGTAACACAAGGCGGCGGTAAGGTCAACGGAAGCACCAATCCTGTCACAGTGCAAACCAATTCTTCCGGTATTGCCGAGGTTCAATGGACCCTTGGTCCCACTGCAGGCCAGTCGAACAACAAGCTTGTGGCTTCCGCCACTTTTTCTGGGCAACAACTAGATGGTTCCCCAATTGAATTTTCGGCCTCCGCGGAAGTAGGTGATGCATGCAAATTAGTTGAAGTGTCGGGAGATAGCGCCAGTGGATTAATTCTGACTCCTTTGTCGGAGCCGTTTGTGGTTCTGGTTGAAGATTGTGCTGGCAATCCCTTAGCAGGCTGGCAAGTGACCTTTACCGTTGAAGCAGGCGGGGGTAACTTTGACGGCAGCAGCAGCATTGATGTAACCACCGATCAAAACGGATTGGCGCGCGCAACCTTGACGCTCGGTGTGAATGCAGCCACTTCGGATGATCCCTTTAATAACCGCGTTCGGGTAACTTCGGAAAATGATGGTCCCCTCGACGGCTCGCCAATAATTTTCGTCGCTTCAGCGATCGCAACCGATGCCAGAAATCTCGACCTGGTCGGTGGCGGCGGTCAAACAGGACAGGCGGGCGAGACTTTGCCACAACAGATTCGAGCTGAAGTCACCGATAATATAGGCATAAATCCAATCGCTAACCATCCGGTGAGATTTCAGGTGACAGCCGGAGGAGGAACACTCGGAAACACTGCTTCTACAGATACGGTTGTGAATTCCGACCAGAATGGGGTTGCGGCTTTGAGCTGGACTCTTGGTGGCGCACTCGGGAACAACTCGCAAAGACTGTCCATTAGCGCGAACGACGGTGTTAATCAATTAGATGGGTCACCAATTACAGTGTTTGCCAGTGCTACAACCGGGCCAGTGAATCCCGAAGCTTCCTCTGTAACCTCAAATGTTTCTGAGGTCCCGGCAGACGGGCAATCCATGGCCACAATTACAGTCACACTTACTGACAGGTTCGGAAACCCGATCTCAGGCAAAGCCGTCACCATCAACTCTACTGGCAGCAACAATTTCATTAGCCAGCCGCAGACGCCAACCGATGGTAACGGTCAGGCGACGGGCACGATCGCTTCCAAAAAAGCAGAGGTGAAGACCGTCAGTGCCAGGAGTGTCCTTGATAACCTCGATCTGGAGAGCAGTGTGAATGTTGAATTTCAAGCGCTCGATCCTCACACCCTATCGAAGAGCTCCGGCGATGGTCAAACGGCCAATGTGGGAACCGCTTTAGAAAATCCAATCGAAGTTTTGGTTGCCGATGTGAATAACAATCCGGTGCCGGGCGTGACGGTGGATTTTGAAGCAAATGGAAATCAGGGGTTCATCGTGAACGGCGGCTCAAGTTCTCAATCGGGTGCTGGCAAAGTGAGCGTTGTAAGCGTAACCGACGCAAACGGTAAAGCTCGTGCGACCTGGGTTCTGGGTCCGAGCCCGGGTACAAATACGGCAAATGCCTCGGCCTCGTTTAATGGGAACGCTCTCAATGGCTCTCCCGTCACTTTCTCAGCCACAGGAGTGATCGCCACGGCCGCTACAATTGAGGAGTTCTCGGGTAACAATCAAACGGGCGCAGCAGGTATGGAGCTGTCCGAGCCTTTCAGCGTTTTGGTAAGGGATGAAAACGGAAAGCCTGTGGCCGGAGAAACAATTAATTTTTCAGTGGTCTCCGGTGGCGGCAGCCTCACAAATGAAAATCCAGTTTCTGATTATTTGGGCATAGCCCAGGCGACACTGACATTGGGAACGACCGCTGGAACAAATATTGTCGAAGTCAATCATCCCGACATCGGCGGTGAAATCAGATTCACGGCAGAAGGGGTGGTCGGAGCACCGGCGAACCTATCCGCACACGCAGGCGATGGCGGCAGTGGCGTCGTGAATTCGAACTACACCATATCGGTTATCATTACCGATGGCCATGGTAACGCTTTTGAAGGTGCTCATGCAGCCTTTGAAGTCATTGAGGGTGGCGCGGTGATTGAAAGTCAAGAAAATACGACCAACGCAGTTGGCATTTCAGAGGCACGGTTGAGATTACCTACAACCGTAGGTACGGTCAAGGTAAAGGCCACATCCAACGATTTGCCCGGATTCTTTGAAGTGTTTACCGTGACTGTCCTTTCATCAAACGCTACTAACATCAGTTTGTATGATGGAAGTGGTCAAGACGCCACTGTTGGGCGTGAGTTGGTGTTTCCATTAAGGGTACTCATAACCGACTCTTTCGGAAATCCGGTCGCGGGTCAACAAGTAACGTGGGTGACACAAAATGGTAATAGTGTGAATCCTGAAGACTCCCGGTCGAATGAGGACGGTATTGCCTCGACTTCCTTTACCATCGTTAACTCGGGCACGAATCAGGCAGCAGCACTTGCCTTTAGTTTGAATGGCTCACCGGTAAATTTTACGGCTACAGGCGTGTCCAATAATTTCCCGTTGTTCGCCGATCTTAATGACACGACGGTCACCGAGGGTAACAATTTGACCATTGAACTTACAGCGACGGATGAGGACGGCGACGACATAACCTACGAAGCGGAGAATTTGCCAAGTGGTGCGTCCTTCAATGACAACGTCTTCAGTTGGACGCCCAGCGATCGACAGGCGGGTGAATATGAGGTCACGTTTTTTGCGCGTGATGACAGGGGCGGTCTGGATGCCGAGACCGTTACAATTACCGTCAGAAACAACAACAATCCTCCGGTCATCAACACGTTTTCTCCAGCTCAGGTTGATTTTGATGTTCTGCGTGGGGAGAGGGTCAATTTTTCCGTCGGCGTCTCGGATGCAGATAACGATCCTCTGGACATTTCATGGTTGATCTTTACCGACCTGAATGGCAGTGGCACGTTGGTTTCTACGAACCTGACGTATGAATTCATAACCGACAACCTCGAAGCCAGTTCGTATATCATCAAAGTGGAGGTTTCGGATGGCCAGGATATGGTCTCGCTGTCTTGGAAGATCGATCTAATTGTGACTTCGGTGGAGCTTGCCAGTTTCGATGCAAAATTTAACGGCATTGACGGCGTGAAGATTAGCTGGGTGACGAGTCGAGAAATTGATAACCTGGGATTCAATATTCTGCGCAGTCAATCAAGAAACGGGGACTTTGTCGAAATTAATGAAGAATTAATTGACAGCAATCCAGAGGGACGGTACGAGTTTGTCGACCGGACAGTTAAGGCTGGCTTCAGATATTTTTACATCCTGGAAGATGTGGATATTAACGGCAGAAAAGTTCAACATGGTCCCATCACTGTGGACATTGAAGTACCTGAGAATTTTGAGTTGAGCCAGAATTTTCCAAATCCGTTCAATCCGGAGACAAAGATTCGGTTTCAAATTCCAAATGCCGACAAGGTAGTTATCAAAATCCTCGATATGCTGGGCCGCGAAGTCAAGTCCCTGGTAGACGAGCGCAAGAAGGCGGGCTTTCATGTCGTCACGTGGGATGCAACCGACAACCACGGCAGGAAAGTAAGTTCCGGCGTGTACTACTACCAAATCGTGAGCGGCGAATTTCGCCAAACCCGGAAAATGCTTTTGCTGAAATAGTTTGGTGGTTGGACACGTTCGACCGGAAGAATTTGGTTTGGTTTTGAGAAACTGAGATTTTAAGTAATTCGAAATATAGCGTCGACTAAAGCAGTTTGCCATAATTGAAGCCGGTATCGTTTTTTGATTGCATACCGGCTTCTTTTTAAGTACAATTGTAGGCATGAAGGACACAGTCACTGACATCAAAAGACCGCTTTGTGTTGATTTGGATGGCTCGTTACTTGCAACAGATATGCTCTGGGAGACGCTGCTCAAATTGCTCCGAACTAAACCATGGTACGTTTTTTACCTGCCATTCTGGGTGCTAAAAGGAAAAGCCCTTTTCAAACGTCAAATCGCTCGACTGGTTGAAATTAACCCAAATTGTCTGCCATTCCGAGAAGATATCGTTTCCTATGTCAATCAAGAAAAGGCGACAGGAAGACAGATAATTTTAACAACCGCCTCCGATGCTTTGGTTGCAGATAAGATCGCACAACATCTGAATCTGTTTTCTGCGGTTTTAGCCAGCGATGGCGAAACAAATTTATCTGGAACCAAGAAGCTTCATGCGTTGACAGATCATGTTGGCAGCACAGATTTTGACTACATTGGAAACGGTGGTGTGGACTTGCCTATCTGGAAAGCTACAGGAAGTGCGTTTGTCGTAGCACCGTCTCAGAAATTGATGAAACAAGCCCGTCAAGTTTCAACAAATATCAAAACCTTCTCGGATGCCGGGAAGAATTCATTTGTGGTTTTCTTCAAAGCGCTTCGCGTGCATCAATGGGTGAAAAATATCTTGATCTTTGTGCCATTATTGCTTGCTCACAAGGTAACCAGCTTGCAGCTATGGTTGCAGGGTTTACTGGCATTTTGTGCGTTCAGCTTATGCGCCTCAAGCATTTACATCATAAACGACCTGATGGATCTTGAGTCGGACAGACAGCACCCGAAGAAAAGGAATCGTCCATTCGCGGCTGGCACATTGCCGATTCAGACGGGCTTATTTTTTGTGCCATTTCTTTTGGGCCTGAGTTTCTTAATATCAGTGAGTTTTCTCCCTATCCTGTTTACCGCTGCTTTGGGGCTTTATGTGGGACTTACCTCGGCCTATTCATTCTACCTCAAACGTGTGGTGATTGTTGACGTTTTGATTTTGGCTGGATTGTATACGTTTCGCATTTTGTCAGGAGGAGTGGCGTTGAACATTGACATCACGACCTGGCTTTTGGCTTTTTCGATGTTTTTCTTTCTGAGCTTAGCATTTGTAAAGCGATATTCTGAACTCCGTCTGATTCAAAATCTGGAACAGAACCACAACAAGGGTCGCGGCTATTCCATGGTCGATAAGGAGGTACTCAGGAGCGTAGGCCCGGCGAGCGGTTATCTTTCCGTCCTCGTGCTGGCGCTTTACATCAACAGTGAGGAAGTTGTAAAGCTCTACAAAAGCCCTGCAACGCTCTGGTTGATCGGACCTTTTCTGCTGTACTGGATCACCCGGGTCTGGTTCTTAGCCCACCGAGGTGTCATGGACGACGATCCGATTGTATTCACCGTGCGGGATCCAAAAAGCTATTTCGTTGGGGCCATTATCCTCGTCATTCTCATCATCGCATCAAAATTTCCGATATTTTGAGAAAGCATTGTCCGGGAAATTATACGTTAGCAGTTAAATTTGTGTTTTTTTGGCAAGGATTTTTTAAACACGGAGTCGCAGAGCACGCTGAGAGTCACGGAGTTTTTGCATTTTTGCAAACGTTCAATGACAGCGAAGCGAATGACAGATAAGGAAGTCACTGACTCATTGGTTGTCAGTTGCTTTCGGTGTCATTATTCGGTTCCGATAAATGTAACAAATGATAGTGAAGCGTACTATGGTGCGATTAGAACTTTAACCACAACGAGCTCTTTCTCCGTGAGCCTCCGCAAACTCAGTGACTCCGTGTTTAAAAGAAGCTTCTATCTTGTGAACGATTCATTAGAATTTTGCAGCCAGGAAACAGCCATTCATGAAGAGATCTCCACTTGCAGATATCCGTGATATCTTAGATTTCAAATTTAATGCTATTTTAATTTTCTATCTTCTCCTTGGTTCAATTCTCATCTATTTTTATCGATATCAAATTTCACCCGATAGTATTTCATACATCAGTCTGACACAGAAATATTTACGCGGAGACTTTGCGAATGCGATTAATGGCTGTTGGGCACCGCTCTATTCATGGTTGCTCATCCCCCTGTTGGCTGTGGGATTCGAACCGCTATTAGCCAGTGTAATCTTGACTGTCTTTTTCGGAATGCTGATTCTGATGGCAACGAGATTGCTGTCTCGGAGATTCAGCTTCCCCGAAAACATCTCGACGGTCATCCTAATCGCTCTGGTCCCGGCTATCCTTTCGTATGCATTGAATGATTCCCCACCGGATTTTTTTGTCATTCTGTTTTTGCTCCTGTACTTCAATGTGATATTCGATAAAGACTATACAGGAAAAAAGTTAAACGGAATCCTGTGCGGCGTCTACGCAAGCCTTGCCTATTTTAGTAAGGCCTATGCGCTGCCTTTTTTTATTCTTCACTTTTTGTTGTTTAATATAATTCATTATCACAAAGCATCGACCGGCTTAAACAAGAAAAACGTTTTGAGGAATTGTGTTTATGGATTTCTGGTTTTCTTTTTCATCAATGGTCCATGGATCGCCTTGATAAGTGTTAAGTACGATCGAGTAACATTCAGCACAGCCGGCAAGTTCAACTATCTGGCTTCTGGACCGGAATCCAAATCAAAGGGAGGCCCTTATTACTATGAGGGTCTGTTTCCGCCGACCAATGAAACTGCGGTGAGTGCATGGGAAGATCCAACCTATCACCAAATGCCTGAATGGTCGCCATTGGAGTCGTGGAGTCTGTTTAAGTATCAACTAAAATTAATTGTTCGCAACAGTAAAAAGAACTTGCAAAAATTTCAGTCTTTTTCGAGTTTGTCTCGTTACATTTTGTTTTTTTATTTCTTGATGGCCCTGGTACCATTAAGAAAGTTGATCTCAAAAGACATTATCTTGTATCCTTTGCTGACACTGATTCTCTATTGCTCTGGCTATATTGTGATGGTCGTGGAAAGCAGGTATTTATGGGTCAATGCCGTTTTGCTCATCCTGATGGGAGGACATCTCATTCGCCTATTATTGAGGAGCGGTCATTTCAACAAGCTGAGTCAAAGTTTGCTGATATTGTTTTTTGCGGCCACATTCGTTTTGCCCGCCTCCAAATATCTGAGAGCGAACGTAAATACCAAAAAAGATGTGTACCAACTCGGCAAAAAATTGGAAAAGGATTACGGCATCCACGGAAACATCGCGGCCAATAAACATTACACCACAATGTACATTGCCTACCATATCGGCGCACAGTATTTCGGCCAGGTGAAGCCAAACCAGACAGCGGAAGAAATAGAAAATGAACTGAACACATATGACATCGACTATTATTTCGTTTGGCAGGATTCCAACGAACATCCAGCCTTTTTGTCGGCATTTCCAGAAGTCACGAATGGAAATATTCCAGGGTTGAGAATCTATGCCTTGAAAGATCACGTTAGCTCGAGTTCTTTTTAAAGTTTTTTCACATTTTCCTACCCACCGTAACTGCAATCCAACCGGTTTGTATGTATATTAATATCAAATTTCAAAATATGTTTTAAGCAATTCAGTTTGCCCTAACTTGTTGATTATCTTAAAAAAGGGGGATATTCTTCTAGACATCCGAGATCTTAATTCTATTTCCGCATTCGTGACGTAGTTCATCGGGGGATCGCCTTTCAAGGACGAAAAAGCAATCGCCTATATCGAGAGCTGAGATTAATCGGCATCACTGGCTAAGCAACGAGGAGACTTATGAAAAGACGGTTAATTAGGTATTGCTTTTTACTTTCAGTTCCATTTTCAGTTTTTATTCTTTCTGCAAACAGCTTAAGTGCTCAGGTTCAATTTGAACGCCATACAATCGATGGGGATTTGGCAGGCGCTTACTGGGTTTACGCAGTCGACATGGATGGAGACCGTGATTCGGATCTGGTTACAGCTTCAAATCGAGGGATAGACTTGTGGAGAAATCGCTCCGGTAGTTTTACCAGGAGTTCTATCGGGTCTTTTCAGGGAGCATGGGCTGCACATGCTGCCGATGTTGATCTGGATGGGGACGTGGACGCTATGGGGGCGTCAAGCGGTGTCGACGAATTTGCTTTTTGGGAAAAGACAGGCAGTGGATTCTCAAAGATTACGCTGGGGGAGATACTGGGACCCGAGTCAATCCACGCCGCAGACCTGGATGCCGACGGCGATTTGGACATCATCGGAGCCTCCTGGTCTGAAGATCACATCCTGTGGTGGCAGAACAACGGAAATGGCAGGTTTTCGCAAAAAGTCCTCGACAACTTGAACAATGCTCATTCCGTGTATGCCGCTGATTTGGATAATGATGGAAGAGTGGACGGTATTGCGTGTGGAGTGGAAGGCACACGTTGGTACCGAAACGATGGGGATGGCAATTTTACGGATAGAAGAATAAGCAGCGACGGCGGTTGGTGCGTTTTTGCCGCTGACGTGGATGGAGACGGTGACAACGATGTGTTGAGAACGCAAAGAAATAATGGCGACGTTGTGCTGTTTAGAAATAGCGGTGGTGGCAGCTTTTCAAAACAAATCATTGAACCCGGATACGGAGAATGCTGGTCCGTGGTGGCCGGCGATGTTGACGGTGATGGCGACATGGATATCGCCGCCGCGGGATTTGGCGCCAACAATATCATGGTCTGGTTTAACAAGGGCAATGGAAATTTTAGCGAGGGCGTGATTGTCGACAATGTCGACACAGCGCGTGGGGTGTACATCGCAGATGTGGACAAGGACGGCGATGGCGATATTGCAGCCGCTATTCGAGGCGATAAAGATTTGGCATGGTATGAAGTGAAAGCTTCGTCGACTGCTTCGAAAAACATCACGGTCACGGTCCCCGATGGCGGCGAGACCCTGGTTGCTGAATCAGAGTTTAGAATCGAATGGGATAGTTCGGGCGATATTGACGAGGTTGAGATTGAGTATTCAGTTGATGCTGGTAACAATTGGACTACCGTTGAAAACCGCACGGATAACGATGGGCACTACAATTGGACCGTGCCCAACACGCCGACTTTTGATGCTTTGATCCGCATATCGGATGCGGATGACGGCGCGACACGAGACGTTTCGGGTGCCACATTCGAAATTGAGGAACCACCTAAGACAATTGTCGTCGGTCTGCCCAACGGGGGAGAAAAACTGTTTGCAGGTACGGAATTCAGAATCGAATGGGATTCGACCGGCAACATCGACGATGTTAACATCGAATATTCTCTGGATTCTGGCGGAAATTGGACTACAATCCAGAGAGACGCTTTCAACGGCGGCACGTATAAGTGGCAAGTTCCCAGCGCAACCACCGAGGAGGGACTGATCCGAATCGTCGATACGAACAGCAATTCGATCAACGATCAATCCGACGAACCGTTTGCCATCGCACAACCCACGCTTTCATTCACAGATATTACCTTGTCCGCAGGAACCGGTGGGCCGGAAAACGATACCGGTGGTCATGCCGCCCTGTTTGCGGATGTGGATGGTGATAACCTGCCAGACCTGTACTTCACGATGTTATTCAACGATCCCATGAGCGATCTGTTTTTTAGAAACACCGGTGGCAATAGCTTCGTTAATGAAGCCTCCCTGCGTGGCGTTGCTGATTTTGATGGCGGGTCCCACGGCGGTGCATTCGCCGATTTGGACAATGACGGTGACTTTGATTTGTACAACGGAACCACCTTTGGAACAAATGACATTTCCGGCGTCAATAACATATTTCAAAACGACGGCAATGGCTTCTTCGTGGACGTAACGTCCATAAGTGGCATCCCGGAGCGCGAATGGCCCACCCGTGCCGCCTTAGCTTTTGACATGGACAAAGATGGCGATCTCGATCTGTTGGCCATAACCAACTTTGCAGGGTCGGATGATCCACCGGATGAACGCAATGAAATCTATCGAAATGATGGTAACATGCAGTTCACAGCCATCAATGCCGGCGAACTTTATTCTGCACCCGCAGGTCAAGGCGCAACGGACACTGACTACGATGGTGATGGCGATATTGATATTATTGCTGCTAACCGCACTGGGGATGTCAACATTCTGCAAAATGATGGCAGCGGCAACTTTACGCTTATTCCACCAGCGTCCATTGGAGTTAATCATGGGGCTAATGACGGCATTACAACAGGGGATGTGGATAACGACGGCGATCTGGATATGTTGTTGGCAGAGGCCGACATTGGCAATCTTTACCGAAATAATGGTGATGGCACCTTTTCCTTTATCATGAGTTTTTCGGGTACGGATGGTTACATGGGCGCATTTGCCGATCTTGACAACGATGCAGATCTAGATTTGGTTTTTGCCGGAGATACAGAATGCTACCTAAATGATGGCAACGGGTTCTTTAGCCCCGGACCGGCAATTCCCGTTGACGGAATTAATGACCCACGTGCCGTTGCGTTTGCCGACATCGATCTTGACGGGGATCTGGATTTTGCTTTTGGATGTAAGAGATCGCGTAACTGGCTGGTTCGCAACAATTATGATTCCGGAAATTGGTTGAAGATCAACTTAGTCTCTCCCCAAGGACAAACGGGTGCGTTTGGCGCAAAGGCTCGGATTTATCCGCCCGGGGAAGCAGGTGGTGCTCTTTTAGGTATGCGCGAATCCCGCAGCAACAATGGCTATTTAGGGCAGAGTGATCCGGTGCTCCATTTTGGCTTGGGAAGCTATTCATCTGTGGACGTGGTGGTCAGATTCTTGAACGGCACCACGATTACACGCAGTCATGTCTCTGCCAACCAGACGATTACAGTCGATCTGTCTGGTACGGCTCCGCAGACACCCAATATCACCGCGTTCGTTCCGATTAGCGGACCGGTTGGCACGGAAGTTACAATGGTCGGCAGCAATTTCAATGGAGCAACCGATGTGAGTTTTGGTGGTGTCTCCTCACCCTCATTTGCGGCAGATTCGGATGGACAGATACGTGCAGAAGTGCCGGTTGGCGCACAAACGGGTCGGATTGCTATTAC
>JABAHS010121028.1_pt1 | contig 30772 bp, 38 predicted proteins | sample 7062111 | NCBI WGS metagenome assembly JABAHS01 (sample SAMN14534600, study PRJNA622989) | marine sediment metagenome | biome: marine biome [ENVO:00000428]; feature: marine pelagic biome [ENVO:01000023]; material: deep marine sediment [ENVO:00002113]; isolation source: pool of 4 deep marine... | reverse complement strand
AACTTTGTACTGCAGGACCTTCCGAAAGGTGAGTAATGGCGAGTCCGAAATCAAGATCGACGGTCAGGACGCAACTCGCAGCTTTACTTAGAACAGAGCTAACCGTAACTAATACTCTGGTTGCTGAGGTATACGATCACTTACCCGTTACCTTCGACCGGAAAAGTCCGGTCGTTACTGTCTGGACCGGGGGATCAAACCCCGAGCAGTTCGGACTAGGAACCGAGCAATATCGGACTATGGTTCGGGTTGAGGTAGCGGTATGGGTTGCTGACGAAGATCCAGAAGACTTAAGCTGGACCCGATCAGACGTAGAAGATCGCCTCGATGAGATTTACCAAAAGATCATGAAGGTTATCGCAGAGAACCGCAAAGAACCTTCTAACTATTGGGAATATATCGAGTTCGCAGGACCGTCAGAGATCATCCGAGCTACGATAAGCGGGATGCCCTATTGGGGTGAGTTCATCCCGATTGAAGCGAGGGTACAAGATGGCACCTGAAATTAAGGCACGCTACATGGGAGGCGGGGTTGAGTTTATCCCCGGCATTCCTGCGCGTGATCTAACCGTTGACGAATGGCTGAAACTCTCGCCAGCAGACCAGAAGAAAGCTATCGCTACGAAGGTCTACAAGCTGGTTAAGCCAAAGAAGAAAAAAGAAGAGTCCAAGGAGAATGAATAATGCCCGGAGGCGAACTAGAACTTTTTGAGCTTCAGTCGGGTGAAGAAACAGTATGGGGAACGGCGGTAGCTCCTACCGTGAAACACATGGGCGTTACCGCATGCACTATCGCCCCTATTCAAACGACTGAACGCTTGCAAGATATACGAGCGAGTCTCCAGCCAGCTTACCTCTCGATTTTGACAGAGGTAAACGCAACCATGACGGTTGAGGGCTTCGGGCTTTATGAGGACCTAGATTATATCTTTGGGGGGCTTTTTGGTGAAGCCTCCCCAACAGGGACAGGTCCTTATACCCGAGCCTATGCCGGTCCGATTGGCACTCAGGTAACGGAGTATGCCCGAACCTTTGTTTACGGTGACGCTACCGGAATCTATGGGCTAGCGGGAGGTATTCCGACCTCGATTAGTATCGAGTGTGAAAGAGGCGGTGCGTTAACTTATACCGCCGAGTTTATCGGGAAGGAAGTTAAGGTAGATACCCTAGCGACCCTCTCCGATAGGACGGTTGTTCCAATCACCGGTGAGCATGCGGCACTATACGTGGATCCATTCGGGTCTGCGGCTGGCACGACTCAAGTTCAGAATACTGCTTGGAGCGTATCGCTAGAGGTTGACATGGCGCGAACGGTCCTCCAATTCTTAGGATCACTAGAACCTAACGACTGGAAGGGGCCGCGCTTTGATCTAACCTTCGGTATGCGGTTACGCTTAAACGCAACATCTAAAGCCTACTTAGACGTTCAGGTAGCGGCAACTCCCGCCAAGTTAGAGCGCGTTGTGCGCTTGAAGTTCAGCGATACGGCTAATCGTGATCTCCAGATTGACTTGGCTGGCGTAGCAGAGGGAGTCCCCGAATTCCCGGCAGACGAAGATGGTGTTGCGACCCTTGAGTATGAGCTTATGGGAGAATACGAAGCCACTCTCGGCAATAGTCTGGAGGTCACGACTATCAACGAGGTGAGCGCATTACCATGAGCGATAAAGAGGCCGAGCAAGAACCTACACTTAAGTTTACGGTTCCTAGCCCGAAAGAGCGCGGGTTCCTTAAGCGTCAGCGTAGGGCTTTAGTATTTGCTAAGAAGTTCAACGAAAACCGAACTGACCCCGAGTCAATAGACGAGATGGTCGAGTTCCTTGCGGATTTTATAACCGTTCCCGAAACCCGCGAAGGCGCAATCGAAGCTCTTTGGGATGCTACCCAAGAACAGTTCGAGGATATGCTAGACGCTATTTCGGGAGTAGATGCTAAACCGGACCCTCAGAGCGGAGGGCCTTCTGGGAATGGCTCGTAGCGGGAGATCCAGACCGGATCGCCCCGGCTTTTAGCGAAGACCCTCCGCCTCAAGAGGCCATCATTATAGAGATAGCCAAGGAATGGCACGTGCCGCCTTGGGTTATCGAAAAAGAACTAAGCGCGTACTGGTACTACTGGTGGCAAACAAGCAGGGAACTACTTAGCAAGTATGAGCGACAGAAGGCTCGGCGCATGAAGTCGAGGCGACGTCGCAATGCCAAACTATAAGCTTGAAATAGAAGTAAAAGGAACGGATAGAGCATCCGGAGCTTTCCGTTCTGCAGGGTCAGCCCTCCAGCGAATGGGTGAGATCGCCGGAGGGATTCTTGGTGCGCGTCTATTCATGCGGATCGGCCAAGAAGCTATGGACGCGGCGAGATCAGTAGTCGAGTTTGGTAAGGAATCACTATGGTCGGCTGCCCGCGTCGAGGAAATGAACGCCGTACTTGTCACGCTAGCTGATAATGCCGAGATTAGCCGTGAGTCAGTTATGGCGGCAGTTGAGGCGGTAAAAGAAGAAGGGATCACAACACAAGTTGCGCAGAAAGCTATCGCGCAATTTACTCGCTATCAGCTAGATATGGCGAAGGCATCAGACCTAGCCAAAGTAGCACAGAACGCAGCAGTTATCTCTATGCAGGACTCGAGCACTGCACTAGAGGGACTTATTCACGGTATTACGACAATGAATACCCGCGTCCTTCGGACGTACGGGATCACGCTTACAAGCGCGGTTGACGCTCAGACAGCTTTTGCCGAGAGCGTAGGTAAAACGCGGGACGAGCTAACGGCGAATGAGAAAGTAAACGCCGTTCTAAACGCTGTTCTAGATCAAGGTACTGCTATTGCCGGGGCTTATGATGCCGCGATGGGAACCGCAGGAAAGAAACAACGCTCACTAACCCGCTATGTTACCGAGTTCAAGAACGCTATCGGTATGCCTTTTCAAAACCTACTCGCTGGCATGGTAGATGCTAAGACCGCTTGGTGGAAAACACTAGGGAAGCTAGCCCAAGAAGGACAGCCCCTTAATCGGATTATGATTGCTATGGCCCGAATTCTCCAAACGATCTTAGGCAAGGCGCTTTCCTTCGGGGAAGAAAAAGGCGAGGGGCTAGCGGGAGTATTAGAACTCGTCGCAAACTGGATCGAGAATATAGCCGATAAGATCGAGCAGGCTAATATCCCGAACTTTTTTGATATGTGGGGCAGGCTTACTACCGGAATAATGAACTTTATTAATACGGTTAAGCCGATCTTTGATATTCTCTCTGCGCTAGCGAAATACTTCGGCTTTATTATTACGGAGGGCGATCCCCTAAACGACTGGATTACACACCTACCCGAAGAATGGCAGGGGCCGGTACAGAAGGTTGGAGAGATCGTCGCGGCAATGCGAGATGCCGTGATCCTAGCTTGGCAGAGGATACAAGAGTGGGTCCGAACGAACTGGCCGATTATAAAAGCCAAGATACTAGAGGTCTGGGAAGGAATAAAAGCTTGGTTCCAGACAGACGGACAGGCAATCTTTGATCGGATCCTAGAGGTCTTTAACCGGATTAAGGCTTGGGTTGAAACAAACTGGCCTCTTATTAAGGCTACGATCCTTACGGCTTGGGAAGTAATCAAGGCGAATATCGTCTCAGCGATTGAAGTTATCCGACCCCATGTCGAGAAGCTTATAGAGTCTTTCAAGTCTTTATTCAGCCCCGAGCGGATCGAGGTATTCAAGAAGTTTATCGGCGGGGTTGCTACTGCTATCGGCGCGATCCTTCAATTCTTATTCGGGGTCGTCGTCGGGATTATCGGGGGAATATCAGAGGGTATCGCTACTGCTATTCAGGTGATCTATAAGGTTATCGAAGCCCTAACCGGTGTCATAGATGGGGTAAAGAAAATCCTTGCCGGTGATCTCCTTGGTGGGGTTATGGATATTCTCCACTCTCTAGCTAACGCGATGTGGAACGCTCTTATCGGTATCGGAGCTACGATCACGAACTTTATAGCAGGGTTCGTAGATACCTTTTACTCGTTCTTCTTGGATCTCTATAACCGCCTGATCGGAAAGTCGCTGATCCCCGATATGCTGAATGCGATCGTAGATGAGGTTTTCGGCTTTATTCCCCGAATGCTCGACGCAGGTAAGGCTTTTATTCAAGGACTCTGGGATGGCATGAAAGCGATCTGGGATAACGTTACGAGCTGGATCACAGACACGGTTGGAGAGGTTATTAATATCTTCGAGGAAATTCTTGGCATCTCATCTCCGTCTAAAGTTATGGCGAAGATCGGGCAACAGCTTATGGCAGGAATGGCCGAGGGTATGCAGGGGTCGATGCTGGCTCCGCTTCAGACGATGGGAGCAATGGCCCCGGCTATGATGGGAGCAATGGGCGGTAGCTCTAGCTTTAGTAAAGAGGTCGTGAATAACTACAACCTTACGATCCAGAGCAGGGCGCAGCAGGAGGACGTTAAAGCCAGCTTCGATATGATGAGGGCACTTGGTGGAGGCGGCACATGAGCTTATTCGGAATAGTGGTTCCTGCCGAGGCTGAGAACCTTGTCGAAAATCCGAGCATTGAAACAGCGACCACGCACTACACGCAGTATGGTACTGCAACGCTGGCGGTCGATACTACCTATGCGCGCTTCGGCAGAGCAAGCCTGAAAATCACACCGGGGTCAGGCGATACCGATGGTGCATCGATCTATGACACTACCAATAGCTTATCGGTGTCGGCGCTCACCAGCTATAACATCACCTTCTGGATTTATAACCCGAACCTGCAGCTATTAGTCTGTCGGGCATTCGATCAAGACGACAACGGCCTTAACACAGCATTTTCGGTTGGAGAAACCGGATTGATCTGGGAAGAGGTCAACTTCACAGTGACAACCGGCGCTGGCGACTCCGGTATGTATATTGCGATCTATAAGGATACCGATAGCGCAGTTGATCCTTATTGGATCGATGGATGTCAGGTTATTCAGGCCAGCGTAAAGCATACCTATTTCGATGGCTCTTTCGAGAACTGCTACTGGACCGAGCAGATTAACGATAGCACATCGAAGCGTTTAGCGATTGGTCCGGGCGGGATCGAATATGACTTCGCAGATGATCTCGGGATAAATGTTGAAAACTGGTCTGGATTTGGTTTACCTCCTATTACAGTTCATACGCAGGGGCTTGGCTTTCTCCCGGGTGGGTTCTTCGAGAACACGAAAGTTAATATGCGCTCGCTGATGATGCTGCTATTCGCAAACGGCACATCCCTAGAGAACCTTCATACCTTAAAGCAACAGTTTATAGATGCGATTAAGCCCGGTAGAGGAGCTAAAGAAACCCAGTTCCAGATTATCTATAAAGGCCATACGCAGGCTGATACGACAGTCCGCGCTAATCTCTTTTATGAGACAGGCATGGAAGGATCACAGGTCCGGGGCTTCTTCGAGCACTTCGGGGTAAGGTTCCTCGGCGTCGATCCTTGGTGGTACGAGGACGACCAGAAAAAATATATCCTCGATTTTTCAGACGCGCTTGACTTCCCGAGGATAGGTCGTTATTACGAGGGCGAGTGGGGCTGGGGTGGTGGCTCCGGGCCTAACGATATTCCGCGTGGATTTGTTGAGCTTCCCGATGGCGAGATCGTTGTTTATGGGGATTTCGCAATTATTAACGGGGTCGGTGGCACAACTTATATGGCGAGGATCAACGGCGTAACTGCTACGGAATTTAATTCCACGATGATGGATAACCACGTAAACGCTGCAGCCGTTCATCCGAATGGCGATCTCTATGTCGGCGGCGATTTCGACTATATCCCGCCTGCGATAGGAACCCAACACCACTATATCGCTAAGTGGGACGGCTCGTGGAATACGATGGGTACAGGACCGGGGCTTGATAGCTATGTTGACGATATGGCAATCGACCTCGATGGAAATCTAATCGTCGTCGGCAACTTTACTGATATTAACGGTGGTGGTGGCGGGACCTATAACCGGATTATTAAGTGGAACGGGTCAGCTTTCTCGGCGCTCTCTACCGGTCTCGGTGCTCGGGGTCGAGCTATCGCGATCCACCCAGTTACCGGAGATTATTATATCGGCGGGGAGTTCACGACCCCCGATAACTACATCACGCGGTGGAGCGTAGAGGATAGCCAGTTCGAGGATGTTGGCTGGGGCGGGGGAATGAACGGGAACGTAACCGGCCTAGTATTCGGGCCCGATCTCACGCTTTACGCTATCGGAGCTTTTACGACCGCAGACGGAAATACCGTGAATAAGGTAGCAGGATGGCGAGGCGGGAACTGGTTTGCTCTCGGGGGAGGCGTAACAACCGGTACTCCTACTAATCTCGGCGTCGTAGATGGAAACCTTTGGATCGCCGGGATGACTGAGGTAAACGATATAGCAGTTCCTTATCTGGCTATCTGGAATGGGTCGGCGTGGATCCACCCGGACGTAGACGATGTTGGGGCTCAGACTACTTGGGGCAGGATATTTCAGGCAAGTAACGGGGCTGTTTATGCCGGGGGTTCTGTAGATCAGGCTTCGGGTAAAACGGCAGGGAGCACTACGGTTACGAACTCTGGTACGGCGAATGCTTATCCAGTTATTACGATGATAGGCCCGGGTCGCTTACTTTGGATCTCAAATCATACGACTGGAGCTAAGATGTATTTCGACCTCGATACCTTAGAGGACGAGATTATCACGATAGATACCCGTGTCGGCACTCGGGGAGTTACATCGAATTTCCGCTCCGGTAATCTCTTACCTAGAGAGTCTTCCGACTTTGGCAACTTCCATCTTATGCCGGGAGACAATAAGATCATGGCTATGATCGAGGATAGCACAGGCAATACCGAGCTTGATCTTTACTTTACTCCGGTTCACTGGTCAGTAGAAGGGCCTGCAGACGACTAATGGCTGGCGTTTACGAACTCCGTTTCTTATATCCTGATGGCTCGCCTATAAAGCAACTCTCGCAGTGGTCCCAATTCTCTTATGCGAAAGTAGTCAACGGCGAAGGCTTCGTAGATGTTGTAGTTCCAGCAGGGTTACTTGATCCTAACCTTATCGACGTTGATCACCTCGTAGAAGTTTGGCGCGCTCCCGAACCGGGAGCAGAGCTAGAGTGGGAGATCACCTGCTTTATCAATCGCTGGATAGTTACGACCCAGAATAACGAAACCTATGTGCAGATGACCGGACCCGGGCAGATGAACCTGCTCGGTAGACGGATCGTGCGCTATAACCGGACTACTGCCGAGGCCGCGAAAGAAGGACTGGCCGATGACGTAATGAAGGAATACGTCACGGAGAACGTACCCGAGCCAATTACTGATCCTTATTACTCAGACGAGCGTGGTATCCCGAACTTTACCGTTGTCGCAGACGAGAGTAGAGGACCGAACGTAGGGATCGACGCAGGATGGGAGAACCTACTTTATACCTTGCAGAAGATAGCGGAAGCGGCACACGCTAACGAGTCCCCGATTTACTTTGATGTTGTCAGACAAGGTAAAGGCTGGGAGTTCCGCACCTACGCGGATCTTCGCGGGACCGATAGATCAATCGGAAGTAGTCCGCTACAGTTTTCTCTTGATTGGGGAAACCTAGAGTCACCGGTTTATGAGCAGGATTGGAGCGAAGATGAGAATATCGTACATGGACTCGGTTGGGGAACTGGCGAGGGCCGCGTCGTTGATCCAGAAAGAGATAAATGGCGATTGTTCCGTAACCTCTATGCTCGAAGAGAAGGCATCCAAGATGCGAGAGGCGAATCGACGCTATTACAGGTTGCTACTCGAGCTGCAGAAAAGCTCGGAAGAAAAAGACCGAGGATACGTTTCTCTGCAAGCTTAATGTCGACACCTGAAACCCTATACGGGCGTGATTGGTATTGGGGCGATAAGGTTCGGGCGGTTTATCTAGGACAAACGTTCGTCGGGATGGTCGAAGAAGTCTTAATACAAGTAGGCGACGATGGGAAAGAAACTATCAATGCTCGGATGGAGGCCGAATACTTTGCTGATATTGAAGTCGGTTTAGATGAGATTATCGGAATGCGGACCGCAGATCTGAATGCGACCCTGCCCGATATACTCCCTTATTCAATCTGATGCCTATCGAAGAATCAGCCGGTCTAGTTGCTACGCTACGAGATTATCAGCGCCGGATTGCTGATCTCGAAGTACAGGAGTTCTTCGATCCGTTATCGGGCGCGCGCTATACGATCCTCGCTATCGTCCCAACCGTGTCGAATGGCGATAGATCGGTTGTTACTTGGTTGCCCGGGACACATATTAAAGGGCTGATCCAGTCTTGGAGATTGCTCGATGATGGCGGAACTAGCGGGAACGCGTCGCTTGCCTGTAAGAGAGCTACGTTTGATCAGTTCCCGACCTTCTACCAGACGATGGGGCTAATGACGATCTCGAGTAGCCATAAGGGGCAGGGAGATGTATCAACGTGGACTTATTCAACGATATATCACGGTGACGTTTTAGCTTTCGAGATGACCGCAGACGCAACGACCTCAGGACCGATCACGGTTGCACTTGAAGTCTTACTGGCGGGAGACTCATGATAAAGGCCGACACCATTATCGAGAAAGAGGTCGCAGAGGTTCCCGAACTAATGGGCTACCCGATGAAGCGGTTATCTCATGGCTTCGCTTGGCAGCACTCATCGAAGCACTACTCGGCCTTACTAGTTCCTGTCCCGATCCACTATTGGGAGGGCAGAAACATCTTGCCGATAGATACCGCGCCGAAGCAGGGGCATGATGGCTCGATGATCTTTCCGCATACTTCTGGGATGGGGATACTACCGGATAATACCTTCTGGGGAAACGAGATTAAATATAAGCTGCGCTCGGCAGGGGTTATGGTCGGGGATAAATACACGCCGATCTGGTATCCCGGCCTAAGTATGATCGAAGATAATCTCTTTACTCAACAGGTGGGGCCCTTTATTCACCAAGTTCGCTTTCATCGGTTTACCTATAACGATGAGTTCTGGCTTTACGAGATGCCTGATCTGGTCGGGGATAAGTTCGCTATTCAATACGACGCGGTTGGGCTTGCGCCTCCTGACCAATGCCCTTGCCGGCCATATCTTATAGACGGTACGGGCGAGTATTATCCAGTAGAAAAGAAGCGGTGGGGAGGCGGGAAGTTTAAGCTTGTTGATCTGGACCTATTAGAAACTCTAGCGTTTCCGGTAATGATTGATCCCGAAATTGGAATCGCAGGCTCGCACGACTGCTGGGCGCAGGGAATTAATAGCAACTTCACAACAGCAAGAGCTACCTCTAATAACTATGCTTACCATACACAATTCCGAGATGTTGGGATACGAATACCAGTTGGACAAACTGATTATCGAGTGGCTCGATGGTCGCTGGCTTTTGACGCGACGTCGCTCTCTGGTACGCTTGAAAACGCTAAGATCAAGGCCGATTGCTACACCAATTATTTTTCTGATCACGACAAGATTAACGACTATTTCCTTTTCAAGCGATACGATGGATCTGCGCACGATCCCTGTACTACTCAAGCTATAGCCGAGAACATCTATGACGGAGTACGGGACGCGGCTGGCGTTACAAGAATATCTAGCATTGAGCAACATATGAATATCGGCTGTGGTTCTTCGACAGACGACTATACTCCTTGGAAGAACTTAAGCGGAGCAGATGTTACCCACCTCGATACGTACGATGGCCTTGGCAACGATCTCTGGTGGGGGATCATGACGCTGGACGACGAGAATGCGGTGGGCGGCCTATCTGCTGGCGAGGCCAAGATGCTAACGCTCGATGTTGACTTTCTCTTATTGGTGAACGCTTTCGGACAATTCGCATGGATCATCGGAGGGTAAGATGAAACGAAGCTGGCTAGTTATAGGCGCGGTACTCCCCGTTATATTATTTATCGTGATCGTGATTGTAGCCTCAGCAGGCGGGGAATATCCCGACGATGTTGAGATTTGGCAGCTACCGAGCGGCCAATGGTGTCAGCGCATTGACGGTGTTTTTGATAAGTGCTATTGTCCTTGTGAGAGAGAGATTAAATATGTTTGCGAACCGACCCCTACTCCAACAGATGATCCGAAACGCAAGCCAACGCCGACTAATACGTCGATACCTAACCCGACGCCGAGTCCGACGCTTCTACCGTCAGCTACACCAGAACCAATCTGTAAAATCTGGGTCTGCCATAAACCCGGAACAGCAGCCGAGCAAGACTACTGCTGCTACGACAGCGAAGGATGCAAAGCCGCGCACTTGAAGCACGGCGATTACGAAGGGAAGTGTGAGTAATGCCTTGGCCGACGCTAGAAGAGAGCTATCGAATAACCGATTGGTCGTATTTCCAGATGACCAACTCGATCACTCGCAGACCGTATGACATCGACAAGTTCTGCGAGGAAAACCCCCATGTCGATGGCGCAGTGGTTCGCTTCTGCTGGCCATCGGGCGTGAAAGACCCGAAGTACGATCACTACTATGATGGCTTTACCCGGAACGGCAAGATCGTCATGGGATATGGCTGGCCGAATGTTTACCACTCAGTAGCCCGCGTCTTGGATGATTGGGAAAGGGCGATGGGCGATCGTGTCCCCAAGGTCATCTTCGGGGATTGGGAGGAGGCCAGCAGCATTACCGGTGCTACTCCAGCTAGGATCACAAACCATCTAAAGGCACTCAACGACGGTAAGCATCAGAGGTTCCCAAGCGTCGTACACGGCGAGTACGGTCGTGGTGGTTGGCTAGATAACAACATGATCTGGGACGACTCGATGCGCCAGCTTAACTGGTGGATCGCCCATTGGATTTGGGGTGCTCCAGACTTTAATCGCCAAGCGCACTCTTTCGCAGAGATGGACGCGTGGCTTCCGATCGGCAATAGCTTTACACCTAACCGAGGCAGGGTAGCTCGTATTCTGGTGGAAAGCGTCAAGGGTTGGCAAGCGACTTCGAGACTCAAATATCTAAGTCGCGGCAATCTGGATGGAGGGTATTTTACGAGAGAATTCATTGATCCGATCTATAACGGAGGTACGGAACCGCAACCGCCTACTAAGAAGGCAATCGTTGAGGTCACCGCAGAAGTCGTTCAAGGAGAAGCCGAGATTGTCTATAAGTAGGAGGCGGGATGGGCGAATTAAGTTTTAGTGAAGTCCTGAGTGCTATAAAAGACTTGGGACTTACGGGGTTTCTAATCGTGAGCGTATGGCTGTTTATTAAGGGAAAGCTCTGGCCCGTTGATATGGTCGATAAGGCGCTAGATGCGCAATCTGATCTGGCCCAGAAAAACTCCGAACTTCTCTGTAAAGAGCTTGGTAAGGAAGTGGCTCAAGGTGTGAAGAACGGAATCGCAGAGGGCATCGCCGAAGGCTACTTGAAGATCAACAACAAAGATGCTTAACATCGACGATTTCAAAGATAAGCATAAGGGTGAGGAGATCATTGTCGTGTGCAATGGTCCCGGCCTGAAAAATATACCCTTTGCGTTTATCGAGAGTCGGACGCACATCGTGTTGAACTTCTTCGCCGGTTGGGTTCCGTTTCTGCAGCCCGACTATTGGGTCGTGCTCGATCCACTCTGTTTTAAGGCGGCAGAGTTCTATAATGGGACCGTGAAATTCGTAAAGGTGGCACAGGCTCGGGAGTTTAAAGGCGAATGCATAAAACAATTCGGCTCATGGGACGAGGACAACGTTTGCTTCTGGGAGTTCTACGATCCGATCCCGGGGTTCAGGGTGACGGAGAAGTTCGGGACCGACTACAGCACTTCGGCTATTGCGGCGGCACACCTAGCCGTGTGGATGGGAGCAAAGTCGGTTTTACTCATTGGCTTCGACTGTACCTATGGCATGGGCCTCTATGATGACCTCAATGATTTTCAGGGACTATCTTGCATCCCGCATTTCTACGATAAGCGGAATCACTTTAACGGCTACTCTGGCATGTGGGATGAGCACTTTAAGCTTTTCGCCGAATGGGCGAAAGAAAGAGGAACGGAGGTGATTAATCTATCTATACCGACACGAAGTAAATACCTGCCCAGAGATGACTATCGTAAGTACTGGCAACCCGAGGAGTGAGCGATGGAAGGCTTTGAAGCCAAGCAGGATGAGCTTGGTGAATTTTACGAAACCGATGATGGTAAACGCGCTTTGAAAGTCGACAGGGTGATCCTACCCCATCACGAGGGTGAGACTTTACAAGATCAAGATGACGTTATTATCTGGCGGAAGTTCCAAATCCTGCTACAAGCAGTAGAGGAGCTATCACATCAGGAACCGGGAGAGATCGTAAGCCCCGAAAAGCTAGAGGAGATTATCGCGAAATACGGTACTCCTGCCGGGGATGCGACCCGACAACTGAGGCTAGTTACTCAGGAAGCTGTCAGGCGTAAGATGTTCTCTTGGAGCGTAAAGAACCGAGATCCAAACGACGACCAGCTCTTTACTTGGTACGAGGTGCTTAAGCAGCTCGTAGAGGGCGAGAACGATGGTCGTTGGGATAAGGTTGGAGATTCTAACTACGAATACACCGTTATCGTGAAGGCGCTCCTAGAGCGCGGTCACAAAATGCCCGGGCAGGCGACGGACCTAGAACCGCTTGATCTGCTCGGCGACATAATCACTTAGGAGGAAGCCAAATGGCAGAAGGTGATGGCACTCTCTATCGAGTGTTCAAAGCGTCGTTGATGGAAGCGGAGCACGATCTTTCAAGTGGTGGCGACACCCTGAAGGTTACGCTCCATACTGGTTATACCCCCTCGCAGGCGCATGATGAATGGGCTGACGTAACTGCATCGGAATACGGGACTGGGAACGGCTATACCGCAGGCGGTAAAACGCTTGGATCCCAGACCGTAACCGTAAATACATCGGCGCACCGTGGCGAGTTCGATGGTGCAGATGTTACTTGGACATCGCTCGGACCGCTCACGCCTGCAACTCCATCTCACGCGATCCTTTGGAACGACACACCGACGACCCCACTAACCGATCCCTTGATTGGCTATTGGGAGCTTGGATCGACTGCGACCAACGGCGGGGATTACACCCTGCAATGGAGCACGTCGCCTAGCGCGATCATTCTGTTGACCTAGCCTCGGCTTGAGAGGTTAGGCCAAACAGGTCGAGGTTAGGTCAGCAGAAATGCTGACCTAGCTTCGGTTATCAATCATGGAATGGCGCATCTATTATGGTGATGGGTCTACCTTCGACGACGAAGATGGACCACCAGAGCTAGCCCCGGCACGCGATGTGCAGGTGATCGTCGTTCATGATGACGACGTACTCTGGGCCACACAAACCGGATCGGACTATTACGTCTGGGACGATCGGGGGTCGGGCTCAAGATGGTGGGGGGTAGATAAGTTCGGCCTCTACGACTATCTCATCGAGCCCGGATACAAAATCGTGCTATTCGGAAGGACTATAGCAAACGAGGAGTTTGCTGAGATATTCAAGCGAGCGAAGGAAGATCCAACTTGGGGCAAGAAGGCTACCTTTAAGCGTAAAGAGCGGAGACCATGACTTCTGCTAATACCACACAAGAGGATTTCTGGTTTCGCAACGACGATGGATCGCTGACAGCAGCGACCTACATGGGAAGCCAGAACGACAATCAATACCTCGCCGGTATTACGTTTCGCATTCGGATCATAGCCGAGGAGAACAACAGCAAGAACGATCCTTGGGCTTTTCAGCTCGGCGCTCAAAAGAACGGCACAGGCGGGTATACGCTCGTTACCACCACTCGCACAGATGGCATCCAATATACCAATGACGCAAACAGCATTGCAGATGGATCAACGATTAACACTGCCGACTTCGATCTCACATGGACCGGCACTCCTGTAGATGGTGAATACGACGATGCCCAGACCACCGCAGGTACAGGGACGATCCAGCTAAACGGACAATATACCGAGCTTGAGTTTTGTGTTCAGCTTGTCGCAGGAAGTCTTACGAGCGGAGATTACTTTGATCTTCAAGTGCTCGATACGGCTGGCGGTGCGCTCGATGGATATAACCAGACCCCGCGAGTTTACTTTGCGCCTACTCAAACGATCTCTATGGGGGCGGTTACGCTTACCGCCTCGCCACAAGCTTTAACGGCTTCAACAACTGGCGGGGTTGTAACCATTCCTATGAGCGAGGCTACTTTAGCCTCTGCCGCTCAAGCACTCAGCGTCGATGCTCCAATCACGATCTCAATTACAGAAGTCACGCTAACGGCTTCACCGCAATCATTGACGGTCTTGTCGACCGTCAGCGTCCCGATGAGTGAAATAACGCTCACAGGGTCAGCAGAAACTTTAACGCTGGCGTTAGGCGAAGCGACCGTAACGATGGTCGAGGCCACGCTTGCCAGCGCAGCTCAGATACTAGCGGTGCTTGCTGGCGAAGTAACAATCTCGTTATCTGCAGCGACCCTTGCAAGCTCTGCCGAAACACTTACTCTCAGTTTAGCAACGATAGTCGTATTTACAGAAGCGAGTTTGGCTGGATCAGCAGAGACCTTGGTGGTCGTCGCTGGCGAAGTTACGATACCGCTTTCGGCCATAACCTTGTCTGGATCTCCCGAGGCATTGGTCGTATTTTTGGCCACTATTATTAGTATGAGCGAAATCACATTGACCGGAAGCCCACAAACCGCTACCGTAAGTGTAGAGGGAGTCGGCTTGCCAAGCTTCCGAGCGACCGCCCGCGGAGTCTTAAGAGGCGTGGGAAGAGGTGTATAGATGGAATTACTTGTAGAAAGAAATCAAGCGGTCACTATCTACTTCCCGCTGATCGTCGCAGGAGGTACGGCCTTTGCTACGAGCGGTGACTATACTCCGCAAGCTGGCGATGCTGACTACAGCGTAGATGGTGCTGCGTTCGGATCAACGAACGGAACGGTAGCCTATGAAGGCAACGGTATCTGGTCGCTTGCTCTCGTCGCTGGCGAAGTAAACGGCGTCCGAACGGTCGTCACGATCCAAGACGTAGCGATTGAAGATCAGGGTATCTTAATCCAGACTTGGGGAGATGATAGCGCTGGCCTGCCGTTCAATGCGATAGCTGATTACGTCCTGCGGCGCGGCTTCCAAGCCATGATTGACAGCACGCGGGGCGATACAAAGTCCTTCCGATCACTCGCTGGCGCAGTAGCGAAACTGGTCAACCGGATATATCGCTCCGGGTCCAATCTGCTTATCACAGAGGACGATGATACGACCACGCTCGGAACTCAGGCTATGACGACCAACCCAAGCGCGGAGCAGATCACAGACCTCGATACAACATAGGGGGTGTTATGACAACATCACTGGCAACCCCTCGTGATTGGTGGGAAATGCTCGACGCTGAATTTGGCTTCACGCTGGACGCGGCTGCAGACCATCAGCATTTCATGTGTACCCCCTATTACACCGAAGAAGATAACGCCTTCGAGCAACCTTGGCGCGGGGTAGTTTGGTGCTCTCCCCCTTGGCATGGTATTAAGCTTGTTCCTTGGATCGAGCGGGGCTACTCGGAAAGTAGAAAGCGTGGGTCAACGGTTGTGATGTTGGTCCCGGTACAGGTTTACCGTGAGTGGTGGCATAAGTATCCGATGCTGGCAAAAGAACTTCGGTTTATCAATGGCATACTCGACTTCGTTCCTTTCGGCGGAGAACATAATGGGGGCTTCGCGGTTGAGCCGCATTGCCTCTTGATCTTCGAGCCCCACTCTGGCCCAACAATTATTTCGAGCTATCCCGCAAGGACACCTGAAAAGATGCATGAGCTTATAAAGGTGGAGCAAAATATCATTATGACTAAACCGCATCCTTCGGTAACGTAATCATGCCGCTAAAAGCGTATTACGAAATACCTACCCATTATGTGATGGAACTTGATAGGAACCGCTTTATTGTGGTCCCGAAGGTAACGGTATCTCAGGATGCAGCCGGTGCGACTTATCTACAGGGCATCTTGCAAGACTATATTGATGTGCGTTGGAAGCTTGACGAACACGATGTAGATGATCCGGTAATAATCGCTGATCCGGGCTTGCCGTATATGTTCTGGGACGGTGACGGTACTCCATCGACGACTGATGTTGTCTATCGTCCGATCTTATGTACGGTCACTTGGGACGGTAGCGGGATAGTGGTTCAGTTTGAGAGGCTTGTGCCTCACGGAGGGTAATAATGGCTTTGACGCTTCATAACTTTATTGGATTTGAAACGGGTGGGCTGGAGGAGGCAAGTGCTACAAGCGGATCGCCCGCGGTTAACACCACCTTCCCAAGAACAGGTCGATATTATCTGAAATTAGCCCCCACAGGGTCTAGTGACCAATACGACATTGATGCCTTCTTAGAGGGCACAGATCAAGGCGATTACTATGTATTGGGGTTTGCGTACAGAGCCGAGGCGGTAACAACGCAGAGCATTTTAGAGGCAAGGGACACAGGCGGTTCGGTTATCTGGACATTGAAACTGACCAGCGGTAACTACCTCCGAATAACCGATCAGGCATCAACAGATTTCACAGCCACAACTACGCAACTGGTCACAGATAACTGGTACTACATTGAAATCAGTTGGGAGAGCACAGGCGCAAACGACCAGATGGATGTTTATCTCGACGGATCATCCGAGCTTGCTATAACGACAGCGGATTTGGACACTGGTACAGCTCTTGGAACCTATCGTTTCGGGATTACTGGCCCCATTATCTATATTGACGACTTCTATTGCTACTCCGGGGCATCGTCTGGTGCGACGAATATGCTTGGCGCATCCACAAGAGTACTCGGTGCGTTTTGCAATACCGCCGAAGATGCAACCGATCAGGGCACGACGCTTGGATCAGGAACGTGGGCTAATACTTCGATAGTTCCAATCAGTACCATTACTTTCGGCCAGTACTCAGGCGACAACGATCAGGGTCATACACGGCTCGATGAAGGACAATGGCCGAACATCCTAGAAGCCGATAAATTCTATGCGACGGTAGCTCAAAAGTTCCTCTGGCACAACATATACGCTAGCACAAAGACCCCTATGTATTGTCGGTGGGGGTATGAACTTTCCGGTTCTGATGTTATGAGCAATGTGAGTGTCACGCCGACTAAGAGTTGGGTGACATATCAGCACATCAATGCAGCGGATAATGGAGAAGATTGGCTCAATATCGGCGCAGATAATGGGGGCACGAAGAACGACGTATCAATGGCCGCTTGCTTGGTGTTCGTATTGATAACTACAGAGGTGCAGGTTTTGGGGAATATTAGCCAGTTCGATCCTGTACCTCAAAACTCATACGGAGGACCTTTTAGCGTCTAATGGCTCTCTATGTAGTCCAGACCGACACATCCAGACATGGGATCATCGTAGCGAAATGCACGGGTGATCCTACTACTGGTACGAACTGGTTAGGTCAAGACCTGCCCTTGTACACCCGTAGCGAAATAGCGTCGATTTGGTCGGTTGAGGATAGCGGCGACATTCACGTTGCTTGGCAGGAAGTCGACGGATACGTTTACTACGCTCGATTTGATTGCGGCACTGATGCGTGGATCAATGGCGGTTCACCTGAACTTGTCACGGATGCAGGAACAGACACTAACGGATATATAGCCTCCGGTGAGGGGGGTGTTTCCATCGGTGTCCGGTCTGATGGCGACGTTATTGTTCTTTACACCTATCAATCAGCAACTTATACCAGCGTTCGCTATGCTCGTTTAGAATCTGGCACTTGGACAACAGATCAATCTGTTGCGGGACCACTTGCCGATATTTATGCTGGCGTTGTCGTCATGGGGGCAAGTGATAGGGCACACTTCTTTTTTGCCGCGGGCTCTTCTGCTACTGGCTATCACCGATCACTTAGTAGCGCAAATGGATTAGATACACTCGATTCAATCAGCATAATAGTACAGGTTGCTGCTTGGCATCCGTTTGGACGAGGCGTTTCGTATGACGATGGCGGTACTCAGCGTGTGCGTGTGCCCGTTATAGATAACGCAACTAATCTTGATTCCGTACAACTTGATAGCGGCGCAAACCCATCAATAACACAGGGTTCTGCCATTCAGGATAGCGGCACAGTCAATTACTATCCTTGTTTTGCTGTTGAAACTAAAGAAGTATGGGCATTGTGGTCTGACGTTTCAACTGATGATATTTGGTCAGACAGCAATAATGATGATGCGGGTTGGGGAACGGACACCGAAGAACAAGACGCTGTAACCTGTACTTGGATTTCATCTGCGGTCTATGACCGAAGTGGAAATAAGCTAGGATACTTTTGGAGCAACAACGGCGCAGGCACATTTGATGAAAAGTCGCTCGCGGCTATTGTTTCATGTAGCGCAGCAACCCTCGCGTCGTCAGCCCAAGCCCTAACGGTCACGATATCTCAAACGATCTCGATGGCAACAGCCGACGCAAGCGCGCTGGCCATGCTCGGATCGCCGGTCAACATTAAAGATAATGATGGCATGACCGCATGGAAGCCAGCAGGCACTATGGCAATGCGGGAGATCGGCGCGGCTGATTGGAATAATGTCGATAATGCCAAGCTTGAGGATGGAAACGCATCAGATACGACAATCTCTGCATCTGGTCAAACAGAATATCTCCAATTTACTAATCACGGCTTTACAACGAGCGATGTGCCAAGCGGGGTTCTCATCGTTGGTGTTGAGATAGAAAACAAACGAGCGGCAGAAGATAATAATGAAGTATGGGAGAACTGGGTCCGATTACGGGATTCAGGCGGTCTTACCGGAGATAACAAAAATAATACGGACTGGTATCAGCTTTATGGGTCTGGGATAGCTGGAGAACGACATAGCTGGCGTAATAGTACGCTTGGTGGGCCTTCTGATGATTGGAACGCGGGCTTAACCGACAGCGAGGTAAGGGCGTCGACGTTTGGTTACGAAATATCTACCTCTAACGACGATACTATAAATTCTAATACTGCTGAGATCGACTTCGGGGTTATCCGGGTTTATTGGACTTATAACCAGACGATCTCGTTACAGACAGCCGACATTAACGCACTGCCCATATTTGTTAGTCCCATCTACGATAACGCCAATACAAGCATGACCCCGTGGAAGTGGGGGGATACACAAGCTAATGTCGATCAGGGACAGGCTGATTGGGTCAACATGCACCTGACGGAGCTTGAAGATAATGATTGTGCCGCAAATCCCGCCTTAGGGCAGAACCAGACAGACTTACTTCGAATATCAAACTTCGGCTTCACAACAGGTGACATCCCAAGCGGCGCGCTTATCGAGGGCATTGAGTTTATTCATAAGCGTCGCGCTAACTCATCTACAAATCTCTGGACTTCGTTCTTACGATTTAGGGACTCTGGTGGATATGCAACAGGCACTAAGCAAGATACTGATTGGTGGCCTAATACCACGATTGCTGAGTGGTCGGGCGTAACTGGATCTGCGTCAGATGATTGGAATAACATCGGCCTTGACGATGCAGATATACGCTCTACTAGCTTCGCGATAGATATTGGCGTATTTAACGAGGATACAACCACATGGAACGCTGAAATCGACCATGTTCTGGTTCGTGTCCACTGGACACTTAACCAGACGGTTTATATGCAAGAAGCGACCTTGGCCTCGAGTGCCGAGGCTCTTACGGTCACGGTCGATGTGCAGATGGCCGCAGTTACCCTGACGGGGTCTGCCCAAAGCCTTAAGGTATATAGATCGCTTAATTTATCGACTGCGACTTTTACGGATAACCAAGGGTATCTAGGTCCGTTCTATGTTAATAGCACCCTCTACTTGATTGGGTTATGTGGGCAAGCTCCTTATACTGACGAGGTTGGTATCTGGGAATTTACGGGGACTGATCCAACAAGTGATTCCCATTGGGATTCGAGGCACAAATTCCTAGAAAGTACTAGTCCATCTTGCTTGTGGGGGTGCGTAGATGGAACAGATATTCATGTTGCTTTAGCAACCGAGAATGGCGATATTCAGCATAGTATTTTCGACACCACGACAGATAAGTGGACGACTGAAAATAACCTAGTCTATGATGCCAGCGACGCGCCATCTAGCACACTAAGAGTCCAGAATAGTATAGCGGTTCGGTCCGATGGTGACGTCATAATCTTATTCACAGGAAATGACGGAACCAAAGACGAGGTTTATTACATTCTTGATGAGGGGTCTGGGTTTGGAAGCCCCGTAGATGTTAGCGGACAGTCGGCAGACGTAAGTCTGGCTGGCGTTATTGTTATGGGTGCGTCAGATCGAGCCCATTTTATTTACTACAACTTTACGGACGCCTCCTTCCATCATCGTTCACTATCCAGCGCAAACGTACTCGATACCGAGCAAACCTTTAGTACCGATGGGTCTGGATCACCTTTAATATCTCGCGGCGATTCTTATGTTTCAAGCGGGACAAATGTAAAGGTTACATATCAAGACCTCCCTGTTTCTTATGATCTGCGGTCATTGAGATTAGTAAGTGGGGCTGATCCAACTCTAAATACGGATGATACCGGCGACGATGCCGATATTACAAATACCGATCTTACAGCCGTACTCGCGGTAAACGACACGACATCATACCTGCTCTATGTAGATGGCACAGACAAAGATATTTACCTAGTAACGCAAGAACATGGCGAGTCTTGGGGGACTCCTGTAGAGCTTAAAGATGCGACTACCGGTAACCGTATTACTGGTGAGATATACGACCGTGGGAACGGCGACGTATTTGGGTATTGGGTCGAAGAGGCCGGTCTTCGGTATTATTACGAATATATCCTCCCAACGAAAATTCAACTCAATGCCGTAACACTGACCGGAAGCCCACAGGCTCTTACGGTTGGTGGAGAGCTACAAGTTTCATTATCAGCAGTCACGCTCGACTCTGCCGAGCAAGCATTAACGGTTATCCCCGGCGAAGCTACGGTTTCGCTTACCGCGATCACGCTGGCATCATCGGCTGAAGCTTTAACGGTCACGATCTCGCAGACGGTTTCGCTTTCTGCGGTTACTTTAGCAGGATCGGCTGAGGCCCTTACGGTTATTCCGGGGGCGGTCGCCGTTTCATTGCAATCGGCAACGCTAACAGCGTCGGGGCAGGCGCTGACGGTTGTTGTCGATCAGTCCATTGCTATGGGCGAAGCAACGCTCGTAGCCTCTCCTCAAACCTTGGCGGTAGTGGCTGGGGAAGTATCAATACCCCTGAATGCAATCTCCCTCAATGGCACTCCCCAGTCACTTACCGTCGAGGTGGATCAGATCGTATCGCTCTCAGCGATTACGTTAACCGCATCTCCTCAAAACCTAGCAGTAATCCCGGGTACAGTAACCGTTTCTATGCAGGCGGTTTCGCTAGCTTCTTCGGCGCAAACCCTAAACGTCGCAGTTGATCAAACGGTTTCTATTACGGCGATAACCTTAACTGGATCTCCCCAAGCTCTAGCTGTAATAGCAGGAGCGGTTACGATCCCGCTTACTGAGGCAACCTTAGTTTCTTCGGCGCAGACATTATCAGTTCTGGTTGATGAAACGATAGCTCTACAGGCCGTAACTCTAGACTCTTCTGAGCAAGCTCTTACCGTCATAGCAGACGTAACGATCTCGCTGCAGGAGATCACGCTAACCGCATCTCCTCAGACGGTAGCGGTAGCAGCGGGAACAGTCGTACTAGCACAGCCGGCAACCCTAGTCTCATCTGCGCAAGCCCTATTCGTTTCTCGCGATATTGTAATGCAGGCGGTAACGCTAACCGCGTCCGGTCAAACTCTAAGCGTAGTCGTAGATCAGACTATCGCCATGAGCGAGGCTATTCTTATAGGTTCTGCCGAAGCTCTGGCGGTTATCCCGGGCGCAGCTACGGTATCTCTAAATGCCATAACGCTTGCTAGCTCCGCCCAAGCTCTCAACGTAGCGGTAGATCAGACTATTTCGATCACGGCTATAACACTTACGGCCTCACTCCAAGCAGTAGGAGTAATCGCCGGGGTAGTTACGGTCCCGATGCAGGCTGTATCTCTAGCGGGATCCGCTCAAACTTTAACTCTCGTCTACGATCAGACGGTTTCCTTACAGGCTATAACGCTTACGGGATCAGCCCAGAGCTTGGCGGTAATCCCCGGCGCGGCTTCTATCTCGATTACGGCGATTACGCTTACCGCTTCTGCAGAAACCCTAGCTGTGATCCCGGGAGAAGCAACCGTAGCTCTCGGAGAGATTACGCTAACAGCCTCAGCCCAGACTCTTACGGTCTTAGTAGCTGGCGCCGTTCCTATGGTAGCGATTACGCTATCGGGTTCTGCGGAAACACTTACAGTTGTAGCAGTTGCCCCCGGAGCTATCGGCCTTGCGGTCTGGGGTATCGAGGGCGCTCCTGCTGTCGGCATCATTATCTCGATGGGGGCAATCACCCTTACGGCAAGCCCTCAAGCCCTAACGGTTATCGCTCCGGTTACGATCCAGCTATCGGCGGTAACGCTCATAAGCTCGGCTGAAACCCTGACTGTTATCCCGGGTACGGTAACGGTTAGCTTATCGGCTGCCACCCTCGTATCTTCAGCCCAAGCTTTAACTGTACTCCCCGGAGCGGTAACAGTTGCTTTATCTGCTGCGACTTTAGTATCTAGCGCCGAGACTCTTGCTATTACGGTTGATCAGACGATAGCTCTATCTGCTATTACGCTAGTGAGTTCAGCAGAAGCCCTAACCGTCTTCGTAGGTACTGCGATCCCGATGAGCGCGGTTACTCTAACCGTAAGCGCGCAGGCTCTAACGGTTATCGCTGATCAGACTATAGCTTTCGGGGCGATTACTCTCGTCGGATCAGCCGAAGCCTTAGTAGTAGTAAGTGGGGCAGTAGTTATCCCGATTACGGCGGTTACTCTCGCTAGTTCAGCAGAGGCCTTAACCGTTGTTGTCACTACAGTTATTCCTATAACGGCGATCACGCTCTCGGCTAGCCCACAAGCCTTGACTCTTATTACCGGGGCTACGAGCGTATCGCTTTCGGAGATCACGCTAGTCAGTACCGCGTCTACCTTAGCGGTTATAGTCGGCGCGATCACAGTTCAAGCGGGATCTATTACACTCGTTGCTTCTCCTCAGGCGCTGGCCGTTCTGGGTAAGATTTACCTCGGGGCGATCACGCTCTCAGCTTCCCCACAGAGCTTTACGATCATAGCTATCGGGGTAGTACCAATGGGCTATGCCACTCTCGTAGCCGAAGCGGTATCTATGAGGTGGGTCGGGCTCATCTATGCGATTATGGTCCTGACCTTACCGGATCGGGACTTCGATCTAACGCTAGATTACGAGCGCGACTTTAGCCTGCGCCTTGAGGATAGAGATTTCAACTTAACACTTGACCGAGAGCGGGATTTCTACCTAGTAGCGGAAGATAGGGACGTATATCTGACGCTAGATGTGGAGAGAGAATAATGGCGCAATCAGAGCGCAAGTTTTTAGAAAATAAGTGGGAGCAGGGCGTAGATGAGGTTATCGCCTATAAGGTTGATACCAGTATCTGGCCGGGGACTGGCGATCCCGCGTCTGTCGTTGTTAAGCTTTTCCAGATGCCTGCTTATACCGATGTATCTAGCTCAAACTTAAGTGGAACCAACTCGGTATCAGGGGATGAGATCACGACTAAGTTTGTCGAGGGTCTTTCCGAAGGTATTTTATATCGGCTAGAGGTTCAGTGGGTAAAGTCGGGGAATACACTTGAAGCTTATGGGCTCATCATCGGGAAGCAATGAGATCAAAAATAAGCCTAGCTCTCGCGTTCTTTATATTTCTCGGGACTCTCGCGGTCCTAGCCTTGCCGACCTCGCCCGAGAGCATAGTCGGCATTCCCCTTGCGGTCACGCCAACTACGAAGCCTTTATTGCCAACCTCACCGCCCCCCGAAAACCCGACCCCTTTGGCTGAACCTCCGTTAGACCCTCCAATCGACGTTTATAACTTCCTGCTACTCGGAGGTGATTTTAGAGATCATAGGATCGGGACCGAGTACGGCGATAAGACCGATGTAATGCTTCTCGTATCCTTCGTTATGACTAATCCAGTAAAGATTAAAGTTATTCAGTTCCCGCGAAACTTTTACACCGACGTGGTTAGCTTCCCCGATATGTGGCTATTCCACGTTTACAGGAGAGAGGGCTATGCCGGACTCCACTACTATTTTCAGCAGGTTTTTGAAGTCGACCTCCACGGCATTGCATACATTCATATGGAGAACTTTGTTGCGTTCGTGGATGGACTCGGTGGTATCTGGGTGGATAATGCAGTCCGCGATGGAGAAGCCGTATTGGCTTTTCTCAGAGACAACGACAACAACTGGGGATGTCCCAGTTATGACTGCGGAGAACGACAATTCCGAGTCCTAAAAGCTCTAGCCGAGAAGGTCAAGACACAGTTCGGGCACTCTCCGCTAGCTACAGCCGAGACGCTATGGAAAGCTTATCGGGGCTTATTTGAAACCGATCTATCAGACTTCGAGCAGTTCCATTGGATCATCGAGATGGGCTGGCAGATAGCACAGTCTGATTATTATTTAGAATTTCTAAAGGTCACAGAAAGCGATGTTGTGGTTTACGGCAATACCCCGTTAGAGGTTCGGGGATGGATCCCAACCGATAAGCTCGACCTTATGGGTTGGTTTGATTTCGTTCTTGGAGGATAGCGTATGCAAATACAAAATCTGAGAGCGTACCTACTAATAACCGCGCTTGCGATCGCAGGCGTAGGTGGTACTGCCTCTCGCTCCGAGGCAAGGGCGGGTCCTAAAATAATTCCAACGAATACCCCTGAACCCTCCCCGACCGCCTCTCCTAGTCCGACCCCTACGCAAGTTCCGAGTGCTACCCCAAGCCCGACAGTAACCCCAAGCCCAACCCCTACGATAGACCCCGTTATTTTGATTACGGCTAACTATAAGGTGGATCGTGTATTGATATGGCTCGGGGAGATCCAGCGCATAAATGAGGTAGAAGAACTTGAGCTTGATCCCGTTCTAATCATGTCGGTTATGGCGGCAGAGAGCGGGGGCGACTGGACAGTCGTATCTTACGCGGGCGCCTGCGGGTTAATGCAAGTGATACCTCAGCCTTGGTATGAGCTAAGTAAGTCGGCAATATGCGACTCAAATGTTGGAAATCTTTATATAGGAATGTATATTCTTAAGTGGTCGATCCGGTTAGCTGAGGGTGACCTACGGTACGGTCTCGCATACTACAACTGCTCTTATGACAGCGTTCATGCCGATAGATGCGGGACGAAAGGAGGGCTACATTACGCAGATAAGGTGCTCAACTTCTGGTATCCGTTAATCGAATCTAGATTGGAGAATTGAAATGGATCTCTCAGCAGATCAAATAGCCTTTCTTGCGACAGTAGGTACAGTCGCGGTCTGGTTCCTGTCAGTAGTATATACAGGACTCTTTAAGCTACCGAAGCCCCCCGAGAACGTAATGAAGGGGATCGTGTTCGTTGGCTCTGTGATCCTTGCTTATTTCTGGGCCGGGGTACAACTTCCTGTTTTCGATGGGGACATATTTGAATTCATCGGAGTGCTGTTCGCAGCTTCGTCCGGTATCTTCGCGCTTGCGAAGCTCATCTATGACATCCTTTGGAAGCGGATTGTGGAGTGGCTCGCAAAGCAGTCTGCGGCACTTGCGTTCTTAGCACCACAACGCTAGAATCAAAAGGTCGTGATGGTTCTGCCTCGGAAGCAGACCCAAATAAAAGCCCCGCCTGCGCGAGAGCGGGGCTTTTGCTTTAGGCGCTCGCGGCGCACTCAGGCTAAGTTAACCGCGAGCTAATTGTTTGACTCTGACCTTGGAGGATGAGAGTCGGGTAAAGTATCCTACTTTTTACCTTTGATTTCAAGTACCTGTTCTTCGTGATTAAACGATACTTCATATTGCGCCATGATTGTCGGATGCTCTTTTTCTAGCTCACTCCATAATCGCTGGAGATTCTCGCCGTGTTGGTGGGCTATTGTATTCATAATATCCCGCATCCCGACAAGAGTAGTACTAAATGCTCTAGCCCGTTCACTCCTAACCTTAATCTTTGCCCCGGGTTGCCATTCAGGATCTGTCCCACGCTGCTCTTTCTTGATTATCTCATCCTTCTTTTTCTTAGCCATTTCTCTCCTCACTTCTTTTTGATAAAAACTCGCGTCGTTGATCCCCGGATGTGACGGATGTTCATATAAGTGATCGTGGCGATCTCCTTCAAACCCCGATCTCGGAAGACGTCGCCGTAATTGCGAGGGAAGCGCAGTCCCGGCATGATCTCCCTAGTATTCTCGACCTCGTTGACAATCAAGAGTAGGCGCGTTCGGTCGATCATCATGTCAAAGACGTTCTCACTCTCTGGGGGCAGGTGCATCAGAAAACCGCTAGTCAAGATCACGTCGTAGATATTAGCTTTGGGGAGCAGGTCTTCTACCGCGCCGATCTTGATGCGCTTAACGATCTCTGGGAATTCTTTTTGAGCGACGAGTAGGGCATCGGGATTAATCTCGATCCCATAGGGGTCATGTCCGCGAGAATAAAGCATCTGTAGATTGCGCCCGGGTCCGCATCCTAACTCGAGTATCGACAAGGATCTGCCGTAAAATTCAACGACTGAACATAGGTAATTGCTGACCCAATAAAGATGGACATATCCCTCTGGTTTGGCCAGCCCGACAAAATCAGGTCGTACCGGATCGAGCCCCTCAACAAGCTGGCGGGGGTTCTCCCAAAAGTCCTGCTGTGGGGTTGCTGGCTTTCTCATCGACTCATCCTCCCGCTTCATTCCACAACTTCTTTAGATAAAGCCCGATAATCAATACGGTTACAGGCCATGCTAGAATTTCGAGCAGTTCCAATCCAAAATCAACCCACATCGCCTTATCCTTTCGCTAAGTGCTCTATCCAACCATCAAGAACCCAACTCACGGTAAACCCGAACCATGCGACACGTTGCCAGATACTTACATCAAGGTCCGGGTGCAATGAAACCGTCATTATCAACATGATCCACCCCAAGCGGAAGTTATAGTATTTTATGTCCATGCTAAGTGCTCTTATCGTAAGCATCGAAGCGATCCGAATACCAAACCAACAACTTGATCCAGTATCGCCATAATTCGTCCTTCCATCGGTATCGAAACAGTTGAATACGCCTTATGCTTTCGATAATTGACATTATGTGCGCCTTTCCTGATGAAAGAATATCAACACAACAAGGAATAGCGTGAATGTATCGACAAAGTTTATATCTTCCGAAATAGCATAAGCGATCACTATTGACCCAAAGGCTAAAAACATACCCAAAATACTGTTCATCATTCTTCCCCTTTCAGGAGGGCACATCCCTTAGCATGTGTCCACGTTTTCAATTCAGGACCGCCATAGCACAAAGGACATCTATCATGGTCTGAGAACTCTAGTGCACTAACAGCCTCCCGCAACCGCTGGTTTTCGTCCAGCAACTTTGTGTAAGCCGCCCATAATTCAGGACAGTCGGTAGGTCTATGCCCTGTACGTTGGTTTGCATTGAGTTTTAGATACTTAGAAACCAGCCAGTCAATGAACGCTCCCCATGAATCGCCCTTGTCGGGGTTCTCTTTTATGAATTGGCCGAGTAGTTCAAACGCGGGGATTGTTGTTGGCGCTTTCTTTGTGGCTTTCTTTGCGGGAGGAACGCCCTCGCCCATCTGCGCCCACTCTGGTCCGAGATCGACTCTATGGTCACTCACTTCGCGGCCCTCCTTCGTAGCTTCGATCTTTTTTCATTGATGATCGCTTCAGGTGTTCTCGAATATCAGCGAGTACAAAGTAGATCAACAGCAAGCCAGCCTCGATTGTTATCATCCCGAATACTAAGACACATCCAATGACCCAGTCCATTAGTCGCACTCCTTATCGGTCCAGCGGTAACCATCATCTGTCCATAGGTGCATTAGCAAGCACTCACGGCCATCATAGTCATAGATGTTAATAGCGAAAGTGTGGATGCCTGCGAGGAAATCCTCGTGGTACATATGATCGCCCTTATCAGCAATGTCTACGTTTAAGATCAACGGGATCGTAAGTGCAATGACGACGAAAGCCGTAACTATCCACAACCACGCTAGCAGTTGTCCTCTAAATTCGTTGGGGTCCATCTTCCTCATCCTCCATTCTCTGTTTCCCAGATTAGCGCGCTCTCTTTCCAATGACGCGCTTGCTTCGGTGGTTCCCAATAGTCCCGATAATCCCCAAGCGGTAGAGAAACGCAGAACGTGGGGATCGACAGGTTGATAATCTCCGTGCCTCTCGGTTCGACCCACTCGAGGAAGCTCCCAAAGTCTTTATCCCAACTATGCGCCTTATCGAAGAAGTGAACTCGGGGATCGTACCAATGCGGGATCTGCGAGAGTCCGTGGTGCTCGATCAGGGCATTTCCGTGGGTGCAATCAAAGCCGACGAGTAGGACCTTAGATGCTCCCATGTAATGACACAGGTGCGCTGCTCCGATTGCGCTCGTGCTGTAGGAGAGTCCGTAATCTTCGGTTGTCAGCAGTCCGGGGATTTGATCATCGAAGCGATAGAAAACGATCTGCTTCTTTTGATCGTCGTTGAAGCGGGGCTCGTGGTGCTGCTTGATGAACTTGGGGCAGTCGGTCCAATCGACGTTCTCAAAGCAAAGCGGGTCGACCGCTATCCAATAGTCCGGGCGCATGAACTTGCCCCAATAGGTGAAGTAGTTGATTGCGATGTAAGGCCGACTCTCTAGGAAAGCCCAAGGGATATTCTTCAGCCCGGGGCCGTTGCAGACGACGATCATCTCCTCGCCTTTGTGTCGGTCCTTGAAGTCCTTAAGTTTCATCTAGCTCGTCTATCTCCTTTTGCATCTTATAAATATCGCTACGCAACTTCGTAAGCTCTTCGTCGATCGTCTCTTTCTTCATGTGCCATTCAAGCTTTTTGTTTTCTCCGGTATTACGATAAATATGGATAATAAACCGTAGGATCGTGTTCAAGATCAGGTTATTTATCTGGACCATTTGATAAACGGCTTTCATCTCATCCTCTTTCTATTGCTACTAAAAACAAAAGCTTCTGTCTTGCTGCCTCTCTTGAGTAGCCCGTGCCGATAAGCATTCCGACAGCGTAGTCTAAGAGGGTGTCCTGATAGCTCTGCATCTGCGCCAGCTGCAGCGCCATCAGCTCTCGCTGGCTGTTGACCTTGTGCTTCTTGTAGATCGATTGAATGCGGTGCTTCACGACGTCAATCGTCTCACCAAGCTCGTAAGCGATCCGATGATACGAGAGGCCGGATATGAGCAGGTCGTAGACGTCGAGCTCTTGATTATTCATTTACACTCCTCCCATGTATTGATCCGATGCTCGATCTCTTGTCGATCAAGCTCGTGTCCGCACTTACACTCGGCATAAACGTGGAGATCACCAGAGGCTAGAATATTCGGGTCGGGATCCAAGTACACATCCTGATCAACCCCGAGCTTTATTTCAAATTTGTGCTCGTGTTTAGGCATAGTTACCCCTCCCGGTTAAGTGGTCGCTTTCTTCGGCATTTAGGGCAGTAGCCCGATCCTTTACTACGTCCTATAAATTCTTTCCTACAATCCCAACACTTTCTCAAAATCTTAGATCCATGAGTAATATTGATCGCGGCATAGTCTGATTTAGTAATCTTGGGCTGTTTTTCAATGTTCATTAGGTCTCCAATATATTCGGTAGTCGTCCTGAAATAGTGTCTCGGATTCGGTTGGGACTGATAGGTTGATAATCTCCGCTCCGTGATCTTCGACCGCAGTTCTTAGGTATCCCATCTCGTTATCCCACTGATGCATCTTTATAACTTTAGCCCCCTCGTCATGATAGAAGTGGGGCAGGTTGCTCTTACCGTCTACATGCTCGCGAAGCGGGGTAAGCGGGAACGTACAGTCAAACCCAACTACGAAAACTCTAGGTGCTCCCAGCACAAATACCGCAAGGTGGACCGCTGCAGCTAGCGAGGTTGTATAGCCCGAACCATAGCTAGGCGACCACGGGATTCCTTCGATCTCTTTCCACAGGATCATCGGGATTACGTTTGGTATTTTATTTTCTGCGCTTGAAGTAACGAGTGACATAAAGCGGAACGGTACAAAAGCAGGAACAGCGTAGGGTATTGCTGGCAGACATTCCTTATCGATAGTAAGCCAGTGGTCCAGCTTGATAAACGGATAATACTCACGGATATAATTGATCCCGATATTAACTCTGCTCATTAGGAAAGCTGGCGGGATATTCTTAAGGCCGGGACCGTTCCCGATCACGATAATTTCCTCCCCCTTTTCCTTATCTACGAAAGCCCACTGTTCTTTCATCTGAGATCCACCCACTTTCCTTTAAGTCCTGCGTTTCTGACTCTTCCACAAGCTTTATTGCCATAGGCTACAAGAACTGACGGACCCCCTGCGTTATCTTTAGCTAGCTCTCCGTTCGGGTAATAGAAGTTCAGCCGACCCTTGAAAAAGAATAGTCCGCAAGCGTGATCCCAAATCAGTCGGTGGAACATCCTTGTTTCGGTCCGGGCAAAAGTTAGCACGATCCCATTATTATGGATTGCCATCTTTTCAAGCCATCGCTCGGTATATTTCCCATACGGAGGGTTCAACCATACTAGCCCATCCCAAGGCTGGAGTAGGCCGTTATCATCGAGAGTATATGATCTCTCTGCACAAGGCCAAGGTTGGTTTCTATC